>Ga0209208_10000292_pt1 | contig 61227 bp, 54 predicted proteins | sample S1TSphfallax_3_FD_187694 | JGI IMG/M metagenome (GOLD analysis project Ga0209208, IMG submission 187694) | Host-associated microbial communities from peat moss isolated from Minnesota, USA - S1T2_Fd - Sphagnum fallax MG (SPAdes) (version 2) | ecosystem: Host-associated > Plants > Peat moss >... | reverse complement strand
CGCGCCTTGTCTTCGAGCGACTTCAGTTCCGCATCGAAGTCCCGTGGCTTGCGCATCACGTCCTCCATAAGCTGTTGATGGAGTGATGATAGTTGAGCACCTGCCGCAATGCTGTAAGGGCCCGCACGCTGGCCACCGTGCGCGATTGGCTGACCCTCGCGCCGGATGATTTCCGGGAGCTGCTACTGGCCATGCAGCAGTCGGCGGGAGCCTCGGGGCTGATCCGCCGCGCGGCGAACCGCCACCTCGGCAAGAGCGAGCGCGAGGCCTCGGGCGTGCTGTCGTCCGCCCAGCGCCATACGCACTTCCTGGATAGCGCGCGGATCAACCTCACCATGGCCCGCTCGGATTTCCGGTTCGCCGACCTGAAATCCTCCAAGGCCACGGTCTTCCTGGTCCTGCCGCCGGAGCGGCTGGACGCCTATTCGCGCTGGCTGCGGCTGATGGTGGCCCAGGCGATCCACGACCTCGCCAGGGCCCCTGCCCGCTCGGCCGCTGCGGGCCCAGCGCCGCCAGTCCTCTTCCTCCTGGACGAGTTCGCGGCGCTGGGCCGCCTGGAGGGCGTGGAGCGGGCCTTTGGGCTGATGGCGGGCTATGGCCTCCAGCTCTGGCCGATCCTGCAGGACATGCACCAGCTCTGGAGCACCTATGGCGAGCGAGCCGGGACCTTCGTCTCCAATGCCGGCCTCGTGCAAATTTTCAATGTCGCCGACGTGGAAACCGCGAGCTGGGTTTCCAAAACCATCGGCGCCACGACCATGACCTATGAGACCGCCGGCAGCTCCACCACGCGCGGCGCCATCCAGTTCTTCGAGACCAAAAGCACCTCAACCTCCACCCACATCTCCCGGCGCGAGCTGATGACGCCGGACGAGATCATGCGGCTCCATGGAAGCCTGGAGATCCTCCTGCGCCAGGGCGAGGCGCCGGTGATCGCCGCCAAGGTGCGGTATTACGCGGAGGGGGAGTTTCGGGGGTTGGCTGATGGAACCTAACCAGGCCCCCGGTGCGCCCTCAGCTCGCTATGGCGAGCCTGACAGCGTTCTCCAGAGCGCGCGCATTATAGGGTTTCGGGACGACGGGCCATGGCGGCGTCGCCGTGTCCTGATAACCGTCCGCGCGCCTCCCATTCATGGATCAGGAGGCTTTTTCCGGGAGCCTTGGCAGCAACAGGGTTTCGGTGGCGAAGTCGATCACGGCATTGTTGGCGAGCATGAAGTCCGCGCCGAGAACAAATGTGACGCTGATCACGGCGTGCGGCTTTTCCGACGCGTACCCCGCGATATCGTATGACCAGGGTTGCATCGCCGCGACGGCTTGGCCATCGACGGTCGCTGGCAAGGGGCGCTTCACGATATAGGCGGGGACGAGGGCGCCCTGGGGGCCGCCCTCCTCGTCGACGACAGGTCCAAGAGCAAATCCCAAGTGATCGGCGAGGTTCTTGTCGACGGCATTGTGGCTCACCGTACTGATGGTGAATGTGACAGGAACGCCACCAAAGCTCCCGTTGATTTTATAGCGATCCACCGACGGATCCCAGATCATCTTGTGGGAAACGTATCCCTTCGCCACCAGTTTGGCGTCTTCGGCCCGTGCGTCGGCGACGGTGTCGGGGATCCCGAGCCGCCCGCTATCATAGTCGACGATCACTTTCTGATCCCGCAGCCAATCGATACCGAGCATGCCGTCCATCGGCGGATCCTGGGGAACCTCGAAAACCTGAAGCGGCACGTCGTGAGCCGTCGGTCCAGCCACGAGTAGCGACTTCAGCACCGTCTTCGATAAACCGAGCGGGCTCACATGGCCCGGTGACGTGATGCCATAATCCGCGTCCTTGGCGAGATCGCCGATCCCCACCGAAGCGGCGTTCGCATGGGTTGTCATCAGATACAGAGCAGCATTCGCATGGACCATCATCAGCAGAGGCTTGCCGTTGAGCATCGCCTTGACGAAAGGACGCGTGCCCGATGTCTGTCGAAATATGATCGGAACATAGGACGTCGCGGCCTGGGCGGCCGACGCGCCGACCAGCCCGAGTGAAAGCAGTGCGACAACAAGCCTTTTCATCATTCGTTCTCGATTCAGAAACGCCGCCGCGAATCCGGTCTCGCTTACGGAAGCTGCAATATGCCGGGCCTGTGAGGCGAGTCGAATTAAGCTTTGGTCATGAGGCGAGTCTCGTAAGCGTCATCCCGTCCCCACCTTCCCCCTGATGGCCTGATCACCCAGTTTGACCGGTCGGTTGGCTTGGTGAGGTGATGATGCTTGGTGACGATGTGCTGATGATGCCTGGGGCTCATCGGGTCGAGGTGTTCATCGGCGCGCGACGGCGTCGGCGTTGGAGCGCAGAGGACAAGGCGCGGATCGTGGCCGAGAGCCACGCCACGTCGGTGGGCGAGGTGTCGGACCGCTATGGCATCTGCAAGACGCAGCTGTTCACCTGGCGGCGGGATGAGCGCCGCCCCGCCGTCGGCGAAGTGACGTTCGCGCCGGTGACGGTGGAAGATCGAGGCGCCGATAGTGATGGCCTGATCGAGGTCGAGTTCGGATCGGCGCGCGTTCGGATCGGCCGCGGCGCCGACGTGGCGATGGCGCTGGCGGTGATCGGGACCTTGCGAGGCAAGCGGTGATCGCCCCGCCCGGCGGGGCGCGGGTGCTGGTGGCGACCCTGCCGGTGGACTTTCGTAAGGGCGCCGAAGGCCTGGCGGCCCTGGTGAAGGACCAGATGAAGCTTGAGCCGTTCTCGGGCGTGGTGTTCGTGTTCCGCGCCAAGCGGGCGGACCGGATCAAGCTGCTGTGGTGCGACGGCACGGGAATGTGCCTGCTGGCCAAGCGGCTGGAGGACGGCAAGTTCCGCGGGCCGAAAATCCAGGATGGGACGATGCGGCTGAGCACGGCGCAGCTGTCGGCACTTCTGGAGGGTCTGGACTGGCGGCGGGTGCATCAGAGCCGGCGAACGCGGGTTCCAGTGGCTGTGAACTGACCTGCGGCACGGTGACTCAGGTCGCGCGTGGGGCGCCTCAAGCCGTTGTAAATATGCTCTATTCTCCACCGATGACAGCGACCGCCGGCCCCCTTCCGAAGGATGCTGAGACACTCGCCGCGATGCTGATCGCCGAGCGCGCGGCGTGCGCCGCGCGCTCCTGAGTGGTCTCTAAGGAGAAGTTTTCAACGACCGACGCGAACAGAGCATCTTTGTCACGAAATCTGGCGTAGAAAGCGCCGGAAGAGCAGTCCGATTTCGCCAGAATCTCCTCGATGTTTGTTCCAAACGGAACTTGTTCGGCGAGCAGGGCTTCTTTTATCGGCGTCGGATTTACCTGCCTGGGCCCTTCCTGTGACGGCGTCGCCGACCACCCCGCCCCGCCTAATAGGGAGCCGAGACAGTAATGCTTAGTCATACAAACTTGCTTTGGGATGCGCCGCGCACCTGGGTCTGTGTGCTGCTCAGTCTTGTGTTCTTGATCATGGGTGCGCGGGCTTGTCTCGCGCCGCTCGGCTTCTCGAGATTTTTCGGCATCGCGGTATCGGAGGGCGATGCAGTGTATGTGCGTGTCGCAGGCGCAAGAGACATCGCCATGAGCGCGATGGGCGCGGCCTTCATCCTGATGGATCTTCGAATACCCTTCGCGATCCTAATCTTCGCAAGCGCCATTGTCGCAGCGCTGGACGGCTTTATCGGGTGGGTGAACGGCGGCCCCGGCGTAGGAGCGAAGCACGTCTTTGGTGCTGTACTGCTCTCTGTGCTGGGCTTTTGGACTCTTCACTAAGGCTCGATCGCCAAGCGGTCTAGGAACGTTCAATATCGCAATCTAAACGCGTTTTGATTACGGGCGTGTCGTCAGGGATCGGCCTTGCCGCCGCACGTCGCTTCGCCGATGTGGGCTACGAGGTGGTGGGAGCGGCGCGAACGCCTGAAAGGGCGGCCGCCGCGTCGGAAGTCTTATCCATTGGGCGGTTCCTCGTTGAGCATTGAATGTCAGAGGGTAGCTTTGGCCTGAGGCGCCAGGGACCACAGCATCGGGGGTGTTACCGCGGAGACCACTGACCTGCGGCACGGTGACTCAGGTCGCGCGTGGGGGCGCCTCAAGCCGTTGTAAATATGCTCTATTCTCCACCGATGACAGCGACCGCCAGCCCCCTTCCGAAGGATGCTGAGACACTCGCCGCGATGCTGATCGCCGAGCGCGCGGCCCACGCCGCGGCCCTGGCCGAACGGGACGCCGAGGCCGAGCGGCTGTTGCAGATCATCAAGGCGCTCCAGCGTCACCGCTTCGGCCGCCGCGCCGAGACCCTGCCCATCGACCAGCTGGAGCTGGCGCTGGAGGATGTCGAGCAGGTCGAAGGCGAGGCCGACGCCGAGGTCGAGACCGCGGCGCCCGAGAAGAAGGCCGAACGGGCCAGGACGCGTCGCGCCAACCGGGGCGCCCTGCCGGCGCACCTGCCACGGATCGAGACCGTTGTGGATATCGAGGACAAGACCTGCCCCTGCTGCCGGGGGGCCTTGCACCCGATCGGCGAGGACGTCAGCGAGCGGCTCGACGTGATCCCCGCCCAGTTCAGGGTGCTGGTCACCCGCCGGCCGAAATATGCCTGCCGCGCCTGCGAGGAGGGCGTGGTCCAGGCCCCGGCGCCGGCCCGACTGATCGAGGGCGGCCTGCCCACCGAGGCGATGGTCGCCCATGTCCTCACCGCAAAGTACGCCGACCACTGCCCCCTCTATCGCCAGGCGCAGATCTACGCTCGCCAGGGCGTGAAGCTGGATCGCTCGACCCTGGCCGACTGGGTCGGCCGCGCCGCCTTCCTGCTGCGGCCCGTCCAGGCGCGCCTGCTGGACAACCTCAAGGCCTCCGCCAAGCTGTTCGCCGACGAGACCACCCTGCCGGTCCTCGATCCGGGACGAGGTCGCGCCAAGACCGGCCAGCTGTGGGCCTATGCGCGGGATGACCGGCCCTGGGGCGGGGCCGATCCGCCGGCGGCCGTCTATGTCTACGCCACCGACCGCACGGCCGGGCAGCCGATCAAGCATCTCGCCGGCTTCAAGGGCGTGCTGCAGGTGGACGGCTACGGCGGCTATCGCCCGCTGGCCGAGCGGGGCGAGGTCAGGCTGGCCTTCTGCTGGGCTCACCTGCGCCGGCCGTTCTACGAACTGGCCGCAGCCGGTCCCGCGCCGATCGCCGGCGAGATGCTGGAGCGGATCAAGGCGCTCTACGCCATCGAGGCCGACCTCAGAGGCCGCCCCGCCCAAGACCGCGCCGCCGCACGCCAGGCGCGGACCTCGCCCCTGCTCACGACCATGGAGGCCTGGCTCAGAGCCACCCTCCAGACCGTCAGCCAGAAGGGCAAGCTGGCCGAAGCGATCCGCTACGCCCTGGCCCGTTGGGACGGCCTCACCCGCTTCGTGCACGACGGGACCATCGAGATCGATTCCAACGTCGTCGAACGCTCGATCCGCCCCATCGCCCTGACCCGCAAGAACGCCCTCTTCGCCGGCTCCGACGAGGGCGCTTCATACTGCTCATCTCATCATGCCATTGATAGTTCGAGGAGATTTTGTTGGAGATGGTCGGGCCCCGGGCGCCTGGACCGCCGCGCATCGGCTTGCCGGCGAACTTCCTCGCTCCTGAGGTCCGCTTGCAGGATGATCCAGGGACCGCCCTTGCAGTGCTGGCGCGCGGGTAGGAGACCGCTCGCGATCAGGCGCCGAATGGTGGACTTGCTAATGGCCAGCACGGCTGTGGCCTCGTCGAGTGTCGCCTCGCCACGTTCGGCATCGACCTCGGCAGAGGTCGGGGTATCGGACTTTAGAACCATCCTATTTTCCGCCGCCTGTACGCCGCACTACTACGACCTCTAAATATCTATTGCACAACAACAAATCAGCGCTCTGTCTGGTCTCTACAGTTGTCAGAAACGCCCAGCAGGAGGCAGCGCAACCATGCTCGTAGCAGACCGTATCATCCGCCTGAAAACAGTTCTCGCGCGCGCCGGCCTGTCCCGTTCCACCATCTATCGCAAGATCGCCGAGGGCACCTTCCCCGCCCAGGTGAGGATCAGCGTCAATGGTGCGGGCTGGCGGGAATCCGACATCGACCGCTGGATTGCCGATCCCACCGGCTGGCGAGCCACCAATGAAACGACAAAGCGTCGGAACGAGGCTGGCAGAGTAGACGCAAGCCGCACCACTTAGTTCAGAGATCGTCGTCGAGTTCGTCGTCGTGGACCTCGGCGGCACGTCGCTTTGCGTCGGCAATCAGGTCTTTCGCGGATTCGCCCTTCGCCCAGGCGTCGAGCATATCAGCCCAGCACTGAAGCATGATCTTCCGCTCAGCGAGGTAGCGGTTCACGTTGTAGACGGCCGCGATCCGGTTCCGGGGCGCGTGGGCTAAGCTCATCTCGATCCAGCGATCATCGAACTTGGCGCGGTTCAGGCCGGTCGAAAACGTGCGGCGCAGGTCGTGAACGCCGAGGCTCTGAAAGTCAGGATCAGTCTCCCGGATACGCTCCACAACCGTGTCGATCACGCGGTTGAGGGTGGCGTTACTGATCGGCGTATCGCTGTCGTATCGGCCGGGGTGCAGGTATCGGCTGGCGCCGAACATGGTGCGAAACACCGTCAAAATGTCGAGCGCCTGATCGCTCAGCGGGACGACATGCGCCTTGCCGGCCTTCATGCGCTCGGCCGGGATCGTCCATCGCGCGGCGGCGAAGTCGATTTCCTTCCAAGTAGCGTCGATGAACTCCGACTTGCGGACGCCGGTCATCAGGACAAACTTCACCGCTAAGCGCAGCGTGGGCGCCGCCGACACATGATCCAAGGCCGCCAGGACCGAGCGGACCTCGGATGGCGAAAGGGCGCGCTCGCGCGGCTCGAACGTGGCGATCGCGCTGGTGCGGATCGACTCGGCCGGGTTGCTCACGTCCAGCCCGCTTCCCTGGGCATGGCGGAACACCAGCAACACGACCTCCCGGACATGCACGGCGACGGCCGGCCCGCGCTTCTCCTTAACCTCGTCGCACAGATGTTTGAGGCGTTGCGGCGTCACCTCCCCCAGCTTGAGCTTCGACAGCTCTCCCGCGATGGCGCGATCATAGACGGATCGGCGCATCGCCAGGGTGCTGTCGGCCAGTTTCTCGGCCCCAGACTTGGGATCGGCCTTATGCTTGAAGTAGGCTTCCGCCCACCCGCCGAAAGTTAGCGCCTCGGCTGACGCGGTGCGCTTCTCCACCTTGGCTTTCGACGGCGACTCGCCCCGCTCGACCTGACGCCGAGCCCGCGCCAGCAGTGACCTTGCCTCCGCCAGCGACACCTCCATGCCGTATTCCAGCGCGTCGGGCGCCCGTGTCAGCTTGCGCGCCGCATCGGCGCTATATCGGCCGATGGTCAAGACCTCCTGTCGCCCATTCACCCGGTACTGATACCGGAACGAAACGACCCCGGTCGGGGTGACGGCCGCGTACATCCCGTCGCGGTCCGTGACCTTGTAAAGTTTGGCCTTCGGCTTGAGATTTTTCAGTTCTTTATCAGTGAGTTCGCCCATAAATCCGCATCCGGTCGGGGGGCGAACGGATACCATCAACAGGCGCTGTTGGTACCGGAAGCCCGTTTCTCGACCATCCTGCGCCATACCAACATCGGTACCAACAAAGTGGCTCGGCTGGGGTGACACGCAGCGATACGGGGTGGGAAAAATAATCCTTGTCAGTCAATGAGTTCGTGCGATTTCTGGCACGGAGCGGGATGGTCTGAAACCACCCTAATTCACTCCCACTCTATGGTCCCGGGAGGCTTGGAAGTTATGTCATAGACGACGCGATTTATTCCTTTGACTTCATTGACTATTCGAGTTGAAGCCCTGGCCAGGACGTCCCAGGGGAACTCGTAGAAGTCCGCGGTCATGCCGTCCGTGGAGGTCACGGCGCGCAGAGCACAGACATCTTCGTAGGTCCGCGCGTCGCCCATAACGCCCACGGTCTTCACCGGAAGAAGGACGGCGAACGCTTGCCAAATGACGTCGTAAAGTCCCGCCTTGCCGATTTCCTCGAGCCAGATGACGTCTGCCTGCCGCAGCACCGCCGCACGCTCGGGTGTAACCTCTCCCGGAATACGGATCGCAAGTCCTGGCCCGGGAAAGGGGTGGCGACCAACAAACGCGGGGTCGAGACCCAGTTCGCGGCCAAGGGCGCGTACCTCGTCTTTGAAGAGCTCACGCAGCGGTTCAACCAGTTTGAGGGTCATGCCCTCGGGCAACCCGCCAACGTTGTGATGGCTCTTAATCACCTGCGAGGGTCCGCCTTTGGCTGAGATACTTTCAATCACGTCAGGATAGAGGGTTCCTTGCGCAAGGAATGCGGCGCCTTCAATTTTGCCGGCCTCCGCATCGAACACTTCAACGAACGTGCGTCCAATGGCTTTGCGTTTCGCCTCAGGGTCCGCAACGCCCCGAAGGGCCCGCATGAAGGTCTCTCCCGCATCCACATGGACGAGAGGAATATTATAATGGTGCCGGAAGAGGCCAACCACTTGTTCGGCCTCGCCAGCGCGTAACAGCCCCGTATCGACGAAGACGCATGTCAGCTGATCGCCAAGGGCCTCGTGCAGCAACACTGCCGCGACGGAGCTGTCGACGCCGCCGGATAGGCCGCAGATCACGCGTCCCGATCCAACCTGCTTTCGGATTTTTACGATCTGCTCGTCCCTGAAGCTCGCCATGGTCCAATCCCCAGAGAAACCTGCGATGGCGTGGGTGAAGTTCCGGAGCATTAGTGAGCCGCGTGGGGTGTGGGCGACTTCGGGGTGAAACTGCACCCCATAGAGGTTGCGCCTAAGGTCGGCGATCACCGCGTAGGGAGATCCCGGAGACGAGGCGAGCACGACAAATCCAGGGGGAATAGCCGTGATCTTATCGCCATGGCTCATCCACACCGGTTCGCTAGATCCCGGGCCGCCGAGGCCCGCGAGGAAGACGGCCTCGGCTTGGATATGGATATCGGCTCTGCCGAATTCCCGTTCGCGTCCGCCCTCGACAGCGCCGCCCAGGGCCTGGCACATGGCCATTTCCCCATAGCAGATACCCAGAACCGGCACGCCAAGGGCGAAAATCGCCGGATCGGCCTTTGGGCTATCTTCCTCATGTACGCTAGCCGGGCCTCCCGAGAGGATGACCGCCGCCGGAGAGAAAGCGCGAAGAAAGGATGCGTCGACCCTGTCGTAGGGGTGGATCTCGCAATAGACGCCGCTTTCGCGCACGCGCCGCGCGATGAGCTGGGTCACCTGACTCCCAAAGTCGACGATGAGCAAACGCTGGTGCAGGCTCACGGGCTGGCGATCCTTTTAAACAGGGCGACGAAAAAACCGTCCGTACCCGTGCGACGGGGCGTAAATTGGAGCGTATGGCCGCTGTCGGCCAACGCTGCAAGGCGCAGCCTGCCCCCTTCGGTCAAGCCGCTGACCTGCGCGGCGGCGGTTATGCACGCCGGCCGGAAATCGTCACGGGCGGCAAGAAAACCCCGCGAAACGGCGTCGTTTTCCTCCGCCAGCAAGGAACAGGTCGCATAGACCAGCCTGCCCCCGGGACGGACCAGGTCCGCCGCCTGCCCCAGGATGCGCGCTTGCAGTGTCGCTAGGCGTGAGATCGATTGGCGATCTAGTCGCCACGCAGCCTCCGGATGGCGCCTCCAGGTCCCCGACCCTGAGCAGGGCGCGTCCACGAAGACGAGGTCCGCCCCAGCCTGCAGGTCTTCCATTCCCTGTCCCGCAGGGCCGATGACGCGTCGCTCGATGCGCGCTCGGGCGCGGCGCGCTCGTTCGTCCAGGGCCCCGAGGCGCCGGGGGTCGACGTCGGCGGCGACAAGGCGCCCGACGCCGCCCATGGCGGCGGCGAGGGCCAGACTTTTTCCGCCGCCCCCGGCGCAATAGTCGACGACGAGGTCTCCCGGGCGCGCCCTGGCGAGAGATGCGGCGACCTGACTTGCCTCGTCCTGCACCTCGATCCATCCCGTCGTGAAAGCCTTCAGCGAGTGGACATCCGTGGCGAACCCAGGCGGCAGCCTGAGACCGTAGGCGGAGAAAAGCATCCGTTCTGGTGCGACGCCTTCATACTCGAGGAGCTTAAGGGCGCCCGCCACATCACCGGACAGGGCGTTGACACGCAGATCAACGGGCGCCCGCGGCAAGATCGCCGCGCGCGTCTCACTGATCCAGTCAGCGCCAAATCTGGACTTGAGGCTGGCAGCAAGCCACTCCGGCGCCCCCGCTTGAACATGATCCGGCGCGGTGTCGAGGTTTCTCTGGAGATTTCGCCGCTCCGCGGGGGTCGGCGGCGGTGGACCATGCCCCTCCCCGGAGAAGAGGGCGTCAATGGCGTCAAAATCCCCCGCGAGGGCGCCGAGCATCAGCGCACGCCCATCGTCCGCCTCCATTCGCCATGCGCTTTGGGCGCGCCCCCTCAACGCCACAAACACATGCTCAGCGATGGCCTTGCGATCCTTCGACCCCGCAAAACGATGGTCCTTGCCCCACCGGCGCACGACCTCGTCTGCGGCCCCCCGAGTCCGTCCTATTTCATCGATGATCTCAATGGCCGCAGCAATGCGGGCGGCGGGCGTCAAGCGTCCTTCGCCCTAGCCTTGGGTGGGGTAATTGGGCGCCTCGCGCGTGATCTGGACGTCGTGCACATGGCTCTCGCGAAGTCCCGCGCCGGTGATGCGCACGAAGCGCGCCCGCCTCTGCAATTCGGCTATGTCTGACGCGCCCACATACCCCATGGCGGCGCGGAGACCGCCGACGAGCTGATGCAAGATCACATCGATCGGACCCTTGAAGGGCACCTGGCCTTCGATGCCCTCCGGCACAAGCTTGAGGGCGTCGCCAACATCTTTTTGGAAGTAACGATCGGCGGACCCGCCGGCCATGGCTCCAACCGAACCCATGCCGCGATAAGCCTTGTAGGAGCGGCCCTGAAACAGAAAGACCTCCCCCGGCGCCTCGGCGGTTCCGGCGAACATGGATCCCATCATTGCAACATGAGCGCCCGCAGCGATGGCCTTGGCGAGATCGCCTGAAAACTTGATGCCGCCGTCGGCGATCACCACCGCATCCGTTCCGTCCGCGGCGCGGGCGGCCTCAGAGATCGCTGTGAGTTGGGGGACGCCAACGCCGGCGACGATACGCGTCGTGCAGATGGATCCTGGACCGATTCCCACCTTCACCGCATCGGCGCCCGCATCGATAAGGGAGCGCGCGCCGTCGTAACTCGCCACATTGCCCGCAATGATCTGAACCCGATTGCTTTCCCGCTTCAGGCGCTCGACCGCGCGCGCTACGTGGATGGAGTGGCCGTGGGCTGTATCGATAACCACAACGTCGACGCCGGCGTCGATGAGGGCCAAGGAACGCTCAAACCCTGGATCCCCGACGGTGGTGGCCGCTCCCACCCGCAGACGGCCGCGTTCGTCCTTCGCAGCGAAGGGGAAAGCCTCCGCCTTCTCAATGTCCTTGACGGTGACAAGCCCAACCGCCCGATAGTCGTCGTCGACGACAATGAGGCGCTCGATCTTATGACGTCTTAGAAGACTTCTCGCTTCGCCCTGATCGACGCCCTCACGCACGGTGATCAGGGCGTCTTGGGTCATCAAGGCGGAGGCTGGAGCGTTTTGGTCCGTTTCAAAGCGCACATCGCGGTTGGTCAAAATGCCCACAAGACGTCCAGAACCCCGCTCCACAACGGGGAACCCTGAGACGTGCCGTCGGGCCTTGATCTCCAGAACCTCGGACAGGCGCGTGTCGGGATGGATGGTGATGGGGTTGATCACCATGCCTGATTCGTAGCGTTTGACTTCACGGACCTGGTCGGCTTGCTCGTCGACGCTGAGATTGCGGTGAATGACCCCAAGTCCGCCCGCTTGGGCCATGGCGATAGCGAGGCGGCTTTCCGTAACCGTATCCATAGCCGATGAGATGAGTGGAATGTTAAGGGCGATGGACGCCGTGAGCCGGGTCGCCGTCGACACCTCTGCAGGCATGAAGTCGCTCGGACCGGGTTCTAGCAAAACATCGTCGAAGGTGAGCCCTTCGCGTATCTCCATAGGAGCCTCCGTTTTGCGGGCCGGGTATAGCCTAGGCCGTTCAAAGTGCAAATGCGATTGAACGCCGCTGCAGCGCGTTTTCCGCAGCGCGGCGCCCTAGCCCTAGCGTCGGCCGCGAAAACCGGTAGCGACGAGGAAGACCTCGGAGCTGTCCACGCGACTGGCTTTGGGTTTCACATGCTTCACGTCTTTGAAATTCGCCTTCAGGGTCATGAGCGCCGGGGCGGTCTCGCCGCCCTGAAACGCCTTGGCGATAAAAGCGCCGCCAGGGCGCAAGGTCGCGGCGGCGAAGGCCGCCGCCGCTTCAATGAGGACAACGATCCGCAGGTGATCCGTCCGTCTGTGTCCGAGGGTATTGGGCGCCATGTCGGAAAGAACCAGATCCGGGGGGCCGCCGATCATCTCCATCAGGTGCGGCCCGACCTCGGGATCGGTGAAATCCCCCTGCAGGGTCATCGCGGGAGGCAGGGGGTCCACTGGCAATAGATCGACGCCGGCGACCGCGCCTGCACCGCGCTCCAGCGCCACCTGCATCCACCCTCCCGGCGCGCAACCCAGATCCAGGATGCGGCATCCGGGACGAATGAGTCGAAAACGGTCGTCTATCTCCGTCAGCTTATAGGCGGCTCGGGCCCGGTAGCCGTGCGCCCTCGCCGCCTTGACGAAGGGATCGTTGAGCTGGCGCTGAAGCCACTTCTGCGAGGACAGGGTGCGCTGGTCGGCGTCCTTCACCCGTGATCCCATGCCCCGTCCCGCAGGATCGCCTCCAGAGGGCGGACGCACCAAACGTCGGCGTGGGGCGTCAGGATTGGGGTCGTCGCCGGTCATGCCCCGTCCTAGCCCATGCGCACGTTCGCGCGAAGGGCGTTCGTCCCCTATGACCCCGCCCTCGCCCCGGCCTCGCCCACCCGTTCCCGCCGCCTCCCCCGCCGCCGCCTCGGTCTTGGCGCGCCAGAGCGCGCCTCGTCCGCCATGAGGGAGAGCAGAATGCCCTCGCGAAGGCCGCGATCGGCGACGCGCACCCGTGGACATGGCCATACCTCTTGGACCGCCTCCAAGATGGCCGCGCCTGCAAGGACGAGGTCCGCCCGGTCCGGGCCGATACAGGGCTGCGCCGCCCGCGCTGACGGTCCGAGGGTCATGAGACGGTTGGCTGCGGCCCGGCAGTCCTCGTCGCTAAGCCAAAGGCCGTCCACCCGTGAGCGCTCATACCGTTTCAAGCCAAGATGCAGACCAGCGAGGCTCGTGATGGCTCCAGATGTGCCGATGAGGTGGGCCCGACCCGAAGCGAACAGGGGACGGAAGGCCTCGGCTCCGTCGAAGCGGTCTAGCTCGGCTCGAACACAGTCGACCATTGCTCGGTACCAAGCCGGCGAGGGAAACACCGTTTCTGGAAATCGTTCGGCAAGGGTGACGACGCCGATCGGGATGGAGAGCCAGGCGCTGATGGAAGGCTGAGCGGCGTCGTCTTCCGTCGAGACCGGGCGCAGGTCGACCCAGGAAAGTTCAGTTGATCCCCCGCCTACGTCGATGACGAGGGCGGCGTCGGCTGTGCGGTCGAGAAGGTTCAAACACCCGGCCACGGAGAGGCGCGCCTCCTCCCTGGGCGTGATCACAGAGAAGGAGATTCCTGTCTCCTCGGCAACCCGGGCGATGAAATCCGAGCCATTGCTCGCCACGCGGCACGCTTGGGTGGCCACGGCGCGAACGCGCACGGCGGAGCGGCGCTCAATCTTTTCCGCGCAGATCCGAAGGGCGGCTAGGGCTCGATCCATGGCCTTGTCGTCGAGCCGTCCGCTCCGGGTCAAGCCGTCTCCGAGGCGCACGATCCGGGAGAACGACTCGACCACCTTGAAGCCTTCCAAAGAGGGCGTAGCGATGAGCAGGCGACAGTTGTTGGTGCCAAGATCAAGGGCGGCGTAACACTGATGCGACCCGGCGCCCATTGGCCTGGCTGCGCTTGCCGGCGCCGACGCCGTCGGATCTCCCATCGCGATCGAAATCCTCGCCTCACGCTAAAGCCCGACGCGACATGTAGTCGCTGCCGGCATGCCAGCACCCCTATCCTAGCCACACGTCAGCGGATTTGCGAAGCGTCCGGGATGAGAGAACTTCCCTCAGCCGCGGATGCGCACTACCTCATGCCAGCTAGGTTGAAGCGAGAGCCCTCACACCCATGAACCTGCCCGTCGCCCGATTCAGCATAGGTCAGATCGTCAAGCATCGGATCTTCGCCTTTCGCGGCGTCATTTTCGATGTCGACCCGGAGTTCGCCAACACTGAGGAATGGTGGCGGGCCATACCCGAAGACATCAGGCCCCGTAAAGACCAGCCATTTTATCATCTCCTCGCAGAAAACGAGCAGAGTTCTTATGTCGCCTATGTTTCCGAGCAAAACCTGCTTCCGGACGACTCTGGCGAGCCCATTGGCCATCCTCAGGCTTCGGTATTGTTCGAGGCGTTCGAGAACGGTGAGTATCGCCGTCGGGCCCAAACGGCGCACTAAGGCGCACGTCCTAGCAAGAATGCGTCGACGGTCGCGTGAATGGGGTCAAAACTGCTGCGCGACCCTGGCCTTGAGGCGTAGTTTCGACAGACATTCCCAAGACGATCTGGAACACTTCACCTGATGGCGCTGGAACACGTTTTAACCGAACCGCCCTCGGGCGCGGCCGCCGACTGGACGGTTCCCCAGGGGTGGGACGCCTACAGTCCTGATGACCACGCCGTTTGGCTCGCCCTCTACGACCGCCAGACGGCGCTACTCCCCGGAAGGGCCTGCGAGGCCTACCTCCACGGTCTTGAAGCTCTAGACCTGCGTGGCGCGGGCATTCCCTGTTTTGACCGCCTGAACGACCGCTTGGCGGACCTGACCGGTTGGCGCGTCGTGGCGGTCCCGGGACTGGTCCCCGATGAGATCTTTTTCGATCATCTCGCCAACCGGCGCTTTCCCGCCGGGCGCTTCATCCGCCGAGCCGACCAACTGGATTACCTGGAGGAGCCGGATGTGTTTCATGACGTCTTCGGCCACGTCCCCATGCTCACCGACCCGACCTTCGCGGACTACATGCAGGCCTACGGCGAAGGCGGACTGCGCGCGTCAGGTCTTGGACGGCTGAAGAATCTTGCTCGTCTGTATTGGTACACCGTTGAATTCGGACTGCTTGAGGCGCCCGAAGGCCTGCGGATCTACGGCGCCGGCATCCTCTCGTCCCGAACCGAAAGCGTTTTCGCCCTTGACGACCCTTCTCCGAATAGATTGCGATTTCACCTCGAGCGGGTGATGCGGACACCGTATCGCATTGACGACTTTCAACAAATTTATTTCGTCACGCGCTCCCTGCAGGAGCTGCTTGACGCAACCTTGCAGGACTTCTCTGGGGTGTACCGACGCCTAGAGACCGCGGCCGATGTGGCTATCGACGCGGTTCTGGCTGACGACGAGGTCGTTAACCGCGGCACGCAGACCTATGCCGCCATGCGCCGACAGGCGCAGCAGCGCGCCTAGAAGTCCTTTCGGAACCGCACAGACAGGCTCGCGTCCGAATCGTTGGGATAGCGTGGATCAAGGGCAGCGCCGTAGCGGGAAACGATAGAGAGGTTGCGACGGATGCGCCACTCCACCTGAGCTCCGGACCCGTTTCGCGCACCGCCGGTCAGCTCTAGGTAGACGTTTTTGTTGATATATTTGCCGCCCGAAATTGTTGTCACCGCGGCTTGCGTGCTCCCAAGGGCCAATCGATCGAGGCCGGCGAACTGACGCAGATTGCCGATCACGTCGAACCCGCCGCCGCCCGCGAGGGAGGCCAAGGCGGAGGCGAGCTCCGCCGCCTGAGCGGGCGCAAGCTGGGACGCAGATTCGCCAAACAGCACGCGGGAGAGCACCTCGTCCTGGGGCAACACCGGCACCGACGTGAGCTTGATCTCTGGCTTTGCCGCGGTTCCTCGCACCTGCACCAACGCGGTGATGGTCGGGTCTTGCCAGGTGGCCGAAAGATCGAGGCGGATTTCGCTCGGACTGGATCCAAGGTTGATGACGCCGGCGTTGTCCACGTCAAAGCGCTTGCCGGCGAAGTCGTAGTTGCCCGCTACGACCCGCGCCACGCCGCCAAGGCTGGGATTGGCGAGGTCGCCGCCAACATGGGCGTCCAAGGAGAGCTCGACATTGAGGCCGCGACCTTTGACGTAAACCCCACGGGGCGCCTTGATCGTGACATCGAGGAGGATAGGGGGGCCAAGGGCGCGGGTTGGCGCCGCTTCGTCGCCATCCTGAACGGTCTGATGGATCTCCACCACGTCCATGGGCACGACGCCCGTAGGCGTGGGGGTCGCTGCGACAATGTCGGCACGGTCCACACTCAGGGATCCGGTGAGTTTACCCTGGCCCTTGGCCGGATGGGTGACGGTGACTGCTCCTGACGCTGTCGCGCGACCCAGGTCGTTATCGAGGAGTTGGAAGTGCTTGAGGTTCAGTGTGAAGGTTGATGCGCCTCCCTCTGCAAAGCTCACCGCGCCCTGCCCGTCCACCGCGCCCCCTCGGGCGTCGGCGCCTGAAAATCGCTTAACAGTTAATCCGTCGTCGCCAAAGGCTGTGTCGACCTGGAGGTTCTGCAGCTCGAGCCCGGTCGACACGTCCCGGAACCGCCCCTGAGTCAGGGCGCCCTGTCCTGTCGCCACGAGGGTGTTTAGCGTCCCGGCGAGGGTTCCGGCCGTGGACACCCGTCCCGAAAGGGTGCGCTCCCCTCCGGCGAAGAGGTCCCATAGAGGACGGATGTCCCCTTCAGCGGAAAACGATCCATGCAACGGCTTGTTCGGGTTTAGAGCAATGTGGAAGGGCGCCGCGGCCGCGTCTGCAGGGAGATCGAACTGGCCGCTCGCCTTCAGACCTTGCGCGTTGACCGCACCCGCCTGGATTTTTAGTCGCCCCGCCTCCAGGCTGGCTTTCACGGTCCCGTTGAGCCCCTCTGATGGGGGCTCATCCGTGCTCCTCACCCCCGCCAACTCCACGTTCAGATCGCCCGCCAGGTTGGGTCCGCGCCCCTCTAGGGAGACAGCACCGGAGACTAATCCCGCGAAACTCTGGTCGAAGGCGCCAAGCCCGACGTTAGCGAGGTCGGCGTGAGCGAGCACGCCGGCAGCGTCTGCACTCAGGTCGACCTTCATGGCGCCCCCCGCGACGGCCAGACGAGCATGAAGCGTCTGGGCCAGGCCGCTGAACCGCAAAACGGCCGGCTCAAGGAATTTGAAGGTGGCCTGGCGCACCTTGCCCTGCCCCTGAAGCGATAGGCGAGCCCCGCCGTGCTCGCGGCCGTAAACGCCGGCGCCGGCAAAACTCCACGACGTGGGGAGGCGGCTTGCGATGGAGACCTTGAAGGGAAGCGCATCGAGGGGCCCCTCGCCAGTCAAATTCAGTGTTGATAAGGCGATGGGTTGACCGGGAATGGAAAGATCGGTTCCGCTCAAAACGACCTTGGCGATCGGCTGAGCACCCTTATCCGCTAACCGCACGCTCCCCGTCATGTGACCCGTCGTGAGAAAGGCGCCCTGGTCCGCACTGAAGGTTAGATCCGCACTGGACGGTTCGGCGTTGCGCAAGGTTACTGCGCCGGCCAGCTTCACGCCGCCCGCATCCGCCACAAGGTCTGTGAAATAGAGGGCGTCGGCGCCGAACCGGAACGCGGTCTTGGCGACGGCTGGACCATATTTGGACGTGGCGCCGCTGACTTCCCCAACGCCCGTGACCTCCCCGCTCCCTAGCAGCAGACTAACGTTCACATGCGCAGGCGTAACGCTGAGCTGGCCAAGGTTAAGAACCGCGAGATCCGCTGAAACATCCGCTCGCGGCGCGCCTAAGGCGCCCGACAACCGACCCTCTCCCTTAGCAGCGCCGGCTAGCTCGAGGGGACCTGCGGCGAAGGGGCCCTTAGCCGACCAGTTGAAGTCGGCCGAAACGCTGTGAGCTGCATCCAGGGCGCCCTTACCTTGAATCTGAAGGGCGGAGCCGATGATCTTAGCTGAGCGCACCGTAAGGCCCGATCCCAAACTGAAGGAGCCCTCCGCGTCCAGCTGCGGAGAGGCCCCAAGCAAATGATCGAGGTCGGCGAAACCCGAAGCGGCCTGGCGGCCTTGGGCGGTGAACTGGAAATCCCATGCCGTGGCGTCCGGCTTTTCCCCGGCGCTCCACGTCGCCTCAGCCGTCCCATGCGCGCCCGGCCGCAAAACGGCGAGGTTCGCCACCCTCATGGATCCCTTCAGACTCAGCCGTCCCAGAAGGCCCTGGCCGCCGTTGGCGTTCAGGGACATCTGCACGCCCTTGAGCGCAAGGTTGCTAATCATCAAGCGTCCGTCCCTCAGGAGGGAGATGTCGAAGGCGGCGTGGGGAGAAGACCCGAGAAGAGAGGCGACAAAGGGCGCGGCGCGCCCGCCGCTACCCGTGAAATCCCCCTGAAAGCGCCAGATGCGGTCCTTCCACGACATGCCGATGGTCCCGGAAAGGGTCTGCGCAGCGTAACCCCACTGGTCGAGGTCACGGCCGCGGGCTGGCCCTTTGAAGGAAAAACCGGATGGGCTGGCGTTAAGGACCCCCGAGGCTTGGGTATAGCCGATCTTGGGCACGGGGACCCATTTCGAGAGATCCGCGACGCTGACGTCGAGTCGCATGTTGCTCGCCAAGCGCCGCTTCAGATCGACGGGACCAACGGCGTGCGCGTGGCCGAGCGCGCCATCAAGGGTGAGCTCGCACTGATAGGTTGCGCCCTTAAGCGCGCGGCCTGCGCCCTTGAACTCTATCCGGGGGCCAAGCTTGCGAGCCCAGAGCTGAGTTAGGCGCGACGCCGTCAAGTCGATATTGCCGTCGACGGCCAGGCTTTCCCGGCTCCAGCGGGTCTGCGCCTTAACAAGCTGGGCTGCGCCCGAGACAACAGACGCCGACGCCAAACCTTGCCGAGCCGTCCCGTCCCCCACCGCCTCAATCCTTAAGGCGTGGTCGGCCGGAAGGCCAAGGGCCCCGGCGAGCGCCCCGCCGCGGCTCTCCACGGCCGCAGCGCGCAGGACGAAGCGGTCCCTGCGCCCGACCCGGAGGATGAGATCGACCCCATCCCCGACATGCAGTCGGCTTCGGGCTGAAAGCCTAGCGCGCACAGCGCCGCTGCGGGCCAGATCCCCTTGGGCGAAAACGTCCCAGTCGCCCTCTTGGACGCTGAACGCCTTGGCCGTCTGGAGACGCCCTGAGGCGCTCTCCAGAAGCACTGAGACCGGAGGCTTCCCAGGCGGCGCGCCGGCAGCCTGGGTCGGCTCTGGCGCGCGTAAGATCCTCACAAGGCCGACAGTCAGCCGTCGGATGTGCAGACGCCGTCCAAGGAGATCTAAGGGGCTCCACACCACAGCGAGCCGGTCCGCCGTTAGCCATGCCCCGCCAGCGTCGTCTAGCGCCAGGGTTTGCACGGAGAAGGCGTCAAACACATCGCCCTTGAGACCGGCGACGTGGAGGCGTCCCAGAGGTCCAAGGTCGAGGCCATCGAGGGCGCGCACGATGAGAGCCCTTCCCTGATCCGTCCTAGCACCGAACCGCGCGGCGCCGCCAAGGGCGAGGGTAATCGCCGCGAGGGCGGCGAGAACCTCGATGATGCGGCGCACCCAACGCCGACGCCGCGCCATCGCCCGCGGCGCCGCCTCGCTGGGCCCATCAGAGCTTGTCGGTTGGGAAAGGCTTTCGCTCAAAAGCTCTGTCCGATGGAGAGATAAATCTGGAACGCCTGCTGGCTCGCCCCGTTCGCCTGCTCGAGGGGAAAGGCGATGTCGGCGCGCAGCGGCGCAAACCCAAGGTCATAGCGCACGCCGAATCCGACGGCGGTAAGCGTACGGCGGAAATCGGGCGTTATGGTCTCTGCGACGCTGCCCGTATCCATAAACAGCACGCCGCCCAGGGTTTGGGTGAATTTGTGCCGCAGTTCCAAGGAGGCTTCAAAAAGCGACAATCCGCCCACAGGCACGTTGTCGGCGTAATAGGGGCCGACGCTCTGATAGGCGTATCCCCGCACGGACCCCCCGCCGCCGGCGTAGAACCGATCCGACGCGGGCACGCCGGGCACATTGCCGCCAACGATGGTTCCAAGGTGCACCCGTCCGGCCAGCACGTTGTCGCCGAACACACCGACGGGAAGGTAGGCGCTGAGCTGGCTTTGAGCCTTAAGGTAGGCGAGGGTTTCGTCTAAGGTGATCAAGGTGGGTTCGACGCGGGCGTCGAGCTTGAAGCCTTCATGGGGATCAAGGGGATTATCCGTACGATCAAGGGCGAAGGCCCCAAGAACCCTGAGGGTGACGATATTAATGGTCCCGGTCTCAAAGTCCTCGACCTGGCTGGCGGTGACGGACGCCCCGCGCGTGAAATAGGTGGTTTTTCCAAACCTCTGGGTGAGGTCGGCTAAGATTTGCACGCCCGTCTCCCGATAGGCGTTGGTCACATTTTGGAACAGGTCCGTATCCATGGTGAGGGTTTGTCCGGGCGAGGCGAAGTCCGGCTGGGCCGACTCAACGCCCAAGCGGCTGTCGATGGCGCCGTAGCGCGCCTCGTAGGTCAGGGTGTCCCCTAGGCCGAACCGATTGTATTGGGAGAGCTTAAGGTCGATGTCCCCGCCTTCAGTCGTCGAATAGCCTGCTTCCACCCCGAGGGTGTTGCGCGCCCGATCTGACAGGTTGACAAGGACGTCACGGTCGCCGCCCTGATCGGTCGCCGGCTCAAGGGCGACGGTGACCGAATCGTAGACATGCGTGTCGAGGAGCCGGCGTTCAAGCTCAGCAACATCGTTGGGCGCGTAGACCGCGCCTGGCTTCCAAGGCACGAGGCCTTTGATCCAAGACGCTTTGGTGCGACCTTTCGTACTGATGTTAACGCCCTTCAGGTGGACCAGCGCGCCGGGCGCGACGGTGTAAGTCACTTGGACTTGGTGCAGAGCGTGGTCGACCACCACTCGACGGGGCGCGGTCTTGGCGTCGGCGTAGCCTTGCTTTTGAACGCTCGCCAAGACGCGGCCTTCCGCGGCGAGGATTTCAGCGGCGCGGGCGGGTGCGCCTGGCTTGAGGGCTATGGCGGCTTGGGTCGCCGCGATGGCCGCCTTGGCGGGCGGATCGCCGGCCCAGGCTAGGGTGACGGAACCGACGACCGAGCGCGGTCCGGTGTCAATGACGATGGTGGGCTGGGGATGTTCGCCCTCGCCGATCTGCGGGGTGACGGTATAGTCGTAATATCCTTCCGACCGCAGAAGGGCTATGGCGCTGTCGGCGGCGGCCTTGGCGCGCCGCCGCGCCTCGATCCGACTTTCAGGGGGGGCTTTCGCGTCGCCCACGGCTTTTTCAATTTCAGCCCGCAGGGCCTTGTCCGCCACGCCTTCGACGGCGGCCTCTCGCTCCAACGCGTGCGCCGTCTCTGGCGCCAGGGCCCAGGGGGGCAGCGTGGACGCGCATAGCAGCAGCGAAAATCCCAATCGTCTCAAAAAGCCGCCTTGGCCGAAGCGTCCACTAGACCCGGCAGAAATCACCGCGTTCGATCCTTGTAGAACAGGACTAATCTTGGCGGAAACGCGGCCCATGCGCCTATTCATCCTTATAATGGACGCCGCGCGGCGCCTGATACGGCCAGGCTCGATCCCTTGAGGGGGCTTGAACCCCACATCTGTTGAGGGGGACGTCCGCCTTCTCTAAGAAGGAGCGGAGCGCGCGACAGGAGAGGTCGACGGATGTCAAAAATTGATCAAAGGCTAAGCGCTCTCGGCATTGTCCTGCCCACACCTGTGTCTCCGGTGGCTAATTACGTTCCGTTTGTGAAGACAGGTCCCCTCCTTCATATCTCGGGTCAGGTGTCCGTGGACGTCGCCGGCGGCGTCAAAGGGGTGGTGGGAGAGGAGCTGGACTTGGCCTCGGCTCAGAAGGCCGCCCGCCTGTGCGGATTAAACCTTTTGGCTCAGATGAAGGCCGCCCTGGGCGATCTGGACGCGGTCGGTCGCGTGGTGAAACTTGGCGGATTTGTGCAAGCCGGAGCATCGTTCTTTGAGATACCGCAGGTGGTGAACGGGTGTTCGGACCTGATGGTGGAGGTCTTCGGCGACCGCGGCCGTCACGCCCGCTCCGCCGTGGGCGTCTACCGGTTGCCTATGAATTTCGCCGTCGAGGTCGACGCCATCGTCGAAATCACGTGAGCACCACGGCATGAGCCCGAGGGGCCCGGCCTTCCCCGGTCACGACGCCTTGTGCGATGTCTTCTCCGCGCCCATCGCCCATCGCGGCCTGTGGTCGCCGCAGGGGCCGGCGGAGAATTCTCTGTCCGCCTTCGCGAGCGCCGTTGATCAGGGGTATGGGATCGAACTGGACGTGCGCCTATCCGTCGACGGCGTTCCCATGGTTTTCCATGACCGACACCTCGCCCGCATGGCGTCGGCGGCGGCTGAGCTTAGGGAAAAAACCGCCGACCAACTGGCGGCGTTGCGCCTGAAAGGGTCCCAAGACCCCATCCCAACGCTCACCGCCGCCCTTGATGTCATCGCAGGGCGCGGCCCCGTCCTTGTAGAGTTGAAAACGGAGGACGGCGCCGTGGGGGCCATGGAGACCAAGGTCGCCGAGACCTTAGGCGGCTATGGAGGATGCGCAGCGGTCATTGGCTTCAATCCCCTATCCCACGCCTGGTTTGCAGCAAATCGACCTGAGCTACCTCGTGGCCTGAACTTGGACCTGAAGCCGGACGCCCCCCTGCAAGACGAGGCGCTGGATGAGATGATCAAGATCGCCCGACCGCATTTTCTCTTGCCCGGCGGGGACGGCCTTGACGCTGTCGCCGTGGCGGCTCTGCATGAGCGTCAATTGCCCCTTGTGGTTTGGACAGTACGCTCGCCGGAGCGCTGGCGGGCCATGAGCGCCTATTGCGATTCGTTGATCTTCGAGGGCTGGAGACCGTGAAAGGCGACATGTCTGGACCTGACGTCAAATCCATCGTCACCGTTAATGAGACCATCGCCGCCATCGGCCAGGCGGCCTGGGACGCCTGCAACGCCGCCTCGGACTACAAGGCCAACCCCTTCACGAGCTACGCGTTTTTGAGTGCTCTTGAGGACAGCGGCTGCGTGACGCCGCGGGCCGGCTGGACTGCGCAGCATGTCAGCATCGCCGACCAGACGGGCCGGACGGTAGGCGTTATGCCGCTCTACCTGAAGACCCACAGCCAGGGGGAATACGTCTTTGATCACGCCTGGGCGGACGCCTATCAGAGGGCTGGCGGGCGTTATTATCCAAAGCTCCAGTGCGCCGTTCCCTTCTCACCGGTCACAGGGCCGCGCCTTCTCACCCGCGAGGACGGTCCGCGGGGGGCTGCGCAGGATGGTCTTCTGGCGGCGGCCGTGGGGCTATGCGGCAAGACCCGTGCGTCGTCCCTTCACATCACCTTCCCTCACCGCGCGGAATGGGAGCGTTTTGGGCAGGCGGGTCTCCTCTTAAGGCAGGACCAACAGTATCACTGGAGCAATCTTGGCTACGCAACCTTTGAGGACTTTCTGGGCGCCCTCTCATCAGGTCGCCGTAAGACCATTAGACGCGAGAGACGGGACGCGCAGGCTGGATTAGAAATTCTGGCGCTCACAGGCGCGGATTTACGGGAAGAGCATTGGGACGCATTTTTCGCCTTTTACCTTGACACGGGGGGACGCAAGTGGGGACGCCCATACCTGAACCGGAGGTTTTTCTCCCTTCTGGGGGAGCGCCTCAGTGAGCGCGTCCTTCTCATCATGGCCAAGAGAGGCGGGCGGTGGATCGCCGGCGCCCTGAACCTCATGGGTGACGACGCGCTCTTTGGTCGGAACTGGGGCTGTATTGAAGACGTCCCGTTCCTGCATTTTGAGCTTTGCTACTACCGCGCCATCGAGGAGGCGATTCAAAGAGGGCTGACGCGGGTTGAGGCCGGTGCGCAAGGTCAGCACAAGATCGCCAGAGGGTATCTTCCGGCCCCCGTCTATTCCGCCCACTTCATCGCCGACCCAGCCCTGCGAGGCCCGGTGGCGCGGTACCTGGAGCATGAGCGACCGGCAGTTGAGGCTGAAATGGCGTTTCTTCAGGCGGAGTTCTCCCCTTTCAAGGAAGCCTAACTGCAGGCCCAAGCCGCCTGCAAAAGGCGTCCGACGGCGGCGTCAGCCGCCGAAGGCGCGTCAAGGCGGCGCCGGACCTTGAGCCGCTCCGACCACGCTTCCTTGCCGGCCGCTTCAAATCCAGGGGCGGAGTGGAGCGGCAGCGCCAGGCCCAAAAGCGCGGCCCCCCCAGAGAGCGGACGCAGGGCCGCGAACTGAACTTTCCGCGACCAGGCCGTGAACCCTTTGCGCTGGCCCGTGGTCACCCCCTCCAGGGGCGTTATCAGGCTAACAACGGCGTCAAGAATGGCGAGGCTTTGCGGGTTCGACCAGAGCGCGGCGCGCAGCGCCTCGCCGTGGCTCCATCCCATCCGATCGCCCTCCCCGACACCTTGGGCCAAGACCAGGGAGGCACGGTTTTGCGCCAGTCCATGGGTGAGCTTGAGCCAGCGAAGGCGCGCCCTGTGTCCCGTCTCCGGACACGTCTCGGCGATCTTGACCCACTCGGCGAGGGATCGTCCCGTGTCGCGCTCAAGGCCCTTGGCGAGGGAGGCGAACCATTTTCTTTGCCGCTCGGTCAGATAGTCTGCGTCGGGTCTGTTCATGAGACGCCCCTATCGCCGGCGGATCCTCATGACCGCGCTCCGAGGATGGAACACCATGAGCATCGACGGCGTCTACGACGAGAACAACATTTTCGCCAAAGTAATCCGAGGCGAGGCGTCCGCCGTCAAGGTCTTCGAGGACGACGGCATCTTGGCCTTTATGGACATTTTCCCCCAGGCACGGGGCCATACGCTTGTGATTTCCAAAACCTCCCGCGCACGCAATCTGCTGGAGGTTGAGCCGGAGGTCTTATCCGCCCTTTCTTTGGGCGTGCAGAAAGTCGCACGGGCCATACGAACCGCCCTTAGTCCGGACGGCATCATCATCACCCAATTCAACGGCGCCCTCGCCGGGCAGACGGTGTTCCATCTGCATGTCCACATCATTCCGCGCTGGGCTGACGAGCCCCTGGCGGGTCATGGCCACGGCCGGATGGCGGATATGAAGGTTCTCACAGGCCTGGCGGCGGCGATTAGAGCTGAGATTTTTTGACCTGACGGTCTCCGGCCCGCCGGAGACCGTCCTTCAGCCTCAGTCGGCGGGTCAATCCGCCATGGCGGGCTCGTCCGCCTCAGGTTCCGACAGATTGCCGTCGCCCAAGGAGTCCTGCTCAGCGCTGCGTTGATCGGGCGAGCCCGCCTCGATGGCGAAGGTAAGCTTGCCGTCGGTCAACTCCACGCGCACGTGGCCTCCGCGCACAAGTCTGCCGAACAGTATCTCGTCAGCCAGGGGCTTTTTGATGTTTTCCTGGATGACGCGGGCCAGAGGCCGTGCGCCATAAAGCTCGTCATAGCCGTTCTTCGCCAGCCAGTCGGCCGCCTCATCGGAAAGCTCGATGGTCACATTGCGGTCCGCAAGCTGGGCCTCAAGCTGCATGACGAACTTCTGGACCACGTTCTTGATCACCTCAGGCGACAGAGCCTTGAAGGTGACGATGGCGTCGAGACGATTTCTAAACTCCGGCGTAAACAGCCGCTGAATCGCCGCTTCGTCCGCATCAGCGATCCGGCCTCGTCCAAAGCCGATGCCCGGTTTGTTGTTGTCCGCAGCCCCGGCGTTGGTCGTCATTATCAGAACGACGTTTCGGAAATCGACCTTCTTACCGTTTGAATCCGTCAAGGTGCCATGATCCATGACCTGAAGCAGGATGTTGAAGACGTCCTGGTGGGCCTTCTCGATCTCGTCCAGGAGCACAACAGCGTGCTTGTGCTGGTCCACCGCGTCGGTCAGCTGGCCGCCTTGGTCGTGGCCCACATACCCGGGAGGCGCGCCAATTAGCCGGGAAACCGTGTGACGCTCCATATATTCGGACATGTCGAAACGCAGGAGTTCGATGCCCAGGGTCGAGGCAAGCTGTCGGGCCACCTCAGTTTTCCCCACCCCTGTCGGCCCGGAGAACAGGTAGCTCCCGATGGGCTTCTGAGCGTCGCGCAAGCCCGCTCGCGCCATTTTCATTGCCGCCGAGAGCTGATGGATCGCTTCGTCCTGACCGTACACCGCCCGCTGCAGATCGCTCTCTAGGCTGCGCAAAGCCTCCGTGTCCGACTTGGAGACGGACTTTGCGGGAACGCGAGCCATCTTTGCGATGACCGCCTCGATCTCCTTAGCGCCAATCTTCTTACGGCGTTTGTTTTCCGGAAGCAGCATTTGGCTAGCGCCGGCCTCGTCTATGACGTCGATCGCCTTGTCTGGAAGCTTCCTGTCGGTGATGTAGCGCGCCGAAAGCTCTACGGCTGTTTTAATAGCGTCGTCCGTGTACTTAAGCTTGTGGAAATCTTCGTAATAGGTCTTCAGCCCTTTGAGGATCTTAATCGTGTCCTCGACGGTTGGTTCGTTGACGTCGATTTTTTGAAACCGGCGCACCAGCGCGCGATCTTTCTCGAAATGCTGCCGGAACTCTTTATATGTAGTGGATCCCATACACTTGAGCGTGCCAGACGCAAGGGCGGGCTTGAGCAGGTTGGAGGCGTCCATCGCCCCACCTGACGTCGCCCCGGCGCCGATGACCGTATGAATCTCGTCGATAAACAGAATGGCGTTGGCGTGAGTCTCCAATTCCTTCACGACCTGCTTCACCCGCTCTTCGAAGTCGCCCCGGTAGCGGGTCCCCGCCAGGAGGCTGCCCATATCTAAGGAGAATATGGTGGCGGTCTCGAGAACTTCCGGGACTTCCCCATTGACGATTTTGCGCGCTAGGCCCTCGGCAATGGCGGTCTTGCCCACTCCTGGATCGCCCACAAGCAAGGGATTGTTCTTGTTTCGCCGGCACAGCACCTGAATGCAGCGTTCCACCTCGGCCATGCGTCCGATGAGCGGATCGACTTTCCCCGCTCGGGCCTTCTCGTTCAGATTGACGCAATAGGCTTCCAGGGCCTCGCCGCCAGTTTTCGCTGCGGCCTTCTCCTCGCCCGCCTCTTCTTGGGCGCCCTTCACAGCGCGCGGCTCAGACGCACCGGCCTTCTTGGCGATCCCATGGGCGATGAAATTCACCGCATCATAGCGGGTCATATCCTGCTCTTGCAGGAAGAAGGCGGCGTGGCTCTCTCGTTCGGAGAACACCGCCACAAGAACGTTGGCCCCCATGACCTCGTCGCGGCCGGACGATTGGACATGAATCACGGCGCGCTGGATCACTCTCTGGAAGCCAGCTGTCGGTTTGGCGTCTTCGCTGTCTTCAACCACGAGGGATTTCAGCTCGTTGTCGAGGTAGGCGACGATAGTCTTTTTCAACGCGACGAGATCGACGTTGCACGCTCGCATGACGGCGGCCGCGTCGTCGTCGTCCGTCAAGGACAACAAAAGATGCTCTAGCGTCGCGTATTCATGTTTGCGCTGGTTCGCATACGCCACGGCCCGGTGAAGGGTCTCTTCCAGATTGCGCGAGAATGACGGCAAGGAGGACCTCTCAATCCTTTTCCATAGTGCACTGGAGCGGATGTTGGTGGCGACGCGCCGTATCCACAACCTGAGCCACCTTGGTTTCGGCGACCTCGAAAGTGAACACCCCGCATACGCCTACGCCGTGCTGGTGAACATGAAGCATTATGCGGGTCGCGTCTTCGCGCGACTTGTTGAAAAACCGCTCGAGAACGTAGACGACAAATTCCATGGGCGTGTAGTCGTCGTTCAGGAGGAGGACGCGGTAAAGGGACGGCTTTTGAGTCTTCGGCTTAGTCTGCGTGACGACCGCCGAGCCCACGCCGTTTCCAGTTCCGCTCGGCTTACGCTCAGCCATCCAAATCGACCTCCGGCCGCCGGGATCGCCCGACGCCTAAATTAGATATGACAAAGCGAGGATATTGGAAGCCCCGCAGACGCCGACGCGACGTTTAAGCAGGGGATGTTTAAACCCTGGGCGAAGCGGGCCTCCTTTGCGGGCCTCAACGCGCGACGCAGCCGCCGCACGAAAAAAAAGCCCGGAGCAACGCCCCGGGCCTCTCTCAAACTGGATCAAAACGTGAAATAGGACTTAGCGGGCGGCCTGCAGGGTCTCGACAACGGCGGTCGCGCGCTCGTTGAGCGGACGGAACGCGCCCTTAATGGTGGCGGAAAAGATTTCCGACGCGCGGTTCATCTCAGTGATGTAGGTCTCAAGGGAGCTCTTGGCGAAAGCCGTCTGGAGCTCAATCACTTCCTGGACGCTGCGAGCGGCGGAGAGCGCCTTTGCCGTCTCAACCTGATGCTCAACCGCGGACTTGCTGTAAGCGAGGACATGGGCGCCCAGAGATTCGGCGCCCTTAGCGGTGGCTGTGGCGCTGGCGACGAGGGCCTCGATGTTATGCTTGGAGTGAGCATTAAGCTCGTTCAGCGTTGAAAGGGACTTTTCGACGCTTTCTTTGAAGGCCTTAGCGCCGGCTGTGGTGAACTGCTCGGTGGCGGCTTTGGCTTTCTCTGCGGTTTTAACGGCTTCCTTGGCGGTGGTTTCGGCGGCGGTGGCCATGACTGTCTCCAACGGGTGGGTGGGCTTGAACATGAACGGACTGCGCGGTGGACGCGTTAGGTTTATGCCGCGACGCAACATAAACGTCAAGTTGTGTGTGCGCTGCACAATGCTACGCTTCCGGGGGAACGCCTCGATGCCGCCCCTGCGGCGATGCGCATTAGGGTTACCACACAGGCAATGATTGTTTACCTTGGATAAAGGCTAAATAAGCGACACTGAGTCACTCAGCGCGGCGTCCGCACTCGCCGCCTTCCTTCAGAACGACGGACGCCTTGAGCATGATGATCCTAGCCCGACGCGGCCTCAGACACGCCACCTTCGCCGTGATCCTTCTTGCGGCGGTCCTGGGGTTGGCCGCGCCCTCCTCCGCCTCGGGATTGTTTGGCCAGGTGCGATACGCCGCCATCGTCGTGGACGCGTCAAACGGCGAGGTGCTTTACTCCAAGCGCGCCGACGAGTTGCGGTATCCGGCGTCCATCACCAAGATCATGACCCTTTATCTGACCTTCGAGGCGCTCTCCACGGGACGGATCTCCCTCAAAGACCGCGTTCCCGTCTCCCAACACGCCGCATCCATGATGCCGTCCAAGACACAGTTGCGCCCTGGGGACAGTCTTACGGTGGACGAGGCCATTAGGGTCGTTGCAGTGCACTCTGCCAACGACATCGCCGTGGCTCTAGCGGAGAAAATCGGCGGTTCGGAAAGCAAGTTTGCGGCCTTGATGACCTTAAGGGCCCAAGAGCTCGGCATGGCCAACACACGGTTTGTAAACGCTAACGGCGTGCCTGATCCTCGACAGGTGACGACCGCCCGCGACATTGCGATCTTGTCTCGCGCGGTGATGCGCGATTATCCGCAGTATTACAGTTACTTCGGTCTGCGCACGACAGAGCTGCGCGGGCAACTCTTCTCCAATCACAACCACCTATTGCGCGAGCCTGGATACGACGGATTCAAGACCGGCTTCACCAACGCGGCGGGATACAATCTGTCCGCCTCCGCCGTTAGAGATGGACGCAGGCTAATCACCGTCGTCCTCGGGGGCACCTCAGCCGCCGGGCGGGACGAAAACGTCCAGACCCTGATGAACGCCGGCTTCGATGTGTTGCGCAAACGCTCCTTGGGCGTGAAGACCACCATCGCGGCCAATATCGCAGAGCCTGACGACAGCGGCCCCATCGTTCGGCCGTCTGTAGAACAGGGCGACGGTGGGCAAGCCGGACTAAGCGTTATCGTTCATGACCCGATCCATGGCGATCAGACCGTGGATCAGCTTCTGAGCCAGGAGAAGCGCCAGGATCCCGCCTCGGCTCCGCCGCCGCCGCCGGGGTTGCGGGCCCGCCTTCTTGCGCTTCAGCCCTCCTCCGTCTGCGGCTCCCATCGCCACGGTCATGGACGGTCGCGCAAAGCCGCGTGTGCGGCGCAGGCGACCCGAATGGCTGCGGCTAACTGTTCAAAGACCCGGGGGCGCGCCCACGCCCGATGCGAAAGACGCGCATCTATGGCCCTTGCGAAGGCGTCGCTGGCGAGCAAGGCGCGGCCCCATCATCATCGCCGCAGGCGTTTAGACGCCTAAGGCCCCTACGGCCCCTAAGGTCTGGAGTGCTCCGCGGTCCTTAGAAGGGCAGCCCTGGCGGCGTTGAGCTGCGCGGCCAGGCCCCCTGCGCCGCCGAGATCCGGATGCACTCTCAACATAAGGCGTTTGTAGGCGCGCTCAATTTCTTCGGGCCCTGCCGCTGAATCGACCCCGAGCATGCTGCGGGCCTCCGATTCGGTCATGTCCGATCCGCGCACGGGAGGCTCAGCGGAGGGGGAAGGTCGCGTTCGCCATCGCGCAATCATTGAGACCGCGCCTGCCGCCGCAAGGAGCGCTGCGCCTTCATAGACCGCGCCTCGGGCGATCAATCCAGCGCCCGCCAGAATGGCGATCAAGGCCGCCCCAGCCGCACCGGGCCGCCAAGGCCCCGCGAGACCCCGCGACCATCGGCCCAGGCGGCGCATGCCCTCAACCCCAAGCCAAAGGACGAGCATGACCGCAACACCTATGACGGCCGCCATAGGTTCAAGCCGCGTCGACGGTTTGCGGATCTACCACGGACGCTGGAATGATGCGCAACGCGCTCATAATGTTTCGCAGTTCCTGACGCGCCGCGACGTGGGTCAGCGCTACAGGGACTGGACGCACCGTGGGAGACAGGTCCGCAATTGTCAGACCGAACGGGAAAAGCTCGCGATAGATCACCCGGTCGCGAAGACCCGGTCCGATGCGAAATCCAACCCGCCGACCTAGGGCCTGGATACGTTCATCCAGGCGCTTGCGGTTGCGTGCTTCGGTAGTGGCGAGACGGTTGCGCAAAACCACCCAGTCGATAGATCGGCGGGTTTCCGACATGCGGCGCTTGCGCGATTCCCATACTGTCTCGGCATAAAGGCTGGGTTTGAGGAGGTCCAGGGTGACCGGATCCACCTGCCCCAACATGTCAAAGTCGACGAAACTGTCGTTCAAGGGCGTGACGATGAGATCGGCGTTGGCGTGCGCCGCGCGGGACAACGCCGTATCTGCTCCTGGGGTGTCGATGATGAGGACGTCGGCGGACGCTAGGGCGGCGCTGCCTGCCGCCTCGAAGGCGCTGACCACGTCCGCTTCGGGCTGAGTTAAGAGCTGCTCGGCGCCAACCAAAAAATGCTCCGCCGGCATCGGGAGCGTGACGCCTGCGGAGGCCGCCCAGGCGCGCCGGTGAGCGAAGAAATGCGCCATGGAGAGCTGTCGCAGGTCAAGGTCGATGGTTGCAACCGTCTTGCCCGCGTAAAGCAAGCCCGTGGCGATATGGATGGCGAGGGTTGATTTACCGGCTCCACCCTTTTCATTGCCCACCACGACAACGCGCGGCGGAGCCGTTGCTCCAAGTTTGCTCACGCCCATGCCCCTCTCTTCGGCGCCGCAAGCGGTTCCGACGCTACGGCAGGACACACCGCATGGACGAGCGGGTCAACGCGGCGAAGTAGCGGGCGTCGAGACGGATTCACCATGCTCCAAGTTCCCGCAGCCGGCCTGCGAGATCAGGCGGAATTTGCCCGGACGCGTCGCCGCTGGAGAGGTCTGCCGGCGCCTCTTCCTGCGAAAGATAGCGCCAACCCTGGAACGGTCGACGCGGCGCCGCCGCCGTTCGCACAAGGACGGGATCAAGATCGATCTCGCACCACCGCTCCGCTCCCTCTCCTACGGTATCGACGGCGAGAATGCCTTGCCGACATAAGATCGCACCTTTGAATACCCAATAGAGGGAGCCGCCGTCGAGGAGGTCGTCGAGGCGCTTGGGGGTCTGACGTGTGCGCATCCGCCAGTCAGCAGGGCGCCGTGACCGCCGCCAGGCCTCTAGTTCCTCCACGGAAGCGCAGCCCACGCAGAGTTTGACAAGATGCAAGGTCATGAGTCAGCCGACAAAGGTTTAACACGCGCTAGAACGACGCCTTCGGAAGTCTGTGCGCCGGGGGCGGCCGCAAGCATTTCGACTACGCCGTCGAAGGGCGCGGCGAGGGCGTGCTCCATCTTCATCGCTTCAAGGACCACGATGACCTGTCCCTGGGCGACGCGATCCCCCAGGGCCACGCCTACTGAAGCGATTCGCCCCGGCATGGGTGAGAGAAGCGCCCCATCGCCTCCCGCCGCCGCAGCGGCGGTCCTTTCGCTCGCCGATCGAGCGACCAAGTAGGGTTCAGCGTCCTCAAAAATCACAAATGCACCGTCGGCGCAGGCGTGGATGTTTAGAAGTCCCTCCGGCCGACCCTCCGGCAAGTGGGCAAGCGTCTCCACTCCATCGATGCTCAGGCGGCACTCAAGGCCGGGGTCGGCGTTCAACCGAAAGCCGCGAGCGCCATGCAAGGCGTCCCAGGGTCCCGGCGGCGTCCCTTGGGCTTCGAAAGCCGCTAGGGCCTGCGTCGCCGACGCGAGGACTGCGTCAGAGGGGTCCTCCTTGCGCGTCAAGACGTCCAGACGCGCGTCGATGAAACCTGTGTCCACAACGCCTGCGAGAAAGTCCTCATCGGCTAAACATCGGGCCAGAAAGGCGGCGTTCGTCCGCACGGGCCAGACCTCGACGCGGCGAACCGCCTCGGCGAGGGTGCGCGCCGCGGCGCGTCGGTTGGGGCCGACAGCGATAATTTTCGCAATCATGGGATCATAGAATGGGGTGATGACGCCTCCCTCCTCCGCGCCCGCGTCGACCCGGACAGTCGGCGTCGCCGCCGGCAATCGCAGCCGATCGAGGGGGCCCGTGGACGGCAAAAACCTCTTGCGAGGTTGTTCGGCGTAAAGACGCCCTTCCATAGCCCATCCGGAACGTACGATCTGCTCTTGGGCGAGGGGTAGCGGCTCGCCCCCCGCGACCCGAAGCTGCCACTCGACGAGATCTATGCCGGTAATCGCCTCGGTTACAGGGTGCTCCACCTGGAGACGGGTGTTCATCTCCATGAACCAGATATGATCCGCCTTGAGGCCGCCCGACCCGTCTGCGATGAACTCAACGGTGCCAGCGCCTTCATACCCCACAGCCTGCGCGGCCTGCACGGCGGCGCCGGTCACCGCGGCGCGCACGGCTTCATCCATCCCTGGCGCTGGAGCCTCCTCGATGACCTTCTGATGACGGCGCTGAAGGGAGCAGTCCCGTTCAAACAGGTGCACGACGTTCCCGTGGCAGTCCGCGAACACCTGCACCTCAATGTGCCGGGGACGCGTGACATAGACCTCAAGCAGGACGCGCTCATCGCCGAAGCTCGCCCGAGCTTCCCGCCGCGCGCCGGCCAAGGCCACGTCGAACACGTCGGGCGCGTCCACCCGGCGCATTCCCTTGCCGCCTCCGCCTGCAACCGCCTTGATCAAAAGGGGATAGCCAATGAGAAGGGCCTCGGCTCGCAGACGCGCGTCAGACTGATCGTCCCCATGATAACCAGGGGTAGTGGCGACGCCAGCCCCCTGCATAAGCGCCTTTGCCGCGTCCTTAAGGCCCATAGCCCGGATCGCCGACGCCGGGGGACCGATCCAGGTCATCCCCGCGGCGGCCACTGCGTCGGCGAAGGCGGCGTTTTCAGAGAGAAATCCATAGCCGGGATGCACCGCGTCCGCGCCAAGGGACCTGGCTGCCTCTAGAACAGCCTCTGTGTTCAGGTAGCTGTCCTGCGGTCGCGCCGGACCAACGCACGCGCGATAATCCGCGTCCCGCACGAAGGGCGCGGTCTTGTCAGCCTCGCTGTAAATCGCCGCCGTCTCTAAACCGAGGCGCTTGGCCGTCCTGATGATGCGACTGGCGATCTCTCCGCGATTGGCGATGAGAAGGCGGCGGAAGGGAAGGTCATGGCTCATGGTGAACTCTCCGCGACGCACGAGGCCCGCGCACGGACGCAACGCGGGCGACGGCGCCGTCTCCCACGACGACGCCTCAGCGCTCAGCCCACGAAGGCTTTTGCTTATTGAGGAAGGCCGCAACGCCTTCACGGCCCTCCGCGCATGCCCTGCGATGGGCGATGGCGGAAGCGGTGTACTCCAGGAGTCCGCGATCCAGCGGACGGTCATAGACCGTGTCCACCAGGACCTTCGCATCAGCGACAGCCCCCGGCGCACAGGCGCTCATGGCTTCGGCGAGGGCTTCGATCCGCGCGCCAAATTCGTCCGGTTGCATCACCACCTCGTGCACAAGACCGAGGCCTTGCGCCTCTTGTGCGCCGATCACTCTTCCCGTGGCGAAAAGCTGACGCGCGTTTCGCGGGCCGATCGCCCGCACGACGTAGGGACTGATGGTCGCGGGCGTCAGGCCGAGCCTGACCTCGGAAAACGCGAAACGCGCATCCTGCGCGGCGATGGCGTAGTCGCACGCCGCCACCAGACCCGCGCCGCCGCCAAAGGCTGAGCCCTCCACGAGCGCGACGGTCAGCTGGGGCAGATCGTGCAACTTTTTCAACATTCCGGCCAGACGCATGGCGTCCTCCCTGTTGTCGTCTTCGAGCCAATCCGCCGTTTCGGCCATCCATGCGAGGTCCGCACCCGCGCAAAAAGTCCCGCCCGCGCCCCTGAGAAGCACGGTGCGTACGTGATCAGCCCCGTGGAGGGTCTCAAAGATGTCGCTAAGAGCGATGATCAGGTCGGGGCCGAAAGCGTTCCGCTGCTTGGGTCGGTTGAGGGTGATGACGGCGAGCCCTGCTCGCGTTGCGTCAAGAAGGACCGCAGGCGCGTCCTCAGCGGATCCCGGCGGCGTGGCGGCGTTGGACATAAGACTCTCCTCGGCCCTTAAGGACCTACATTCTGAAAACGCCGAACCGAGCCTCGGAAATCGGTGCGTTCAACGCCGCCGATAGGCTAAGGCCGAGGACGTCTCGGCTTTGCGCCGGATCGATCACCCCGTCGTCCCAAAGACGGCCGGTGGCGAAATATGGAGAGCCCTCACGGTCGTAGCGCTCTCGGATCGGGGCCTTAAAGGCCTCCTCTTCCTCCGCCGACCAGAGCCCTCCGCGCGCTTCCAGTCCATCGCGTCGAACCGTGGCGAGGACGCTGGCCGCCTGCTCGCCGCCCATGACGCTGATGCGTGCGTTGGGCCAGGTCCAAAGAAAGCGCGGGGAATAGGCCCGGCCGCACATGCCGTAATTTCCAGCACCAAAACTACCTCCGATGATGAGGGTGATCTTGGGCACATTGGCCGTCGCCACGGCGGTGACGAGTTTGGCCCCATCCTTGGCGATACCGCCCGCTTCATAGCGCGCTCCAACCATGAAGCCGGAAATGTTTTGCAAAAAGATCAGCGGAATTTTCCGCTGGCACGCGAGTTCGATGAAGTGCGCGCCCTTCAGCGCGCTTTCAGAAAACAGCACTCCGTTGTTGGCGAGGATCGCCACTGGCATGCCCCAGAGGTGCGCGAACCCGGTAACCAAGGTCGTTCCGTAAAGAGCCTTGAATTCCTCAAATTCCGACCCGTCGACAATGCGCGCAATAACCTCGCGCACGTCGTAGGGCGCGCGCACGTCTTTTGGGATGACCCCGTAGAGGTCGGTCGGGTCATAGAGGGGCGGCGCGGGCGTGCGCGTCTCCACAGGCGAAGCCGGTCTTGGCCCCAGGCGCGCCAGGATCGCCCGGATCCGCTGCAGCGCTTCATCGTCGTCCTGCGCCACGTGGTCCACCACCCCAGAGCGGCGACCATGGGTTTCCGCGCCCCCAAGTTCGCTGGCCGTCACCACCTCGCCTGTGGCGGCCTTCACGAGGGGCGGCCCCGCCAAGAAGATCGTCCCTTGGCTCTCACCGCCAGCTCCACGAACGATCACCGTCTCATCGCTCATGGCTGGAACATAGGCGCCGCCCGCGGTGCAACTTCCCATGACGCAGGCGATCTGGGCTATGCCCAGGGCGCTCATCTGAGCCTGATTGTAGAAGATCCGACCGAAATGATCCCGGTCTGGAAACACCTCCGCTTGATGGGGAAGATTCGCGCCTCCGCTGTCCACAAGATAGATGCACGGCAGCGCGCACTGCTGGGCGATCTCCTGCGCCCGGAGGTGCTTCTTCACCGTCATGGGATAATAAGCGCCGCCTTTAACGGTGGGGTCGTTGCAGACGATCATGGCCTCGCGTCCGGAGATCCGCCCGACACCGCAGATCAGGCCTGCTCCGGGCGCCTCGTCGTCATACAGTCCAGCGCCCGCAAGCTGCCCAATTTCGAGAAAAGGCGCTCCGACATCCAAAAGGCGCTCGACCCTTACCCGAGGGGGGAGCTTTCCACGCGCGGCGTGGCGGGCCCGCGCTTCAGCGCCTCCGCCTTGGGCGACCACGGCCGCCTTAGCGCGCAGTTCCGCGGCGAGAGCGCGGTTTAGCTCAGCGTTCCCGGCGAAGCTTGCACTGTTGGGATCGACTTGGGAGGAAAGTTTCGCCATTGATCCGTTTTAGGGGGCGAAGTTCACCAGCGCCAGGCCCGAGGGGATTGGACGGAGCGCGCGCCTGTCATCGGTCGCCAAGCGCGGAGGCGACTCGCCGCTTTTCGCGTAGAGTGCCGCCCATGGCCCAAGGCCCGCGCACGAAGTCGGACACCCTTTACGATCTCCCTGGAGAGAGCGCGCTTGTGCGGCTCTTTCTTGGACAACACGCGTCTCCGGACGTGGCCTGGTTCTCCCTCCCCGGCGGCCGCACGCTCTACAACGCCGGCGATGAGGCGGAAACGCTCTATCTTCTCCGCGCCGGACGCCTTGGCGTGATCCGCCGGGAGACCGGTCAGCCGCAGCAGTTTCTCGGCGTCGTCAAACCGGGGGAGCCGGTGGGCGAGATGGCGCTCGTCTCGGGTACGCGTCACACGGCCACTGTCATAGCGATGCGCGATTCGGAAATTCTCGCCCTACCCAAGACATCCTTCTACGCCGCCGCCCGCAAGGATCCAGCGCTCATGGCTGAGGTAGCCAGGCTGACCGTGACCCGATCCCGGCAGGCGGCGCCGCGCGTCGGGTCCGGAGCGCCAGCCGTGTTCGCCTTGATCGGGGTCAGCCCCGGGCCGTCCATCCGCAGCCGTGTGGAGCGGTTGGAACGGTACATTATGGACCTCGGATTCACGGTGACGGTGCTTGGGTCGGAAACCCAGGCAGCGCCCACCGAGTGGTTCTCGACCGTTGAGCAGCGGCATGACGTGGTGCTTTTCGTCGCCGAGCATGGTGAGGAGGCGTGGACCCATCTCGCGGCCCGCCAGGTCGACCGGGTTCTTCTCGTCGGCAGAGGCGATCAGGCCCCTCCTTTCGCCCCCTCCGCCTTCGCCGGCCGAGCGGTGCATGAACACCGTCTCATGGATCTCATCCTTGTTCATCCGTCTGGACGGTCGACGCCTCAGGGGTCGGCGGCATGGCTCGATGCGACCCCAGCGACCCGTTTGTTTCATGTGCGCGAGGGCGAGGACGCCGATTTGCGCCGCCTCGCCCGCATCCTGACCGGGACATCCGTGGGCCTGGTCCTTTCGGGGGGCGGCGCGCGCGCCTACGCTCACATCGGCATCATTCGCGCCCTGAGAGCCGCAGGCGAGCCTATCGACTTTATCGGCGGAACTTCAATGGGCGCCATTATCGGCGCGGGCTGCGCGCGGGGCTGGGACGATGATGAGATCGCACGCCGAATTCGGGAAGCCTTCGTCGATTCAAGTCCCCTTACCGATATAGCCCTGCCCCTTATCGCGATGACGCGAGGCCGTCTGGTGGGACAGCGGCTGAGAGAGCACTTTGAGGACGTCTTGATCGAGGATCTCTGGCTTCCCTTTTTTTGCGTTTCCTCAAACCTGACGACTGGGGAATACCACCTGCACCAGAGAGGTCGCCTTCGTCGAGCGCTCCAGGCGTCGAGCTCCCTGCCCGGGGTGATGCCGCCCGTCATCTGGGAGGATGGTAGCGTCCTCGTAGACGGGGCCGTTACCAACAACATGCCCACCGACATTATGCGCCGCCTGCATCGCGGCGCCGTCGTGGGTGTGGATGTGGCCGTCGCCAAGGCCCTCAGCGCCGACGACGTCAAACGTCCTGCGTCCCTATGGCGCTGGATTCTGTCGGGCGAATGGCGCAAGGGCCCGCCTGTGGTCTCCCTCCTGATCCGCGTCGCCACCGTCTCCACCCAAAGGGAGCAGGCCGTCACGCGCGAAGCCTGCGACCTCATGGTCGCGCCCGTGATAGAAGGGGTGGAACTCAGGGATTGGAAGGCGTTCACGCCCGCCGTCGATGCGGGCTTCGCCGCCATGCAGGCTTCCCTGGCCGGCCTAGACGGTGGACTGGTTAACCTTGCTCGCCCAGATCGTCCCGGCGCCGCGCGATGATGAACAGGCGGGGAAACGGGAACAGCGTGACGCCGTCCTCGCGCTGGGGAAAATCAATTGCGACCGACCGGCGATAAAGCGCGATGAAGCTTTCGCGCTCCGCCTCCGTCGCAAGGGCCTGAAGGTAGGGCCGCAATCCTGTCCCCTTCATCCATTCGACGATGGCGTCGTCGCCTTCGAGGGCGTGGAGATAGGTCGTAGACCAGATGTCGGTTTCCGCCAAGGGCGTCAGCCAGTCGTAATAGTCCTGCGCTGAGGCGACAGGCTGGACGTCTCTAATCCCCTTCATCGCCTCGCTCCACGGACTTTCCGCGGCGGCGGCGCGAAGCTTGACATGCCAGACGGCGTTGAAGGTGACGGGGACTTGGCACGCGAAAACGCCGCCGGGCGCGAGGAGGCTGACCAGGCGCGGGAAAAGAGTCTGATGGTCAGGGAGCCATTGCAAGGCGGCGTTGGTGAAAATGAGGTCAGGCGGCTCAGTGGGCGAGAACGCCGCAATGTCTCCTTGGACCCATTGCACCTTGCCAGGCCTTTGTCTCGCCCGACCCAGCATCGCCTCGCTGGCGTCCAACCCGCGCACGTCCGCTTCGGGGTGGCGCAGGGACAAGAGCGCGGCGTGTTCGCCGGTTCCGCATCCCAAGTCCCAAATCCGCCGTGGGGAAAAGTCGGTGGGCACCTGCACCATGAGGTCCAGGGCCGGACGGTCCCGCTGGCTTTTGAAGCGTTCGTACTGGTTGGGATCCCAAGAGGTCATCAGTCAGCTTACGATGTCGGCGGTCCGCAGACGAGGGGTTTGGCCTTGTCGAGCGCCAGAATTGCTCCTACCCAAAGCGCGCCGAAGGGGATGAAGGATGCCTGACACGGAAACGATCTTGGTCACCGGAGCGTCAGGCTACATTGGCGGTTGGTGCGCCGCGACCCTCTTGAGCCGGGGCTACCGTGTGCGCGCGACGCTCCGCTCCCTCGCGCGGGAGGCGGCAGCGCGGGCGGCTATCGCCAAAGCATGCGACCCGGAGGATCGCCTGTCCTTCGTCGCGGCGGAACTGACGAGCGACGCCGGATGGGACACTGCGGCGGAGGGGTGCCACTACGTCCTGCATATCGCCTCGCCCCTTGGCGTCGACAACCCCAAAGACCCCCAAGTGCTGATCAAGCCCGCCCGCGAGGGCGCCCTGCGCGCCCTGACCGCCGCTGTGCGCGCCGGGGTGAGACGCGTGGTGATGACCTCCTCCGTCGCCGCCGCGAGCCCGCCGCCAGCCAGCGGCGACACTTTAACCGACGAAACCCAGTGGACCGACCCGGCTCTCCCCGGCGTCGGGGCCTACCCCCAGTCCAAAACTCTGGCTGAGAGGGCGGCTTGGGATTTCATAGCCGAACGCGGGGGAGCAACCACCTTAGCGGTTATAAACCCCGCACTGGTTCTGGGCCCCATCCTCTCCGCGGAAAGCCTGGGTTCCGTTCAGGTGATCCAACGGTTGATGAACGGTTCCATGCCGGGGACCCCGCGCCTTGGCTTCAACATCGTTGATGTACGTGACGTGGCGGATCTGCATTTAAGAGCCATGCTGGCGCCCGCCGCCGCAGGACAAAGGTTCATCGCCGCTGGCGATTACGCCTGGATGGCGGACCTTGCCGCCATCCTGCGCGCCCAGCTCGGCGCCCGCGCCGGCAAGGTCCCCACGCGGGCCCTGCCCGACGTCGCCTTGCGCCTCATCGCGATGTTTGACCCAGCCCTGCGAACCGTGACCCCGGGCCTGTCCCGTAAGCACGCCTTTTCGTCCCGCAAGGCGCAGGACGTTCTGGGTTGGGCGCCGCGTCCTTTGGAGGCGACTGTGGTGGAGTGCGCGGAGAGCCTCATCGCAAACGCCCGGGTTTAGGCGCGCTTGCCCTCGGCGGCAGGGCGTCTTACGACGCGGCGCCGTTCAGGAGTTTGCCGATGACCGCCCCGACCCGAACCGAGACCGACACCTTCGGGGCCCTTCAGGTCGACGCAACGCGATATTGGGGCGCCCAGAGCCAACGCTCGCTGGGAAATTTCAAGATTGGATGGGAGAAGCAACCCGCGTCCATCGTGCGCGCCCTCGGGGTCGTGAAACGCGCGGCGGCGCAGGTGAATATGCGCCTTGGAAAGCTCGACCCAGCGTTAGGCGCCGCGATCGTCGCCGCAGCTGACGAGGTCATCGACGGCCGCCTCAACGATCACTTCCCCCTTTCGGTGTGGCAGACCGGGTCTGGAACCCAGTCCAACATGAACGCCAATGAGGTGATCTCTAACCGAGCCATCGAGATCCTGGGAGGGACGCTGGGCTCCAAAAGCCCAGTCCACCCCAACGACCATGTCAATATGAGCCAGTCCTCCAACGACACCTATCCGACTGCGATGCACATCGCAGCCGCAGAGGAGGTTGTTCACAGCCTCAGGCCGGCCTTGGAGGAGCTTTTGGCGGCTCTGGAGGCGAAATCCGAGGCGTGGAAAGACGTCATCAAAATCGGGCGCACCCACACCCAGGACGCAACGCCCCTTACCCTGGGCCAGGAGTTCTCAGGATACGCCCAACAGGTGCGCAACAGCTTGCACCGCATCGACCAGACCTTGCCCATGTTGATGCAACTGGCCCAGGGCGGCACCGCCGTCGGCACCGGACTGAACGCGCCCAAGGGCTTCGCTGAAGCGGTGGCCGCCGAAATCGCCGGCATTACAGGCCTACCCTTCACCACGGCTCCCAATAAGTTCGAAGCCCTCGCCGCCCACGACGCCATGGTGTTCGGCCATGGCGCTTTGAACGCCACCGCGGCGGCCCTTTTCAAAATCGCCAACGATATTCGCTTTCTTGGCTCGGGACCGCGCTCAGGTCTTGGCGAACTCAGTCTGCCCGAAAATGAGCCGGGCTCGTCCATCATGCCCGGGAAGGTCAATCCTACCCAATGCGAGGCGCTGACCATGGTTTGCGTGCGGGTTTTCGGTAATGAAACCACCATGACCATGGCCGGCGCGTCCGGACATTTTGAGCTCAACGTGTACAATCCGGTTATGGCCTACACGTTCTTGCAATCGGTGCACCTTCTCGCCGACGCCGCTAGGAGCTTTACGGAGCACTGCGTGTCAGGCATCGAGCCACGACTGGAGAACATCCGCTCGGGGCTTGAGAAGAGCTTGATGCTGGTCACCGCCTTGGCGCCTAAAATTGGCTATGACGCCGCAGCAAAAATCGCCAAGACAGCCCATAAGAACGGGACGACGCTGCGTCAGGAGGCGGTGGGCGGCGGTTATGTGTCGGACGCAGAGTTCGATCAACTTGTTCGCCCCGAAAACATGATATCTCCGGGTTGAGGCAGGGGATCATGACCGAAGGCGTTGTCAAACTGAAGGCGTTTCGCAAGGCCAGAGCGCGCGCCGAATCGGAAGCGAAGGCTGCGCAGAACCGCTTGCGCTTTGGTCGTGCGAAGGCGGAAAAGGCCGCAAGCGCCCTTGAGCGCGCCCGCGCTAAGAAGGCGTTAGACGATCTTAAACGCGAGCCAACGTAAGGGTGCGTCCCGTCGCCTAGCCGGAAACCGACGCTTGGCCGCGCCCCGGATCGCGGGGGCGATTTCGAAGGGGAGGCGGAACAGCGAAATAGCGATCGCCGCGTCTGATCCTGAGGCGTCTGCGCGCGTCCTCCAGGGGCTCGAGAAGAAGGACCTCGTAATCTTCGCCAGGAAGCCAGGCGGCGTCGCGGCCATTACAGTAGGCCTGCCACACCGCTCCGGCGACCCTTGTCCCCTCGCCAATCTTGAGCGCCTGTATTACGCCTCCTAGCGCGATGAAGGCCCAGCCTAACGCGCCGGTCTGCGCGTAGGAAAAGGCCACAAGACAAAGCTCGCCCAAACTGTCGCGACCGTACCCGGTGAGGACATGCCAAATGTCGTGAGTGTCGCGGATGCGTCGGCCGAACCAGGCGTAGGGGTGAAGAAGGTCAGCTGCGCCTCCCCGCGCCTTTCGGCTTTCCTCGGCCAAGCCGCCGGCGGAAAGGCGTTCTGCAGCGATGAACCGCCTATAGGCGGCGCCGACCGAGCCTTCGGGGAGCCGTTGAAGATAGGCGCGATCCGACAGACGCTCGGCAAGTTCGACCCGCTCATAGGCGAGCCGGCCGCCCTGGACGGCGCCCAGCAACCTTTGATAGCCGCGCGCCGTGGACGCGCCGTTGAGCGCTTGCATGATCTCAAAAACCTGCCGCGTGTCCTCCTTGTCGGCCAGGAGGCGGCGAAATGCCCGAAGGGCCCGAATCGGCCGTACCCTTGGCCGGGGCAGACGCAGCTCCCCAGAAAGTTCCACCGCGTTTGACCCTGCAGCTTGGCGCTTCATCATCACGCATTAAAATGACGCCAGCGTCACTTTTTTGCAAGGGCCCACCGTCATGCCTCCACTCCTCCGCAAGCGGTCGGTAAATCTCGCCGGACACGCCACATCCCTCGCCCTTGAGCCTGAATTCTGGAGCGTTCTTGAGGATATGGCGGGCGAGGACCCTCTCAGCGCGCTCGTGCGACGCATCGATGAAACCCGAGGGGCCCGCCCCCTCGCGTCAGCCTGCCGCCTTGCCGCCCTAGCCTGGGCCTTAGAGTCTGATGCGTCGACGCGGACGTGCTAAATGACATCTTTGGGCTTCAGAATCACAACCGCCGTGTCCGAACCTTCGCCTCCCCCCAAACTGTCCGATCTGGTCCGTGTGGACCGTCCCGCCGCCTCCCCCCTCGATGGGCTCAATCCCGAGCAGCGGCGCGCTGTGGAGGCGGTGGAGGGGCCGGTCCTGGTGCTGGCCGGCGCAGGAACCGGAAAGACCCGTGTTCTCACAACCCGCTTAGCCCACATCCTCGCCACGGGACGGGCGCGTCCGTGGGAGCTGCTGGTCGTCACCTTCACCAATAAGGCGGCCCGGGAGATGCGCGACCGCATCGGCGCCATTGTCGGCGCCGACGCCGAGGGACTAAGGTGGCTCGGGACGTTCCACTCCGTCTCCGCGCAAATCCTGCGCCGCCATTGCGAGCTCGTGGGCCTTCGCTCGAACTTTACAATCCTGGATACGGACGACCAGGAGCGCGTGCTGAAACAGGTGATCGAGGCTGCAGGCCTTGATGTGAAACGCTGGACGCCACGGCATCTGGCCGGCTTGATCGACCAATGGAAAAATAGCGGCTTGACGCCTGAGACGACGCCGGCTGAGGCCGGGGAAAGTTTCGCCGCCGGCAAGGCGGTCGGGCTCTACCGGACCTACCAGGATCGGCTCCGCACACTGAACGCATGTGATTTCGGGGATCTCTTACTCCACACCCTGACCATCTTCTCAAGCCATTCCGATGTGCTGGCCGACTACCACCGGCGGTTCCGCTATATTCTTGTCGACGAGTATCAGGACACCAACGTCGCCCAGTACCTCTGGCTTCGTCTACTGGCGCAAGGACGCAGGAACATTTGCTGCGTCGGCGATGACGACCAATCGATCTACGGCTGGCGTGGCGCCGAGGTGGACAATATTCTTCGCTTCGAGCGAGATTTTCCCGGCGCTGCAGTTGTTCGCCTTGAGCGCAACTACCGGTCGACCTCCCATATACTTGGGGCTGCGTCAGGCTTGATCGCCGCAAACAAGAGCCGCCTTGGCAAGACCTTATGGACGCAGGCCGAAGGTGGGGCGAAGGTTCAGGTGGCGGGCGTTTGGGATGGCGAGGCTGAAGCACGCCTCGTGGCCGACGAAATCGACCGATGGCGCGCGGCGACCCCGCCTGGGGAGCGGCCCAGACGCTACAAAGATGTGGCCATTCTCGTGCGCGCCTCGTTTCAAATGCGGGCGTTCGAAGAGCGTTTTGTCATGGTGCAGACGCCCTACAAGGTGATCGGAGGTCCGCGGTTCTTCGAACGCGCCGAAATCCGCGACGCCCATGCCTACCTGCGGCTTGTCCAGTCCGAGGACGATGATCTCGCCTTCGAACGGATCATCAATACACCCCGTCGAGGCATAGGCGACGCCACCTTAGCCAAGCTGTTGCAGGTGGCGCGGGAGAACGGCGTTTCAGCGAGCCTCGCCGCGCGCGGCCTTGTGACCACCGACGATCTGCCCGCCAGGGCCCGAACCGCTCTCGCCGCCTTCATCCGCGACCTCGATCGCTGGCGCGAGACGGCGCAGGCGAAGGGTCATGCTGAGGTTATGGAGATTATCCTTGAGGAGAGCGGCTACACTGACGCCTTGAGAGCGGACAAGGGTCCCCAGTCTCAGGGCCGTCTGGATAATTTGAAGGAGCTAATCCAGGCCATGGGGGCGTTCACGTCCCTGCAGGCCTACCTTGAGCACGTGTCCCTGGTCATGGATCTCGACCGAGAGTCTGGAGACGACTCCGTCCAGATCATGACCCTCCACTCGGCGAAGGGCCTCGAGTTTCCGTTGGTGTTCTTGCCCGGCTGGGAGGAAGGGGTCTTCCCCTCCCAACGATCCGTCGATGAGAAGGGCGAGAAGGGACTGGAAGAGGAGCGGCGGCTGGCCTACGTGGGCATCACGCGCGCCCGAGACGAGGCGCGCATCTCCTTCGCCGCGAACCGTCTTGTCTATGGTCGGTGGACGAGCCAACTGCCCTCGCGGTTTGTCGATGAACTCCCGCCGGCTCACGTGGAGGCCGCATCGGAGACCGGCTATTACGGCGGCGGCCCGGGCATGCCCGACGCCGCCTCGCGCTGGGACGACGCGCCTGTGTTCGGCTCGGGCTACACCTCCCCAGGGTGGCGGCGCGCCCAGGAGCGGGCTCCAACACCGACACCCCCGCGCTTGAACTCGCGCTCCATGGTCATCGAAGGCGATGGGAGGCTCATCGCCACGTCCGATCCCGTCGCGGGCGCCAAGGGCTTCAAACTTGCAGACCGCGTCTTTCACCTGAAATTCGGCTACGGACGGATCACCCTCATCGAAGGGGCCAAGCTCACGGTGAACTTTGAGAAGGCGGGGGAGAAACGCGTCATCGACAGCTTCGTGGAAAAGGCGTGACGCGCCGCGTCTGAAAGGAAAAAGGGCCTGGGATGAAACCCCAGGCCCTTTCTCATAAACCTACCGTGCCTCGTCTTACTTGATCTGGACGGAGGCGCCGGCGGCTTCCAGCTTCTTCTTGATCTCTTCGGCTTCTTGCTTGGAGATGTTCTCCTTGATGGGCTGCGGCGCGCCTTCAACGAGATCCTTGGCTTCCTTCAGGCCGAGGTCAGCGCGTATCCCGCGCACTTCCTTAATGACGTTGATCTTCTTCTCGCCGCCAGCGGTCAGGATGACGGTGAACTCAGTCTGCTCTTCGACTGCGGCGGCCGGGGCGGCGGCTCCGCCGGCCGGGGCCGCAGCGATCGCCACCGGTGCGGCGGCGGAAACGCCCCATTTTTCTTCGAGAAGCTTGGCGAGTTCAGCTGCTTCCAGAACGGTGAGGGAAGATAGGTCTTCGACGAGCTTTTCAAGCTTAGCCATGGGTAAATGTCCTTAAATGCAGAGGTTTCGAGGGCGATACGCGAAAATTGACAGGATCTCTAAGCCGCTTCCTGGGAAGCGTCCTTTTCAGCATAAGCCGCAAGGACCCGTGCGAGCTGACCCGCCGGCGCCTGCAGCACACCGGCGATCTTGGTCGCAGGAGCCTGGACAAGGCCGATAAGTTTCGCGCGGAGTTGGTCGAGGGATGGAAGGGTGGCGAGAGCCCCGACGGCGGAAGCGTCGAGAACCTTGTCGCCCATCACCGCGCCGACGATGGAGAACTTATCGTTCTCCCGGGCGTACTGAGTGGAGATCTTGGCGGCGGACACCGGATCGGGACCGAAGGCGATCGCGACCGGGCCCTTGAAGAGGGCGTCGCCCTCCTCGCCGACCCGACCGTCCAGAGCCTTCTGAACGAGGGTGTTCTTGACCACCTTCAGTTGGGCGCCTTCGGTGCGAAGACGACCCCTGAGATCCGTCATTTCCGCAACGGTCAGACCCATATAGTGGGTCACGACCACGGCGCCGGCGCCGGCGAAGACGCCCTTAAGCGTTTCGATCGACTCGGCCTTTTGAGCGCGGTCCATTGCGGTCTCCTAGCAGGTGCGGCGAGCGGACAATCCGAGCGCCGTTACGCCGAACGGCCCTGCGGCGCGCCGCACGGCCCTCCGTCGTTTGGACTGTCCTAAGGATCGTCGGCCTCGCCCGGCCCGAAAACGGACACGGCCATGAAAGCCTCTGTTCCCCATCTCCCCACGATGATTAAGGCCGAAGCCCCGTGGTTCTCGGACAGGATCGCCGGAACGCCTAAGCATTCCGGCGGAAGTCGGCGCTGGTATACGACCAGAGCCGAAAGATCAAGGTCACGCGTTGATGGATGCGGTGTCCACCCGAACGCCCGGTCCCATGGTGGAGGACAAGGAAACCTTCTTCACATAGATGCCCTTGGCGCCCGTCGGCCGCGCGCGGTTGAGGGCTTCAAGCATCGCCTTCACGTTGGCCGCCAGCGCATCTTCAGTGAAGGAGGTTTTGCCCACGCCGGCGTGGACGATCCCGGCCTTCTCAACGCGGAACTCCACAGCGCCGCCCTTGGCGTCCTTGACCGCCTGCGCGACGTTAGGGGTGACCGTGCCGACCTTAGGGTTCGGCATTAGTCCGCGCGGACCGAGGATCTTTCCCAAACGACCGACTACAGCCATCATATCAGGGGTGGCGATGACGCGATCGAACTCCATGAACCCGCTCTGAATGCGTTCCATTAAGTCCTCAGCGCCAACCACGTCGGCCCCGGCCGCCAAGGCTTCAGCGGCCTTGGCGTCTTTAGCGAAGACGGCGACGCGAACGTCCCGGCCCGTCCCGGAGGGCAGATTGACCACGCCGCGAACCTGTTGATCAGCATGACGCGGATCCACCCCGAGATTGACCGCAATCTCCACGGTCTCGTCGAATTTCGCCTTGGCGTTGGCCTTAACCTGCTTGATCGCCTCAGCCAGAGGCAGGGTGGCGTTGGGATCGCCAGCGAAGGCCTGCGCGCGCTTTGAAATCTTTGCCATGACTAAGCCTCCACCACTTTGAGACCCATGGCGCGGGCGGATCCTTCGATGATCCTCGCCGCCGCCTCAATGTCGTTGGCGTTGAGATCCTTCATTTTCTTCTGGGCGATCTCGCGCAGCTGTTCGCGCGTGATCTGTCCCACGACTTCTCGGCCAGTCGTTTTCGCCCCGGACTTTAGGCCGGTCGCCTGCTTCAGGAAGAAGGTCGCGGGCGGAGTCTTCGTTACGAAGGTGAACGACTTGTCTTGATAGACGGTAATGACGGTCGGCAAGGGCGTGCCCTTTTCGACGTTCTCGGTGCGGGCGTTGAACTCCTTACAGAAGCCCATGATGTTGACGCCCCGCTGGCCGAGCGCCGGCCCGATAGGCGGCGAAGGTGTGGCGGAGCCTGCCTTCACCTGTAACTTGATGTAGCCGAGTATCTTCTTGGCCATGTCTGTCTCCGATTGCCGACGCCGAACGTCGGCGTCCCATAGGCCGTGGTTCGGGCAGCCCCTCCCACGGATTTAGCGCGCCAGCCGCATGGCTGATCGCGAAGGCGCGGCGTGTAGCAGCAAAGGCCGCAGGTAACAACCCGCAGCGACTGAGGACCGCAAGCGGGCTGACGTCCGCTCCAAAGGCGCGGGGGCGCCTTAACCGCCCTTTTCCACCTGATTGTACTCCAGCTCCACCGGGGTCGCCCGCCCAAAGATGGAGACGGTGACGCGAAGGCGTTCACGCTCCTCGTCAACCTGTTCGACCGAGCCGGAGAAGCTGGCGAAGGGACCATCTGTCACGCGTACTGTTTCGCCGATGTCGAAGCGAATGGTGGTCTTTGGACGCTCTACGCCCTCCTCGATGGCGCCGATGATGCGCGCCACCTCCTTCTCGGAGACCGGCATGGGTTTTGAGCCCGACCCTAGAAACCCGGTCACCTTGGGTGTGTTTTTCACAAGATGGTAGGCTTCGTCGGAGAGATCCATTTTCACAAGGACGTAGCCAGGGAAGAATTTTCGCTCCGCATTGACCTTACGCCCTCGGCGAACTTCGATGACATCCTCAGTTGGAACGAGAATTTCAGAAAAGCTGTCGTCCAGCCCGTGCTGGTGAGCCTGCTCACGAATAGATTCGGCCACCTTCTTCTCAAAATTCGAGTAGGCGTGGACGATGTACCACTTGTGACGAGGATTAGAGGCGCTCGCCGGAGTTGGGGTGTCTAAGGTTTGAGCGTTCATGGGGGTCTTTCTCAACCCGAGGCTAATTTCAGGAGCTGCTGGACGAGGAAGTTGAGGACCCCGTCCACAGCCAGGAAGAAGATCGCGGTGATGACGACCATAATCCCTACAAGGACCGACGTAATCCACGTCTCCTTCCACGATGTCCAGGTGATCTTTCGCCCCTCAGCGCGAACTTCGCTCCAGAACTGAGGCAGCGAGAAGGGTTTCTTGGGCGGGGCCGGCGCAGCCGCAACGGCCGCTGGCGGCTTTGGAGCCGCTGCGGTCTTAGATGGCGCCGCCTTGCGGCGCTGAGGCAGCACATTGGCGCCCTGATCCTTGGCCATGACGGCTCGCTTGATCCTTGCAGCAGGTACCGGATTTAACTCCAGGAGCCTGATATGGGGGCCGGGACGACGAGCGCCACCGACCGACGAATAGAATGGCAGGAGTGGGGGGACTCGAACCCACGACCCTCGGTTTTGGAGACCGATGCTCTACCAGCTGAGCTACACTCCTAGGTCTTGCGACGGCTTTTGGAAAAACCGTCTCCAGTTGGAGCCGCTCCGGCCCGGGGTCGCCCCCGGCGGTGCGACCCGACCGAGCCGAGCCTCGTATCAGGGGCGGCTTTGGGAGGCAAGCGCCCGTGCCCCTCCCACCACCAGGCTTACCCGCCGGCGGCCTGCTCGACGGCCAGGGCGAGATCCAGGGCTCGAACGCCGTCCGTTGGGCGGGCGAGGGTCGGCGCAAGCGCAGCCCCTGGCCTTGGGGTGTTTCCTCGGTCGCGCACCGCTTGCACAAACCCCCTAAGCGCCGCGCCGAGGGGATCCTTTCCCACGGCTGTTTCGGCGAAGCTCGGGTCCAGGACAAAGGGCGTGGCGTTCTTAAATTCACGTGTCAAAAAATCGATTTCTACCTCGCCGGATGGAAAAACGATGCGCATGCGCCGCTCCCGCGCCTCTGCGATCCGTGAGGCGTTGAAGATCGCCGTTAATCCGCTGGTGAACGTCGCTTCGGCGCGAACCTCGTCAAGGAATGGTCCGTGGGTGGTCCGACCATCCGCCTCCACCGCTAAGGGATCGGACGCATCGAGGGCGAGCGCCAGGTCAATGTCGTGGATCATGAGGTCAAGAACGCACGACACATCCCCGTTGCGTGGGCTAAAGGGGCTGCGACGGACCGCCTCAACCAAGACCGGCCGTTCTGGGACGTCAAAGAGACCCATGGCCTGGAAAACCATCCGCTCCTGATGGCCGACGGCGAGGGTCAAGCCCTGAGATGCGGCGAGGGCGGCCAGGCCTTCAGCGTCCTCCACCGTGGTCGCCAGGGGCTTTTCCACATAGAGATGCCGTCCGGCCTGGGCGGCCTTCTTGGCCACCGCCGCGTGGGTCGATGCTGGCGAGGTGACTGAGAGGGCTTCGATGCCGTCTATAAAGGCGTCGAGGGCGTCGAAGGCCTCGGCGCCATAGCGATCCGCAAGGGCCTTAGCCCGGTCAAGCTGAGGATCGTAGACCGCCGCGAGCCGCACGTCGTCCATTTTAGCGTATTGGCCCGCGTGGTAGCCGCCAAAGACGCCCGCCCCCGCCACGCCCAAATTCAGAAGTTTGGTCATGCCCGCTTCTAATCCGCTCGGCGGCGATCGCCAACTCATCGCCCGCCTCCCCCTTCGCGCGGACCCTCCGGCGCTGTAGAAGGCCCAACCAACTCTCTCGGGGGAACGCCGTGGCGCGTCTGTTCAACGCCTATGTGATGGTCGATTGGAGCGCCAACTCCAAGCCTAAGACAGGCTCAGACTCGATCTGGATCGGTGTCCTCAAGCGGGACGTGCGCTTCCAGTTCGGCTTCGAAAGCTTCAATCCTGCGACCCGGGCGGAAGCGGAAAAGCGCCTCAGCATCATCCTTGACGACCTGAAAAAGCGTAGCGAGCGCGTCCTCCTCGGGTTTGACTTTCCCTTAGGGTTTCCCCGCGGCTGTCCCCACGCCCTCGGTCTGAAGGACGACACGTGGAGCGGATTGTGGAGCTTTCTTTCGTCCAATGTGGTGGATAAGGCCGACAACACCAACAATCGCTTCGCCGTCGCGTCAAAAATGAATCGCCTGATGACGGACGAGGCGCGCCCGTTCTGGGGTTCTCCGCCTAAGGATGTGCAGCGCTGGCTGTCGTCGACGAAACCTCCTTCCCATGGCGAGGACGTGCCTCCGGTTTTGCGGCACGCCGATGCTGCGACGCCGGGAGCCAAGCCCATTTGGCAGATCTTCGGCAACGGTACGGTGGGCAGTCAGGCCATCGTCGGGATTCCGGCGGTGGCGCGGCTGAAGGCGGCGCGTCGAGAGGCGGTGCGCATCTGGCCGTTTGAAACCGGGTGGAAGCCCCTCACGCCTGGTGATCTCGAGGACGTTGAGGTTGTGGTCGCAGAAGTCTACCCGTCCCTCATCAAGGCCGAACCGCTACCGGGCGACGTGAAGGACCTCGCACAGGTGCGCGGCCTGTGTCAGCATTTCGCGCGCCTAGATGACGCTGGCAAGTTGGCCGCCGCCTTTGGAGCGCCTAAAACCGTTTCGGAGGACGCCATCAGCGCGGTTGAACGCGAGGAAGGCTGGATCCTTGGATCCTGAGGGGGTCGCGAGGGGCGGCGTCGATTAAACCGCGGCCGCCCGTTGCGCATCTTGGCTCAGACGATCCGCCTTCAACTTCTCCGCGACGAGGAAGGCGAGCTCGAGGGCTTGGTCGGCGTTGAGCCGCGGATCACAATGCGTGTGGTAGCGGTCTGCAAGGTCCGTCTCGGCAAGGGCGCGCGCGCCTCCAAGGCATTCTGTGACGTTCTGCCCGGTCATCTCCAGATGCACGCCTCCGGGATGGACGCCTTCAGCGCGCGCGATTTCGACGAAGGCCTTGACCTCAGAAATGATCCGGTCGAACGGCCTGGTCTTGTAGCCATTGGCGGCCTTCAAGGTGTTTCCGTGCATCGGGTCTGTTGACCAGACGACGTGGCGGCCTGCTCGGGCTGTGGCCGCCATGAGGGCCGGAAGCCTTGAGGATATCTTGTCCGAGCCAAAACGACCAATGAGCGTCAGGCGGCCGGGCTCGTTTCTAGGGTTTAGCGCATCGATGAGGCGCAGGAGTTCATCAGGCTCCAGGGTCGGCCCACATTTCAAGCCGATAGGGTTCTTCACCCCTTTCATGAACTCCACATGCGCGCCGTCGAGCTGCCGTGTCCGCTCGCCGATCCAAAGCATGTGCGCGGAGGTGTCGTACCAGTCGCCCGAGGTTGAATCGATGCGTGTCATCGCCTCTTCAAAGCCCAGGAGGAGAGCCTCATGGCTTGTGAAAAACTCGACCCTATGGAGATCTGGATGGGTCTCCGGCGTCACGCCGATAGCCGCCATAAAGGTCAAAGACTCAGAGATCTTATCCGAGAGCTCGCGATATCGCGCGCCCTGAGGGCTGTCGGCGACGAAACCCAGGGTCCAGCGGTGGATATTGTGCAAGTCTGCGTAGCCGCCGCCGGCGAAAGCGCGCAAAAGGTTTAGGGTGGCCGCTGATTGACCGTAGGCGCGCACGAGGCGTTCCGGGTCGGGGACGCGCTCGGCAAGATCGAACGCCTGGCCATTGATGTTATCCCCCCGATAGGAAGGAAGCGTCACGCCATCGATGGTCTCCACCGGCTCGGAACGCGGCTTGGCGAATTGTCCGGCGATGCGACCGACCTTCACCACGGGCCGTCCACCAGCAAACGTGAGGACTACAGCCATCTGCAGAATCAAGCGGAACGTGTCTCGGATATTGTCAGCGCGGAACTCCTTGAAGCTCTCCGCGCAATCTCCGCCCTGGAGCAGGAAGGCCTTACCCGCGGCGACATCGCCGAGGAGCGCCTTCAAGCGTCGCGCCTCGCCGGCGAACACCAGGGGAGGCATCTCCCGCAGCCTTTGCTCGACGTCCGCGAGCGCACGAGGATCTGGATAGTCCGCGGGCATCTGCCTCGCAGGTTTTGCTCTCCAGCTCGAAGGGATCCAGCGCTCGGTCATGGCGGTCAGTCAAAAATTCAGAACGGCGCGCTTATAGGCCTGAAGCTGCGGTCGCGCAAAAAAAACCAGTTCCAACGCCAGCGCCTTGTCTCTAGGGCAGGTTATTGCGCAACCAAGGCCTTCGGCGGCGCGTAGGCCTCGCGCATAGTGACGAACTCCTCAGCTGCCGTGGGGTGAAGCGCGCACGTGTCATCCCACTGCGCCTTGGTCAGTCCCGCCTTCACCGCAATGGCGGCCATCTGGACGATTTCCGGTCCATCGGGTCCGACCACGTGGCATCCAAGGACCCGACCGCTGTTCTGGTCCACCACAAGCTTCATCAATGTGGCTTCCTCAGAACCGACGAAAACCGTCTTCATGGGTCGGAAGACGGATTTGTAGATGTCCACCGCGCCACACCGGCGAGCCTCCTCTTCGGTCAGCCCCACACAAGCCACAGGCGGCTGAGAAAAGACGGCCGTCGCCACGTCGGCGTGATCAAAGCGGGTTGGACGATGGTTGAACACGGTTTCGGCGAAGGCCTGTCCCTCGCGAATGGCGACGGGGGTTAGATTGAGGCGGTCTGTGACGTCGCCGACCGCCCAGACATTCTCAGCGGTGGTTCTAGAGTAGGGATCCACAACGATGGCTCCGCGGGCGTTCAGCGCAACCCCTGCACGCTCAAGATTGAGCCCAGCCACGTAAGGCTCTCTCCCGGTGGCGAACATCACGGTCTCGCTTTCAAGACGGCTTCCATCCGACAGGCGACTGATCAACACACCGTCGTCTGCGCGTTCTAAGGCCGTATGATGCACGTCGAGCCGGACTTTAAGCCCCCGTTTGGCCAATTCACCCATGAGATGTCGGCGCACGTCGCCGTCAAAACCCCTCAGAAGCGAGGCCCCGCGGTACACAAGCGTGGTGTCCGCGCCAAGGCCGTGAAATATCCCAGCGAACTCAACGGCGATGTACCCGCCGCCCACGACCACCACCCGTTTGGGAAGGTCATGAAGTTCAAACGCCTCGTTGGACGTTATGGCGTGTTCAACCCCAGGAAGGCCGACGGGCTTGACCGGACGCCCGCCGGTGGCCACTAGAATTTTCTCTGCCGTCACCGTCCGTCGCCCGTCCGCGCTGGAAAGCGAAAGCGTGTGCGCGTCCTCCAAAACCGCCTTGGCCCGGATCAGGTTCACACCCGCCCGGGCGAGATTGGTCTCGTAGATGGCCGACAGGCGGGAGATCTCTTTGTCCTTGGCGGCGATAAACGTCTTCCAGTCAAAATGACGACCATTAATTGTCCAGCCGTAGCCTTCGGCAACGTCAAGAGCCTTCGAAACTTCGGACGCGTAAACCATGAATTTCTTGGGGACGCACCCGCGAATGACGCAGGTTCCACCGACGCGGTACTCCTCGGCGATGGCGACCCGGGCCCCCGCCTGGGCGGCAAGACGCGCGGCGCGGACGCCGCCCGAGCCTGCGCCAATAACGAAGAGATCGAAGTCATAAGGCTGGGCGTGCGGGGACATTCGAGCTCCTAGGCGGGTGCGTTCGCCAGATGTCCGGGATCGCTCCAGTTAAATAGAGCGTTCGGCGGATGTTTTAACCGTTTGGACGCCCTGGCTCGTACCAACCAGAGCCAGGTCGGCAAGACCAATAAATAGGCCATGATCCACGACGCCGGTTAAGGCCTTCAGCGCCTGACCCAGGGCGGCTGGGTCGTCGATCCTGCCGCAGGCTGCGTCATAAATGACATTGCCCCCGTCGGTGACATAAGGGGCTCCGTCCTTGGTCCTGAGGGTGAGCCCCCCCGTGGGGCCGAACGCCCTCAGCGCCTCTGCGATTCGCTGGGCCGTCGCGCTATGGGCGAAAGCGACGACCTCGATAGGTAGGCGGGAGCCGCCAAGATAAGGCGCTACTTTCGTCGAGTCGGCGATCACCACGCACCGCCGTGATGAAGTCCAAACCAACTTTTCATGCAAGAGCGCCCCGCCCGCGCCCTTGATCAGGGAGAGGTCAGGCGCGATTTCGTCGGCCCCGTCCACAGTCAGGTCTAGTGACCCAATAGCGTCCAGGGCCTCAACCTGGAGGCCCAGGCCCGCAGCAAGCTCGGCGGTCGCCCGGGATGTGGAGACGCATCGGACGGAAATCCTACGCTGGGCGAGGGCGGCGACAAAGAGAGCCGCCGTCGATCCTGTTCCCAATCCCAAGGTCATGCCGGCCTCAACGAGCTCAGCGGCCGCCTCCGCCGCCGCGCGCTTCTCGTCCTGAGCGGTCATCATCACCTCCAGTCCAGATGACGGGCGCGGAACTTGGCGGCCCATCCGACTTTTTCAAGTTGCGGTCCGCGCTCAAAGGCCAGGGCGTGAGGCGTCACGTCGGCGGTGATCACCGAGCCGGAACCGACGTAAGCGCCCGCACCCACGCGGACAGGCGCCACAAGCGCGGTGTTGGAGCCGACGAAAGCGCCCTCGCCCACTTCAGTTCGGTGTTTATGAAATCCGTCGTAATTGCAGAAAATCGTCCCGGCGCCGATATTGGCGTGCGCGCCGATGGCCCCATCGCCGAGATAGGCGAGATGATTGGCCTTCGCGCCCTCGCCGACAGCGGTGTTTTTGACTTCAACGAAGTTGCCGATGTGGGCGTCGGCCCCAATGTCCGCTCCAGGCCGCAAACGCGAATAGGGCCCGATGCGCGCTCCGGACCGTACATGGGCGCCCTCCAGGTGAGAGAACGCCTTGATCACGGCTCCCGCCTCAACCTGCACACCGCCGCCGAACACGACATAGGGCTCTATCACCACTCCTGGAGCGATCGCCGTATCCCAGGCGAAGTGGACAGTCTCTGGCGCGATGAGCGTCACGCCTGTGTCCATGAACGCAGCCCGGCGCGCCGCTTGAAAAGCGCGCTCGACGGCGGCAAGCTCAGCTTGGGAGTTCACGCCCATGGTCACAGCCTCGTCCACCAGTCGCGCCTCAACGCGCCTGCCGTCCGTCGTCGCTATGCCCACTATATCCGTCAGATAATATTCGCCCTTTGCATTGTGGTTTGCGACGCGGCTCAGAAGCTCGAACAACAGGGCGGCGGGTGCGACCAACACCCCAGAATTGCATGCGCGCACGCTCAATTCCTCAGGCGCCGCGTCCTTCGCTTCGACGATGCGGGAAAGCCGGCCCTCGGCGTCGAACAGCAAGCGCCCATAGGCCCCCGCATCCGCCGCCTCAAAGCCAAGGACAGCAAGATCTGCGCCGGCGACCCGTGCATCGAACAGAGGTTTGAAGACGTCTGCGTCGAGAAGCGGCGTATCAGCATAGGTGACGAGAATGTCGCCGACGAAACCCTCCAGAGCCGATTGCGCGCTCAGCACGGCGTGGCCTGTGCCAAGGGGCGGGTCCTGGACGGCAACGGCGTCGCGGCCGAGGCGACGGGCGACGTGGTCCGCCACCTCCGGAGAGTGCGTCCCTGCCACGACGATAATGCGTGTGCATCCGGCGGCCTCGGCGGCATCGACGGCCCGATCCACCATAGCGCGCGACCCCACGGCGTGCAGAACCTTCGGCGTCGGCGATTTCATGCGCGTGCCATGGCCTGCGGCCAGGATAACAGCGGCCCGGTCGGTCATGCCCCCTCCCCTCACTTCGGCGTCCATCTTGCGCCACGCGGGGATTTAGTGGAAAGCCCGGTCTGTGACGATCGTGAAAGAGGGTAGATGCGCCTCGACGGTTTGACCATCGCGTTCGATCTGGACGGCACCCTTGTCGACACGGCTCCAGATCTGATCGGAGCCCTCAATCACATCCTCGAAGAACACGGCCTTGCTCCTACGCCTGTGGCGAGCGCGCGGGCATTGGTCGGACGCGGAGCACGTGCGCTTATTGAAAGAGGATTTGAAAGCGCCGGGGTTGCGCTGGAGCCCCAAAAGACGACAAGCCTGGTGACACGTTTCATCGAGATCTACCGCGAGCGCATTGCTCGTGAGAGCCGGCCCTTCGAAGGTGTGGAAGCCGCTCTCTCGGAGTTGTCCGCGCATGGCGCCTTGCTCTGTGTCTGCACAAACAAGCCCACGGCGTTGGCAGAGCTTCTCCTCAAGGCCCTTGATCTGAGACCCAGGTTCGCATCCGTCGTCGGCGCCGACGCTGCGCCTAGGCCAAAACCGGACCCGAGCCACCTGCGCCATGCTGTGGCTCAGGCTGGCGGCCTGATCTCGCGCGCCATCATGGTAGGCGACAGCGAAACCGATGTGGCCACAGCGAAAGCCGCGCAAACGCCTGTCGTGGCCGTCTCGTTCGGGTACACTCTGACGCCGCCTAAAGATCTCGGCGCAGACTGCGTGATAGACCGTTTCGAGGATCTGCCCCGCGCGGTGCTCAGCATCCTTCCCGCCTTGAACGCGAAGAGGGCCTCGGCTATAGGCACGGGCTCTCAGGCGACGGGCGGGGACGCGTAGCTCAGCGGGAGAGCACACCCTTCACACGGGTGGGGTCGTAGGTTCAATCCCTACCGCGTCCACCATCGCCCCGCCGCATACACCTTGCGCCCACACTGACAGCGCTGGGAAAACTCTGGTGCGCTTGCCGACGCGAAGCGGCCTGGCGGTGTCCGGCCCTTGGTTCAACGGGGGCGTTCCCCGGCGTTGGCGCTTTAGTTAACATCTGAAGTCCAAAAACCCATTCGCCAACGGCGCGAATTCAGGCGCCTGCGCCTGCGCCTGCTGGTTGACCAAAAGGCTTAGGCTCTTCCGGAAAAATTTCGGCAAACTGTCATTGTTTTGACAAGCTCGCTTCGTGCGCCCTGCGGTAGAGACCACGGGCAATAGCCGCCCCGGAGGAGAGTTTCTCCTCTTCCGGCCCTCTGCGCGCACCACACCATGCGCCTATGTTCATAAACGGGGATAAACACATGAAGAGGTTAGGACTATTCGACAGTGTGTGCCGCGGCGCATTCGCCATTGGCGCAGCCGGCACTTTTGCAACAGCAGCATACGCCCAGTCTTCGCCAACGGCCGAGGAGACCGTCACCGTCGTGGCGCCCTCTATTACAACGGCGCCGGCGGTGGTGCCGCTCACGTCTCCCTATTCCCAAAGCACCATAACCAGCGACGCCCTGCGCAATATTTCCGAGCAGGATAGTCTGCAGACCATGTTGTCGAGCCAACCCTCGATCTTCACCTATCAAAATGGTCCGAACGGCGTCGGCGCGAACATCTTTTTCCGCGCTTTCAATTCCGGGCAATTCGCCGAAACCTTCGACGGGATCGCCATCAACGATGTGTTCAACGGCGGCGTCACGGGAGAGGCCGCCACCTTCAACAGTGTTCTCTTTATTCCCTCTAACGTGGACAGCGTGGTCTTGACTCGCGGGATCAACAACCCCGCCGTTAACTCGTATAACTCCCTTGGCGGCACCATCAACTTTCTGCCTAAGCTCCCCACCGCAGAACTCGGGGGAACGCTGGCGTCTAGCTACGGCAGCTTCAATTCCTACTCGGTCAGCGGCGCGTTCAACACCGGCAGTATCTTCGGATACAAGCAACTCCTCCAGCTCGACTATCGTCAGAGTGACGGATGGGAGCAGAATACTGGGAATTATAATTCTAACCTTTACTACTCGGGGCTTTACGACGGCCCGAATGGAAGCCAGCTCAGTCTTGTAGCCGTTCTGAACATCAACCGGGGACATGATCCTTTTGAAATGCCGGTTCCGCTGCTTCAGCAGGACCATGGCTTCTACCAATATCCGACAACTGAGGCCGACGAACTCGGGAAGGACACCGAGTCGCTGGTCATCCTCGATTATAAGGCGCCCCTCGCCGCCAACATCGTCTTCGACAATAAGTTTTTTGTCGGCGGGCAGAACTTCCTGCGCACCTCCTACGCCAACCCAGCCGACTCGTACTCGCCCTACGAGCTCCCAAATCAGGCTGAAACCTATGACTACTGGATCTATTATCCAGCAGGCCCGACGTACAATCCCAAAAAAACATTTGGTTCAGATGCGCTTGGTAACGATTACCATTTCTATGGTTATACAAACTGGGCAGCTGGTTATACACCAACATTAACTGTCAACCTGCCAAACAACACAATAACAACGGGTGGCAATGTGACTTATGGGTCATTACACTCCCGCGAATACTGGTATGGCTCGCAGCCTGTCCCGCAGACCCTCGGGTACAATGACGCCTGGGACGAGCACGACACCCGTATCCTCGGCTCAGTGTATATTCAGGACGAAATTGCGTTCCTGCAGAAAACCCTGACTATCACGCCCGGCGTGAAGTATGAGTACGCCTATACGAGCGATACGGACGCCATCGGCTTCTACTATCCCTACGGCGGCACGGTGACCGACAACGAGCACTTCGTGGCGCCCACGGTCGGGGTGAACTATAAACCCACCGAAAACTACGCCTTCAACTTTGCCTTCGGACAAAACATCAAGTTCCCGGACATATCGGCGTATTATAACGACGTTCCCGGTACCACGGCCGCCACGCCTTTGACGCCGCCGCCTGTTAAGATCAAGCCCGAGCACGTCAACGACTTTGAACTTGGCGCACGATATAAAAACGGCGGTTTCGCCGCCTCACTGGATCTCTATCGTGAAGACTTCTCGAGCATTTTCATCGATACCTTCAACCAAGCGGACTATCTGACCGTCGTTACGAATGGAGGCTCGGCGCGATACCAAGGCGTCGAATTGCAAATTTCCGATGAGGTGCATCTGGAACACTGGGGGGATCTGAAGGGATACTTCAACGCAGCCTATAATGATGCTGAATATACATCAAAGTTCACGGCTGACTCGGTCGGAAACACTCTCAGCGCCTCTTCAACCACGGTGACGCCGGGCGAGTCGATCCCAGATGTTCCTGCAGTGCTCCTGACCGCCGGCGGCACCTGGGCCTATAACGGATTCCGCCTTGACCTTGAGGGTCGCTATGTGGGTAGCCAGTATATCCTCAATGACGAAACCGGTGTGACGGCCGGCGTCAAAATACCAGGATACTTCATCATGGACGCCTCTCTGTCCAAGACTATTATTTTGTCTAACCCGTCTTTCTTAGCGAAGTCAGTAAAATTCTCGATTAGGGCAGATAATTTATTTAACAAATACTATTACAATCAAGCTGATATTGAGTCGAGCGAGCCGCACTACGGCAACACCGAGTTCGCCTCGCCCGGTGCGCCGCAAAGCATTATCGGCAAGATTGAAGTGGCGTTCTAAGACGCGCGGCGTCGCGAGCGGTACGACTGGACCTGGCGCGTCCGCGCGCCAGGTCGATCATAAAATGCCACGCCGTTTCAGGGTGTGTGGGTAATGGGCGGTGTTCCCGGGAACGGCTCGCGATCGCCGCGCAAGGCGTGTTCATGGTGAGGAAATGACCACATGACGGGTCGCGACGCGCTTGGAGGCTTCAATCGTGGGACCATCGCGGCCGAATCCCTGATTGAAGAGGGCTACGGCCTGCATATCGCCGGAGATCTGAACGGTGCGGAGCGTCTTTATCTCCAAGCCCTGAGCGTGAAGCCGAAGCAAGCGGACGCCCTGCACTTTCTGGGGCTCATCAGAGCCCAGTCCGAGCGGTTTGACGAGGCGGTCGTCCTGCTCGAACAGGCGGTGAACATCCGGCCCGATTTCGACCTCGCGCTCTACAACCTAGGCAACGCCCTTCGCCGCCTCCGCCGCTTCTCCGACGCCGCCAAGGCCTTTGAGGGCGCCTTGCAGGCCAACCCTGGCGCGGTGGCGGCGTGGGTTAACCTCGGCGCTACGCGGCGAGAACTTCAAGACCTCGAGGGGGCGATCAGCGCCTACAGACACGCCCTCCGCCTCAAGCCCAATGATCCGGAGGCGCTTTACAATCTCGGGTGCGCACTCCAGCGTTCCGGGGACCTTGAAGCGGCGTGCGCGTCCTACCGCAACGCCCTCAGCCTTAAACCGGACCACGCCGACGCGCTTGGGAACCTTGGGGGCGCGCTGCTTCAGCTAGAGCGACCCGGCGAGGCGGCGGCCGTCTTCAACCGGCGCTTGGCCCTCGACCCCAACGCCGCTGAGGCGCACGCCGCCGTCGCATCCGCCTACACAGCCCTCGGCGCAGCAGATCTGGCTGAAGCGGCCGCGCGCTCGGCTTTGGCGCTCTGCGCCGACGACCCGGCCAACTGGACAGCCCTAGGACAGGCCTTGCGTGAACTTGGCGAGGCCGACGGAGCCCTCAAAGCCTTTTTGCGGGCTGCTGACCTTGGGCCCGACAACGTCGGTTTCCGCGTCAACCTCGCCATCGCCCTCCAGGAGGCTGGACAAATAGATGAGGCCGTCCAAACCGTCGACACTGCCCTCGCCATGGATCGCGGGTCGAGCGGGGCCTGGTCCGTGCGCAGCGGCCTCAAACGGTTCAAGAAAGGCGATCCAGATGCTCAAACCCTTCGCAGCCTGATTGAAGCGGCCGATCCCGCGGAT
>Ga0209208_10000291_pt1 | contig 61318 bp, 55 predicted proteins | sample S1TSphfallax_3_FD_187694 | JGI IMG/M metagenome (GOLD analysis project Ga0209208, IMG submission 187694) | Host-associated microbial communities from peat moss isolated from Minnesota, USA - S1T2_Fd - Sphagnum fallax MG (SPAdes) (version 2) | ecosystem: Host-associated > Plants > Peat moss >... | reverse complement strand
CCCCCCCCCCCCCCCCACCCAAGACATTTACTAATACTTCCTAACTTCAAGCAAGTAATGTCTTTTTTAGGAATTTCATTATGTAATCTAATAAGTGTTGATCATCCAACAACCCTTTTTTTTCGTCTTTCAGAAAGTGCCCACATGGCTACAGGAGTGTTGGACTCTAGAGTCCAAGTGGCTATATCTTTATAGTAGATGTGAAATTAGCTAGCTATCATTTGTTGCACAATGTAGACAATGGTTTTGGTGTTGCAGTGAAATTTAGTGGCAATGAAATGCAAATAGAAATATGCCATTGCTAGCTACAACTCAAATTTGGAAATAGGCATTAGGCTACTAGAAACTTTGGGAAGGTGTTTTTTATGGCTATTATGCCTTATGATTGTGAAGCAAACTGGCTATCAAATTTTATCCAAGAGTTTCATTCATTAGAAATCCATATATGTAACATTGAAATGTTACAATTTCATTAGGCCTACTAAGATGATGGAAACAAAGGAGCTACAATAGCAGAAAAAACATCATCTAACTTTCGATATTACAAAAAATTAACCAAGTATGAAGGAACTAGCAATTGGGTTGCCTTTAAAAAATCCAAAGAACATATTTACGTAAGTGTCATCTACACAATACCACCATAGTGATTTCCTGCTCCAATCCAAGCATCAAATGTAACAACATATGGAAAAGTTTTTAAAGTATAAATCTTTTGGCTATACATGCCAACCACTAAAGGTAAATGCAAGTTTAACATAGCCTGCAACTTGTTCTTCAAAAATGTTAAAGATGAGAAACAATGTTCATCCTTTACATTGCCTAGAACATGAACAGTGGCCATCTTTGCCAATGTAAGATATTTAGGCAAGGAATGTGTCAAACCCCAAGATGTGAATTAGTAGATTGAAGTCAAATGGTGATTCCATGGCAACTTTAAAATTCTTTTTAATATTGAACTTGAACATTCCATATTCAACATTTAATTATCAACAATTAAGCAAATGAAGGATTATCATTACACCAAAATGTGTCCTAATTCACTTTGGGTTTCACTATATTTTGAATGAATTTGCACATTTTTACCATGGTGAAACTAGTCAACACCCTAACAAAGACTAGTTATTACGGACAGTGAATTCGTGCACTAATACTTAATGAAACAAAGTTATTTTCAAATGAAATACAAATTTACCAAATCATTTCACTTGTTAATTAATTAACTAAGGTAACATGGAAATCAATTAATTTAAATTACTTAATATTTAATATTGATAATTTCATGATTTTCAACTTATGGATTATCGACGTGTGTCACTATTTATGTTAAGTTTAAAACTTAATTTAGGTACATAAGCCATGTACTCAACCTAAGTAAACACCTACTATAAGGAACTACATTAAAAAATATTTGATCAACTTATTGTTGTTGACCACAAACACACCATTTATAAAGTTTGATCCCTTTACCTCTAGGATGGAGGTAAACACCCCTACCATCAAGCCACCACACTTGTGATAGTGTGTCACATTGCATTTTATTTATCAAATACTTCATTTTGAACATTACAAAAACATAAACTTTGAAAATTCATATCTTATTAAAATTTTGTCCAATTGAAATGATTAAAGTTTTATTTATTTATTTTTTCAATAATGTACATAAGTACATTTATTTGTTTTTGAATTCGTAAAATTATTTGAACAATTTTTTTTGAATATCAATATTCAATAACATTTCAACGAGCATTCTTTTGAAAAAACAAAGTTTAATAAATGGATAAATGTTTTGATAATATAATACTACTACCTATGTTAGGTTATTTTCAATTATTATATATTTTTTACTATTTTAAGCTATTTCACCTTAGGCTATTTTTTATTATTGTAAATTATTTTTGGCTATTGTAGGCTATTTCACTCTAGACTATTTGTAAATATTATAAAAAAAATTGTTATTCAAAGTTATTTCATCTTAAATTATTTTCAGTTATATGAAGTTATTGTTGGTTATTTTTGGCTATTGAAAGATATTTCACATTATGTTATTATTCGTTATTCTAGGAAACCATATGTTATTTGTGGTTGTTCTATTGGTGGTTATTAATGGATATTAGTATATATTTTATTAGTGGTTATTGTTGGTTATTATATTGGTGGCTATTAATGGATATTAATATATTTTTTATTCGTGGATATCGTTGGTTTTTATATTGTTGGCTATTAATGGATATTAATATATATTCTATTGGTGGTTATGAATGGATATTAATAGTTATTACATTCATGACTATTGTTGGTTATTTTATTGGTGGTTATTTTTTGTTATTCTAATTACGATTATTGATGACTATTTTATTATAAGTATTATCATAAGTTATTGGTAGTTATTTTATTGTAGGTTATTTTAAATTATTTTTCATAGACTATTATTGGTTATTATAGGTTATTTTACTTTCGGTCATTATATTTTATTTTAGATTGCATTAAATTACTATATATATTTATGATAAAATAACTTATAATAACATAAAGTAGAATGACCTTGAATAACTTAAAGTATAATTTGAAATAAATATATTAAATTAAAATAATATAACCTAAATTATAGCCTAAGGTTAATTGAATAATTAAATTTAAAATAACTTGAGGTAACAAACCTATAATAAACTAATTAAAATAACTTAAGATAGAATAATGTATAATAGTTAAGGTATAATAACCTATAATAATTTATACTAACTTAGGGTATATGTTATAATAACTAAGGTAACCTAAAAATATATAAGGTATATCATAAAGTAACATAGGGTATTTAAAACAACAATATAAAAATAAACATATTTACCACAATAAATAATAATAATGAATTATGTCAACTAATATTGAAACACAATGTTTACATAGTGATATTATAATGAAATAACTTTAAATAGGGTGAAATCACTAAAATGTAATGAACTTATTTCACTTTTAAAGTCCCATAATGATTTAGGATAATGAACTACACCCCACTTTTGCACTAGTGTATAGATCTTGATTCATCATTGCCCATGATTTTTGGTTTGCAAAACCACACCTTTAGCACCTCCAATCGTTTCACAAAAATGGCGTCGCATCCAAGTTGTAACTAATATTGTGGATATATGATGCCCATGGCATCAAGCAGTGCATACTAAAGGAAATAGTTATTTTGTTCGTTGATCAAATGGGCAGTTGCACCTATGGACCAACAAAACCAAAATTTTAAAAAATTGAATGTGTAAGAAACCCCATAATTCACAACAAATCAAGCTTTTGTACATTCAAACAACACAAGAGTAGGAATTAGGAACTTACTTGAACATTTTGATTTCACCTTGGAAATCAGAGTTTGGTAAAAATCTTAAATCATAATTGTTTGTTGTTTTGAAATTGGATCCATGTGCATGGCCCAAATCTTCTCATTGTTCACCATAAAACCTAATGTTTCACTAAAATAGTTTAAATTTGTCAACCATTTTAAGGATGTGTTCATGGGTGCAATCCAACACCCCCTCAAATGCTAAAAACTTGTTAGTAGAAAATTCAGGGCTATCATTATACAAGGTATATAACTGCCCTTGGAAAATCTTTACATTAACAACTAGATCACAAATGAAAATGTCTTGTTATTGTGCAAATTACACAAGAAAACCAATGTTCTCTAGGAAAAAAATGATGCAACACATGTTTAACATGTAATAGGGATTAGTAAGCAAGATAAGATTTGCCTGCAACCAAACAAGATTTTTCAAAAATGATTAATATAAGCAACTTGATTAATAAGAGCTTGAAATGAAATATCATATTAGATTGACTAGAACATCAACATCAATGTGGATTGATCAAATTGATCAAAACATCAAAATATGATTAGATTTATCATAACTGTAAAATCAATATCCATTAATCACATTCTGCAAAACTAGACCTTCCAAGATCAATTTGATATTAATTAGAACAATAAGAATAATCACATTGATTAGAGCAAAAAATCACATCAAATTTTTATTACATTGACCAAAATAACAAAATCAACTTCCATTTATTAAACATCTACAAAACCAAAACCTTGCAAGATTAGTTTCATATTGATTAGAATAGCTACAAGATGTGAAATCACATCAGAATTTGAAAACATTAATTAGAGCATCAAAATCTGATCAAATTGATTCAAAATTAATATCCCAATTGATTAAACAACAATATCAACTTCCATTGATTAAACATTTACAAAAACAAACCCCAAAAAATCAATTTCATATTCATTAGAATAGTTGCAAGATGTGAAGTCACATCAAATTTTACCTATTAAGATCATATCATCAAAAATATGATTAGATTGATCCAAGATCAATACCCAAATTGATTAAAAAACAAGATCAATTTCTATTGATCAGACATCTGCAAAACCAAACCCAGCAAGATTAATTTCATATTGATTAAGAATAGCTACAAGATGTGAAGTCACATTAACATCACCATTTGAGTCTTAAAATTATTATTCCAATTCTAAAACATTTTATTTGAATCTAAAAATCAATATTTGGATTTTAAACATTGTTGTTCAAATCTGAAAATTGATATTTCAATATTGCAAATTCTTATTTCAATTCTGAAATTTATATTTGAACCTGAAAATAGTATATGCATAATTATTTTTTAATTGAACATAATTATTCACAATTTGTAATTTATAACTTTAAATCTGATTTAAATTTTGGAAAGATTATAATGTAGTTAAAATAATTATTGTAATGATTGTAATTTCAGGAATTATTATAAATTAATTTTAAAAATTTTAAAAATTTGTAATTACTTGTCTATGATATTTAAAAAATTAATAATTTAATTATTATTAACTAAATGGTTATCTAATTATTTAATGAACCATGTACTTGAATTGTTTATAAATCTAAAAACTAAAAACAAAAGGCATGAAGATAGTTTTGAAATTGCAATTTAGTTTGTGAAAAAGTTGCAACTTCAAAACTTATCCCATATTGTTTGTTCTTTATTCCTATTTTGAACACTATATAAACAAGGGTTTTGGTCATCAAATTTCACATTTAGAAAGTTGTGCACATGGGATGAACCAATCAAAAGGTTTAACCCAAAACAAAAAGAAAAGTTATGCACAATGTTAAACTATCAACCTCCCCAATCTACTTATCTACCTAATTAAGTAGGTACATAGTACGACCTACCCACCTAGGTCAACCTATGTACCTACCTACTTAAATACCTATTTATATGTGAACAGGTATGTAGTTTAGAAAGGGAGACCTATCGACCTACCTTTTTACTTATGTAGGGAAATAGGTAGGTATGTAACCTAGGTTTGCAGGCATTTATTTATGTACCTACTTAAGCACCTACCAACCTAATATTAATATTTTGTATCAAATTCATCTTCAGGTGCCACATGGCATATTTACATTGGGCCATGTGTCATAATATAGGATCATTCAAACATTTGAATTGAACATCCTAAATTATTTCAAATTTATTATTATTATCATATTTTAAATAATTAAATATCAAAACACGTGGCAACACGTCATTTGCCTAAATTGTGACCAAAATAGTTACATTGTAGCCGCATGTGACAATACATGTATAATGGAGTCAAAGGATGAACTTGTATTTGTTGATTTTTTCTTTCGTCTTATACCTCTTGTCATTTGCAACTAATGTCTCATGCAACTTGTCCAAGACAATTAATGAGATTTTAATCACAAATGTCATTGGCGACTAAATTTTAATCGCAAAGACTAATCGAAAATACTTGTTTTTTTTCTAATGATATTGATCACAGTAGCTACAAGATGTGAAGTCACATCAAACTTTACCTACTAGGATAATAACATCAAAAATCTAATTAGATTGATCCAAGATCAATACCCAAATTGGTCAGATAACAAAATCAATTTCCATTGATCAAACATTTGCAAAACCAAACTTAACAAGATGAATTTCATATTGATTAAAGTAGCTGCAAGATGTGAAATCACATTAAAATTTACCTACTGGGATCATAACATCAAATTTTGATCAAATTTATCAAAGATCAATATCCAAATTGATTTGACTTTGTGATTAAACCAAATTCTGCATAATAAATTTGATGAACATTGATTGTAGCTACAAAATTAATCACATTAACTAAAGCAAATCACATTAAAATTTACATCATATTGAAAATTGTGATCAATTTGATCAAAGTACTAAGATTTTATAAAACCAAACCCTACAAGAATTGGCATTAAATTCTAATCAATACAATCAAAACAATAAGTTTTTATAAAATCAAAACCCATAAAAGTTTACATGAAAATTTGATTAGTTTAATCAAAGCAACAAGATGTTGCAAAATAAAGGCCATATTGATTAAAATAGCAAGATTAATCACATTGATTAAAAGGGTAGTAGATTTATTACATCAAAATTTGATTGATCAGGGCAGTAGATTGATTAAAGCAACAATTTTATCAAGGTAGTAGATTGATTAAACTTAGATGATCATATCAAAAATTTAACTTGTAATGAAATTTTAATTAGCTTGATTAGAGTAACTAGACTTTACAAAACCGGAACCTGTAAAAGTTTGATTCAAAATTGATCACAATAGTAGAAGCAAATCAAGTTGAATAAGATCATCAAGATCATTTCCAATAATCTCGAATAAATTAAAATTAAAAAAATCAAATTAAAGTAAAGAAAGGTATGTTGGTAGTTTGGTTACTTAAGTTGTCCAAAAACATCTTGACTAGAAGTGGCCTATACTTTGAAAGAATTTTCCACAAAGGATCCAACAAGGATATCCATTGGGTTTTCACGTTTTTTAGCATCTTAAGCCCCTTTGTTTGCATCATATAAATAAGTTTAGTGAACACAAAATGCCTTTTTAGGCTATGAGCAAAGTAAGCATGACAACTTTGCAACAAATCCTCTATGTTGCTAACAATTCCCAAGGAAAACAAGAGCTTGAATGCCAAATTACATCTTTGAACCATGCAATGAACCCTAATGGAAAAGGGTGCATAGTTTGTACTAATTTGCTTAGCACCAATTTTTGTGCCTTGGAATGTACTTACCCCATCAACCCCAAAACAAAGGAGCTTCTAAGCTATAGAAGCATAACTCAAACCCCTTCCCTTTTGCAATGGTTCCACGATAACAGTAGTTAGGTTGTTAACTCTTGCTCCATCAACAAACCTTTGAAGAGAAATCAACATGGGAACTTTCACCCAATGCTACATCACATATGCATGTATGGAGATCCAACTCCCATTATCCATGATGCTCACCTTATCACATGTAGAAGCCACATAGTTAGCGATAGAAACCTTGGTTATAATTGCATTAGTCACCTGAACAAACATAAATTTAACCACTATCCAATCTAAACTATCTAACCAATGCATTTTTTAGTTATTAGGCACACCAATAATGAATGAATATAAAACCTTCTCGCTTTCATACTCTACCATAGGACAACCCACATTTAAGATCTAAACTAAAGTGGCAAACTAAACCTTCTTCCTCTTCGATTCCAAGTGATTATTCTTGTTGATTTGCTATAAGACAATAAAAGAAGCTTGAACATAAAACAAAGCTTGATTTTTCTTATGTCTACAAGTTTTGTTATTGTTCTAGTCCCCATTCGTGATCTTTAGCTTTGGGAAAACCTTCTCTGCCTTCCTCCTACTTTCATGTTTCATCAACATATCCCACTTGTGAGTAAGCAAACAAGGCTACATGTCAATTGTGTTGTATACCTTGCATTTGACCATATGAAGTTTGCCATCATCAATGAGGACGCCTTCAACCCAAGGTAGTTTTGCAGCCCATTCAAGTTGAAACTTTTATGTACAATTATATGATTTCTTCAGCTTCTCAATTGGAAGACAAGGCACCAAGTTAGGATTTGAGCTTGTATATGCATTATTCAAGTTGATGACCTGCTCTAATAATGTGGGCGAATCAACATGCAAGTTGTTGCCATTCAAACTAGGATGTGCACATGTTGGAAGCAAAGGGGTTGCATCAAAAGGTAAGTTGAAAGGAACTACAAGAAAAGGAATTGCAAGAGCTATGGAAGGAGCTATATGAGCTACAGGAGGAGTTGTAAAAGGAGTTATAAAAGGAGTTGTAAAACAAGTTGCAAGAGATGAAGAAGTTACAAAAGGAGCTTTAAGAGGAGCTATAGAAAAAGGTAATTATTCAAGAGAAAAAGAAGTGTGAGATGGATTGCCAAGATGTTGTGACTCAATAAATGACAAAGGTGAGATGACATGGGCTGCAAGAAAGTGTGACCCAAGATGAATCAATCCAAATGACTCTGATGATGAACCATCGCCGTTTAGGGGCAACGAGATGGAATTGCACATTAAACACAAAGGTTTTGCATTTGACTTGTTTCTACTACTAAATAAATACCACAATAATGCAGGTTTCAATTTCGCATTAGACCTCGTTATTGACTCCAAGGATTTGTGCTTCATGGTACTACTTATGTGCAAACACAACACATACACACAAGCAAAACATTACAAAACATGAAACCAAAGCACAACAAACTACATATCATTTAAAACCCTAAATGCATTTAGGATTTAAACCTAAAGAAATGGAGATGAAAACATACCTTATTCAACTTGAAAGCAATGTTGGTCCTCCAAAACTTGAACAAAGAAATTGATTTCACTTTGGAAGAAGCACTCTTCATTGTGTGGTGGCGTTCCACTAATGCTCAACAACCAAAAACTTCAAAGCACCCCCACATTGCACACTGCACATGAAAGCCATTAAATGCTACAATCTTCAAATCTTTCCTTTGCTTCAACAACTCTTTACTAAAGGTATTTGCAAGCTAAAGTGGATTAGTTTTAACAAAAATTTGAATCCATAATAGTCTTTTTTCAAAAAAATTAGGACAATCCAAGAAAGTATAACCGTTAGATTTTTGAACTTAACTTAATCTGAGCTACTATTTTTATGGTTATGATAGGTTGTCCTTTATCATAGTGTACGCAATGTAAACACCTAGATTTCAACAAAGGGCACGAGAATTCCAAATTTGGGGTTGTTGACGTAGGGCCCATTAGTTGCAACATGGAAGGGGAGCATTTTGGGTTTAGACAAACTTTGAGTTGCTCAACATGGTGGTACTCAATTTTTGTATTGAACATATTTTGTTGAACATCAAAAGTGTAGTTTTGTCATTTTGTACACTTTAGTAGTTAATTGAAATCTTCGAATGGTTAATGACAAAAGTTGAAATGATGGTTTGTTAGGCCCCACCCACACGTAGTGAAAAGTCTGATACTAGTTCAAAACGAGTGAAACAAGAAGCTGATGTGCATTTGAAGGGACATAAGACAAGTTTTACCACTCCTTTGTATGTTGCAATACCTAAGTTTGGCAATGGTGGCCCAATGTCTAGAAAAGAATTTGTAGAGAAATATGATTTGAGTTGTGTAGGATTGAGTTCAAAGCATGTGAAAGTGCCTAGGGATATCACCTTAAAAGAAATCAACAAGTTTTTTGGTCCTATTGTTAACAAGAACGGGTACAATTACGAGTTCACAAAGGACCCTATTTTTATTGAAAAGGTGGAAAGGTTGTGTATGGTGGTGCACCAGAAGGCTTGTGTGCTAGCATCCAAGTTAATATCATTTGGAATGGGTCAAGGATTGGCTTGTGAAAATATGGGAAAGCCTATGAACTAGGCTATGTATGCATAATGGACTAATGTCGAACAACAATGACACGTGGCAAGGGCAAAACAAATGGATGTAATAAGCTTTAATGAAGAACTTGATTATGGGCCTTATACATTAAAACATATGTTTGGTCAAATAGTTGAGTGTTTAGGTATATATGTTGCCCTTGATTTCCTTTTTCATATTTCAAACTATCAAACACCAAGGTCTAAAAGATGACAAAGTTCCGACCTAAGTACTTGTAACTTGGGGCTTTCATTTCCCTTAATACTTTTAGATTTTTTGTTATTATGAGCTTCTTTTTTTCAACACTTTGAGCTTAGAGGCTCACCATTTTTGTTGGAGAAAGTTTATGAAACAAACCCTAATAATGCCTTCATTTTCTTATTATTTTTAATTTTTTTGTTATTTTGAACTTCTTTTCAATGCTTTGAGCTTAGAGATCACCATGTCTGTTGGAAAAGGTTTTTAAAAAAACCTTAAAAAGGCCTTTATTTTCCTTGATATATATATTTATTTATTTATTATGTTTTTCTTTCAATGTTTTGAGCGTAGAGGCTCATTAGCTCTGTTGGAGAAGGTTTATGAAAACCCTAAAAATGATTTCATTTTCTTTGATATTCTTAGTTTTTTGTTACTCTAAACTTTTTCTTTTGAATTTTTTGAGCTTAGAGGTTCACCATGTATGTTAGAAAATGTTTTTGAAACAAACTTTGAGAAGACCTTCATTCTCCCTAATATTTTTAAATTTCTATTATTCTGACTTTTTATTTTCAACATTTTGATCTCAAAGGCTCACTATCTTTCTTGGAAAAGTTTTATGAAACAAACCTTATGAAGGTTTAATTTTTTACCAAACTATCATTTTTGTGTATTTCCTTCCCCTTTTGTTATCTACATTATGTGGTTCTTTCATTTGGTTTCTTGTTGCAATCTTCAAGCTTATGCATTTTTCCAAAATGTATGTTGGTTGCATTTGAAAATGTGTTTTTATATGCCATTTTTGCACTATTTAGTAATGGTTTACAATAGGAGTTTTTAAAAATGTACTACTTTTATTTACAACTTTGACCTAAATGGCTTTCATGAGTTATCTCTATAATGTGCAAATTATTTGTCTTCAAGTGTTAATTTTTATGGATGGTAGGCACTACAATTGAAGAGTTGCAGTGTTGCATTGTGTTAACAGAAAACAATTTACAAGCAATAGAAAGCAATTTAGCCTTGGCCAAATCATGCCAAGAAGATAAAATGAATGCCACAACAAAGGCATGCAACCAAATGAGGGATCGCAACAACCAACTCCTTGAGTCACAACAATGACTTGAAACCCTACTTTTAGAACTGGATAACCCAACTTGTGAAAGCAAGGAAAAGCTGCAACATAAGATTGAAGCTAAGAAAGGTGTTTTGAAAGTATTCCAGGGTCTTGTAGATGCAAGGGTTTTAGCTTATGAGTTGTTTTGAAAAGAATCAAAGGTTACATGGAATGTTTTGTATGCCTTAGAAGGTCGGAGAGTAATAGTCTTTCAACAAAATGACAATGTTGTTTGGTCCCTCCTTAATACGATCCAAAAAGGGCTAGTTAATTATGCATGTATTCACCTTCCATGTGTTTTGGTGGAAAATAATGAACCAAGATGTGTGTGGGTTGAACATTGTCGATTTTTTGGATTAGGGTTTCAACCTCTATGGGTTGGGCCAATTGCATCTTGTAAACATGTCTACCATAACTAGTATCCATTTGTTCATTTCAACCAATCCATGAAGTGCATTCATAATTTTTGTGGGGAAGAAATGCATGAAGGTTGGTGGCTTTCTGTAGGAATTATTAAGCTTGGGAGCACACCAAAAATAGAAGTGGAGAATCAAGCCACAACAAAGAAGATGTGGCAAAGTCATGCACTTTTAGGTAAGTGTATAAACTTGAATGTGAATCTTGCCTTATTGTTAACTAATCATGTAACAAGTTATATATGATAATTGTCCAATTGAGTCTACTGAACTTACATTCTAGTTCATTAATCTAATAAAAAATGAACTTTTGATCATTGGTTTCCATGAATTATTTGGAACCTTAATATAAGGTCCTTTAGTGCTCACTATTTTATATGCATGTGTTCCACTTCAGGCACTCGTGTTGATATTGAAATTATTTTATGTACTTTAGTAGATTATTTTATGCAAAACATTGCCATAATACATAGTTATGTGTGCAAATTCTAATGTATGTATAAATGTCTGATTATCATGTACATGTAATGACTTATTTGATGTAGAGTACTCATAAAGTCCTAGGTGTATGTTTGTAGGTGTGGTTTATGCAAGGTTGTGTAAGGTGCATGTAAATTATGTCTCTTGTAACGTTGAGTTATGTGATAGTCCTTCAATGTCTACATGGATTTTGATTTATGTATAGTTTTGTAATCTTTATGTACATTAACATACTTTTGTGATTTACAGATTACTTTGGAGTCCTTAAGTCTATTTGTTAATTCAAATTTATGTAATTGTGAGGTTGATGTACAACACAATGGATTATATGGTGTCAATAGTACTTAGATAGTCCTTAAGTGTCTTTGCAAGATCTTATTTATGTAGGTTCAAGTGACCTTTGTGTAAATTAGGTCTTGTCTTTTGGAATTTGTGACACACATTTACAATCCTTAAATCTAAGTTCATATTGTGACTTATATACATTGTTTGATTTTTTCGCAATAGCTAATGGATAAAGGCTTGAACATGCATCCATAAGTCTATCATGAACCCAAGCCTTTGGGTTTAAGGGTATCAATTCCTATATATGTACATGTTGGCAATGTATGCAAGGTCTGACCTAATAATAGTCCATTTGTGGGTAACATACACATGAAGCCACAACCTAGTTCCCAACCAACTAACACAAAGGTCACTCGTTCATTAAAGGATAAAGGATAGGTAATCATAAAGCTTGCAAATAAACAAGTTGATGGTTGGCAAAAGGCTCATGCAACTATGAAACCTCCAAGTGTTGCAAGGAAGGAATTCCATATGGACAAGGCTAGTGAGGATGTTAGTAATGAAGACAAGAGTACTAACAAGTATGGGGAAGAGGATGAGGAGGAGGATGCAAAAGAAAGCAAGGGTGCATCAAGTGAAGATGATGAAGAGCCCATTAGGATGAAGAAATCAAGATCCACAAAATAACTTTTTGAAGCTAATGAAGATGGTGTCATTGACCTCCAACAACCAAAAGAAAAAAGAAAAAGGCAAATACCCATAAGGTTAAACTTCAAAAAGGCAAGGGTAAGCTACAAAAAACACTAGTTGTAGAAAGAATTTCAAATGCAAAAATAACACGATCTACCAAGTCCACTACAAGGCAATCAAAAACCAAAAGTAAGTGATATACAATGTTCTTTGACATTGTACATGTGGTGATTTAGACCAAACTTGGGTGCAATTGCACATGATAAGTTTAAATTTTTTTAAAAATCATTATTTGTCTTTGGCTTTTGACACAACATTAGTTGTAGCTTGATCAACTATGCCAAATTTGGGAAGGACCAATTCTATAGTTTTTTTTTTGTTATAGTTGCAAGTCAATATAAATGGTTTCTCTAGAAGTTTGAAAGCTAGTAAAGGAAGTCAATAACATTCATTAGCTCTGCCAAATTTGTGAATATTTGAAAATTTTATTCATTTTTTTTGCTATTATTAATCAATACAATCATCGTGTCTAGAGGTTTGAATCTTTTTGAAGATTCTAAAGGCTGAAACTCAAAAGTAACTATCCTCTTAGGTTTATAGAAGCTTTAAACACCAACCAAAAGCTTTAAACTTACCAACAATGTCATAACCCTAGCTTTGGGCTCATGACCAGGGTAAGGGTTTGCGAAGCTGCGGGCCAAGCATGAAGCTTGGGAGTCACATTTCATGCTCCTGGGAGTGCAAGATAGTGTGAGGGAATGAACCCTCACACTCCCAAGTGAGCTCCCACTTTGGGAATTGTAGTCCCGGTGGATTCCCGAATATTTAGAAAGCAATTGCAAGGGTCAAAACCCATTAGATTGAAGATTTTTTTATATCATTGAAAATCTCTTAGAACATAGATTTTTAAAATGGGCTCGCATGACCCATTTGAACACTTAACACACAAGTTATAGCCAAAAGAAAGGTCGATAGTCAAATTGTCAATTTGACTCCCGACCACTAAAAGTTAGGAATCACCCTGATTTCCTTGCGTGCAAGTGATGTGCGACATACCGTTGGAAAGTTCTTGACGTGAACTACAACTTTGCTTTAAACCTCATCTCAATTGGAGGTCTGCACACAAAATTATGGGTCCCCAAAGTCACAGAAGTCCCAACTGTGGGAATTTTGAGACAAAATGACATTTGGATGTTGGTTCCGTACTAGGCACAGAGTATAATATAGGGGGGAAGGTGGTGGCTTCCCCCAAGTCCAGGCCGTGGTGAGTTTTGTGAATCTGTGTTTGCCCGTGGCTCGTCCGTGCACCAAAGTGTTACAACTACACACTAACCAACTTGTTGTTTAGTTTGTGTAAGTTTGTGTGAGTAAGTGAAATGTTTGTCAATCTTCCTAGTCCCATCCTGAAGCTCTAGCACGCCCTTGTACCCCAAAGTGCTACGAGCCAAAAAGCACCCCAACTTTTTTTTTTTCGATGTCTTCACCTTTGGACTCACAATTGAGTCCATCAAGGAGCTTGCGGGTGTGTCAAACAAGTTATACATGAGTCCTTACATCTACAAGACCTTACAATCCTCGTAATTTGAATGTTGAAAGTTTGTAGTGTCTAGATTGTTAGAGTCCATATGAGGCATATGCACCATGTTAATTATGTGTATTTTTTGGCTGGAAGAAGTCCATGAAAAGTGCTAATGAATAGAATGAAAATTAACACTTTTCATGGTTACAAAATATATTCAACAATATAAAAACCATGATTACTTCATGGCAACATATTACGCTGCTATAACATTCAACAACCCAAACACTTCATCCAACAAGAAGTTACATTATTGTGCCTTATGATTTATAATAAAACATATTTAGCAATGTAGTTCATGTTGCCATTTTCTATTCAGCAACCTAGTTTGTAACATCTCAATCTGCGTCAAAATTTAATTCATAATATGTCACTACTTTTTGATCTTGCAAACCAAGTCCATGTGCTAATTTGGACTCAATCAACACACCATTATACATAAAACAAGTATAATGAAATTCACATTTTATTCACATGAATTCCCAATCAATAATCTATGAAGATGTCCACATTTAAACCATATATTCAAGTTCAATTGAAAGCTCTACCATAATTTGTTGGAAATGTTGACACACTTCTAGGACATCTACCAAACTTTGATTTGCTTTGGAAAATGCATATACTTTCATGGTTATTCTTTTGGATTTCATTGTAGCCCATTATTTGGTCATCATTGTAAGGCCTAAGACATATATTATATAGCAAACTTATCCCAATGGACATGGCCAAGAGATGTAATGTCACTTTACTAGTTCCAATGAGTGCATACAATTATACATGGGCTTCCCATCACATAGAAAGAGCACAAATGTACACAACATGTACACAATAATACCACACAACTAGAGGTACTCAAAGTCCACAAATGTCCCCCATATGGACCCTTATGTATTATGGAAACAAATTTAGGGACTTTATGTCCACATTATGTATAACAACACCATGGATGTACCAAAAGAATCTTAAGTTGTCAATGTCAACTTTCACCAAAAAATGCATGTGCATGCATAAAAAAACAAGCCCCTCGTAAACTATTCCCTAAGAAACAAAAAAAATGATTAGTAGCAACTATATCATCTATGAAAACTCTACATAGAGAGAATAATATTTAAATGAAAATTTACCCTTTAACATACGTGGTTTGCTTATTCTTAAACTCAAGTGTAACACGTAGTTGTTCACTTGAGTAGACTTGAGGAGATGCCAATTCTTCTATTAGGGGGAATTAAAACCCCATAATAATTTTTGCAACATTTTGAAGTCTGAAAATTGTTGGCTCTCTACCTCTTCTACAAAAAACATGTATAATTACAAAAGAAACATTTGTTAATGTCACAACCTCCATTGTAATCTGTTTGTTTTTCTTCTTTTTGTTCGTCTTGCATATTTAGTATTGTAACCAACAAGCACAAGTTAATACTAGTAAATTTCATGCAATAGTGGGCCATTGGATGGAAGCTAAACCTTTATATAGCTTCAACAATTATTATAGTTGTTTTGTTATTGGATTTAATGAAACTTGTAGTGAACCATTTATAATGAATATTCAATGCTTACAATGAAAGGCCTCTATTTTTGGTGGCCCAACTCAAATTGATTCGTCTATGCATCAGATACCATGTGCATGTTAACTTGAATGGAACTTGAATGTTTCAAAAAACACATTGCTTGTACCAAAAGAATATTATTTTTCTTCAAGCCAATTTCACTTTTGAATAGGCACACTAGAAACCTAAACTCTTGTTGGTTACCAGCTATTAAAAATAAAAACCAAGCATAAATTCAGTAGATCGTATACTATAACCACTATAGCTTTCTCACCCTATTTTCATCACCATATTTGAAATATTATTACCTTCATAGCTTGATGCAAATGTAATTTTCATTGTGTAGCTTACATTATTTTGTTATTGTACTCACCAAAACTTGTAGCCTTTACATAAAACATGTTAATTGTACTGAAGGTTGAATTATATTATTGGTCCAATATTTGCTTTTATATTTATGCATAAAAAATAGTCTCTTATCAGCTACCACATGTAAAAACACAAGATCTCAAGCAATCTCTTGTCAGCTACCACTCGAAAAAAACAAGATTTCAAGCAGTTATAACTTCATGGAACTTCCTGGACCTTGTCTCTATCATCAAAATTTTGAAATATTTTTATTCAAAATGGACACAATGTAATATGCAACTTAAACCTGCAGGCAATTGTATTATTTATGGATTAAATGGACCTTACTACCCATGTAAGATACTATGCATGTTTCAACCATTTAGCCATAAGATAATCAAGCTCATGTTCCTTACATTGTAAATATTTGCATCGAACTTGAAAATAACACTTATTTGGAAAGGCAAACATGGAAAGAAAATTTTTGTATTGTGTTGATTGGAAGTAAATGTTTTTACAAAATTTTCTATTCTAAATCTTCCACAACCTATGAGCACAAAAATCATAAAGCCAAAGCCCACTACACATTAATCATCCTCCAAAAAAACAATCATTGATCTAATGCTTAACAAAATATCTCGAGTTAATTCATACACCCCATCATTCCCACTAACCTTAGAATCTTTAGGTGGCATTAGAAACTTCAAAACTTGTACAAGATGAACATGTAGATAAACCACATGTGAATATTTCAATAGGACATATGATGATTCACTATGGCCCCACTTTTGGTAGTATAAATTAGACACAATTACATTTCCAACAACAAATGAGGTCCTCGACTTATTCGTGAAATTTTTTCTAACATGGTCAAGAGGCTTTGTTTAACACACTAACTAGAAGTCTACATCTTTTGAATTTCCAACCTTTACATTAACAACAAAGCTATCACCAATGACTAAGGTCGCAACTAAAGCATCTCCACTACATCATAATCCCATTGCCTATCCCAATCATCAAACATTACAGTTCTTATTGTTCTAGTATCTTTAGGTTGGAGTTGTCGAGGAACCCAATTGCCAATCCAATGTGCATTTTTGCACTATGTCCATTGCCTTTCTAGGCAATATGAACAAAAACAAGCTAGATCCTTCACCGTTGAAGTGGTTAAATTGTGTTTGTTAGTAACACAAATAGAATGGATCTTCATGGTCCCTTTGATAGAGTCACAATTGAAGGAATTAAAGTTTTGTGAAACATCTTCAGCCTTCATAGCTATAATACTTGTCTCAAGGGCTTCCTCACACCAATGTATGATGATTCAAGTCTATATGACAAATGCTTATGCAAAAAATCCACCACCTCTTATGCATTTTGGAGTTTTGCCCCACGAACATCAAGTTGCTCCTTTCATATAAACCTTTTGATCACTACTCCAACACCATCACGTGGGCCTTTGCCATGGCCACTTCCATAACATCTTACACCCTTGAGTGAAGTTTGGATACTTGTTGACAAAAAACCACGACTTTGAACTTTTGAACTGTAAGGCACAATTGTCACTCCAAACCCAATGCCACTTGGGTGCATAGCCATTGGCCACCATATGCTCCCAATGGAACTCGAAGCAATGTTATAAAAACTTCAAATCATGTTTCTAATTGTCAAAAATATAGAAGTGGTATTAGTGAACACCCATGACTCTTCATCATGGGGGTTATGTTGATAAATTATATGCATTAATATGCTAATTTGATAACTATGACAATGCATAGACTTCACTTCATTTTGGGTCTCAAAAGTGTAGTTTTTGGCAGTCTACCACATATACCACAATTTCAATAGGAAAATCTTTGATATTACTTTTGAACTACCTATCTTGCCATTTAGACACAAAGTTGTGCCTTATAAAGCTCTACAATTTTGGCTTTAAGTAATCAACAAACTCAACACTAGTAGTTTTTTGTATACCAATGTGAACGTCTTCAAAGATTTACCAACTATTGTTGTTTATTTCCATGGCAAATTGTCTCCATTCTACCAAGGCTTTAGTAGAATCATTAGTCTCCATTGGAAAAAAGGGGAATTTATTTACACCACAAGAGATGCATTGACCATACATACATTTTTTCTTATGCCATTCTTCCTCTTTTGGTTTTTCACACACAATCATTTGCCACAATTTTGTAATGCCTTTATACACTTTGGATGAAGCACCACATGAGGATTGGTTAGAGTGAAAATAAATAGAAAAACATCAACATTTGCATTCATCACTATGGTGAAGTGAAGATTTTGTCCTTATATAGTTCAAACCTAATCGTAATTCTTCCATCTTAGCATGATATATGCAGCAACATGTATTTCATTCCTTCATTGGCTTCACAAAAAACGGTTTAAGCCCTTCAAATGTTCATTTTCCAACAATGTGTTTTGGATGCACTTATTTGAATCTCAAATAAAATTTTGCTTGCACAATAATAAACCAGTAGCACACAACAAACTTATGAGGGCCTAAGCTTATTATACACATGTGGTTTTAGTCCTTCATGCAAATATACATCTGGGTTCAACAATTAATGGGTTTTACTACTTGAAACACTTTATGTAATATATATTCATGCTTTTAGTTCCTAAAAATAACACACACTTCTATACACTTATGAAGTTGCCACCACATAGAATGACAAATATACACAACAATCCCATAGGCCACAACAATCTCCACAAATGTCATCACATGGAACTTAATGGACTACATGGACAAAGTCTATGGACTTTTAAGTCTAGACTACACATGAGTCCATACATAGGATGTCAAAATTCCACAATAATACATGCAAACTCCACTAATGGTACACAAAAATCTATGAACGTTCAATTAGTCTCTAAGTGCAAGTGGCATATTCCATCAAACTACATCAAACTCAACAATCTATATAAGAAGTTGAAAGGTCATAGCTATACATTCAAACTCTACTAATGCTACACAGAAGTCCACTATACATTCAACTAGACTTGAAATGTCTAGGTGTGTTTTGTCAAAATACATCCAATTTACATTAAACTTATAATTGCATTATATCATTCCATCAAAGTTAACTTACCTTTAGCCCTATGTATTGTGAATGACATTTGGGGACTTTCTAGTCCATATTATACATAAATCCATACATGTGCAAAAGGATTCAAATTGACACAAAACTACCTTCAAATTGAATTATGGTACATAGATTAATTTTAATAATTATTCAAGATATTGAAAATAATTTGGAAAGATTATAATACATGGGTCTCCATTAAATAGTGTGTAGGTTTCTCATCCCATGTTCCAACCTCAAGGTGCTTTGTTGTCACATCAACTTTGTTGGGATTTGTTCGTGTTTGTTTGTGTCTCGAATGCCCACCAAGTAAAGGGAATAGTTTTGGCAGTACCTACGCAACCATCAGTCCTTTTCCTTCTAATAAACAATAACCACAAAACATCACCTACATCATTAGTGATCTTGTGCCTTTGCATTGCAATTGATATATTTCAAGGAATGACACTAAGGACTTTTGCGATGTTTTTCATAGAAGAAGTTGGCCCTACACTAATAGTAGTAGAAAGAATAACATGTTTTGAAGCCAATTTGGCACTAGAATTAACCTACTTAATTTTTTCCAAAGATCTATTCATTCCCTCCATAATAATTTTTTTGTGCAATGATAAGTTTTATAGGTAACACATAATTTGGAGTGTTGATTTTAATTTTAGGATTACCTAAAGATTTCTACATCACCATTTTTCTACTATTAGGACTAGGGCAAATTGTCAGGGCCTTACTCACAAATTATGCATAATTAGTTACTACCTTTCGTTGCTCATACTCCAACCGTGGCAAGTTCAGGTTATACAAAGGTCATACTATCCATCTACTCTTTAATTAAATCATTTTGACGACAATTCAATCAATATTTTCGTTGCCATTCCCTATTCTTTGGCCTTTGTTGAACCTCTTCTAATTCTAATTTATGTTGAGTCTGTGGCCTTCCCCCACGAGCTCATTTTTCTTTCAATTTTTGTGAAGCCATCTTTCATGTTTGTATTCTGCAATTCAAATTGTGTTCATGTTGTTTTTGTAGCAAAAAAAATTCAGATCTAACATATATTAAAAGAAAAGAAAAGAACAATATCCTTAAAAAGATACAACCAACTTTACATTTAATTAAACCAATAATTCAACATATAGTTAATGCAAAAAAAGGTAATATAATATCCTCATGTGAGCTCAAACAAGCTTGTGAAATAAGTTTCATTCCAGTTTAAGTTTTTCCTTGTACAATTAAAAATTTAACCCAAACCAAAACAAACACAAAAATACTTATGCAAAATCTCAAAATTCTAGTTTAAAGCCATAGACCACCATTTCCTTGCATTCAATGGTGAATCCCAAATATCTATATCTTGATTGTTGAGAAAACACATCTTGATCCCATTGACTTAACTTCTAAGATCAGAAGGTATTGTTGTATCTCAATGTTTTTAACTACCCTAAACAAAATTGATGTTGAATAGACAAGTCAATTTTGCCCAATCCTTCTCCAATAGAGTGAAACAATAATTAAATAACTTTTGATGATTATTTGAAAAAGAAATTTGTGTCAATTTATATTGTAGTCCTCTACATTAATTTTGTGTCCCTTATAGAGACATCACAAACTAATGGAGAAATGAGAAATGAGAACCAACTTGCTTTTGGTGCTTATAGATGTGCTAGCAACTAAATTAGCAATGATTTGTGACTTTGAAGTTGGTGATTTTGCACAAAGCATAACTCTTACAATATAAATGAATTATTCCAATATTTTCCTTCTGTTCCAGGGTCCAAAATGCTTATATATGATGATAATGTCCAAGCTTAATGACACATTTATATTCACATTTGCTTATTAATTTAGTACATTCTTCCAATTTAGAGGCTTGTTTAGGTTAGCGATACACGATGTCCCCCTTGGTTTCCTTCCAAGATTTCTCTTGTATATTTTTGTCTTTGCATTATCTGACCAACTCATCTTTGATATGCAACATATCAAATAATAAATATTAGATCTTTCAAGATAACACACCAATGTAGGTTCCAAAACAACACACGCTAAGAAAAAAGACTCATGTCTAGCTGGTTAAGAATGATTCCCCTTTTGTAGGGAGGGATAAAATTCATATGGAATGGGTGGAACATGACATATAGCCAAATGCTTTAAAGAAACTAGTGATGACAAAGTTTGTCTTGGGTTGTTTAATCTTAGCCCCATCAAGGACCAATGCCCGTGCTTTTCCCAATGCATTTGTTATGTAGTAACTAGTAGCACAAGAAAATACACTAGATTAACTTCTTCATGTTTGGGATGATGGACCTTCTTTATGAGGCAACAATATCCATTGGATTAGCTAACTAATTGTTTCATTGTGGTAAGCAAGTTTGTTGACTTTAAAAAGACAGTTCAAGACAAACCCACTTACATTTCATCCTCAAATTTCATAATGACATTACTTGTGGATCTTGTCAAGAAAGTTCATATCTCCAACATAACAGCACCAGCAGTAGTTCAAAATTTTAATGAGTGGATTCCTTCATACCAACAATAGAAGCAAACTACATATATAAATCACAAAGAGTTCACATGGATAGACGATTGATACATTTATAATGAAACCCAACATCACCATGCAAACATCACTATGATTGAAACAAGACCTTTGCATTGTATGTATATGCTAAATAGTGACAAGATGGAGATAGAAAGGACTTTAAAACAAGGACCTTGGGTAATGATGTGGGGATCCACCTAAGGTTCAACAATGTTGGTATTTAATGGAAGAATTATTCTCCCAAGGTGGTGCACTTGAGATGGTTTCCACAACTCCTTTTCACGCAAAACAACTATACCATGGGCAATATTTCCCATTAGAATCATTTTTTCACTACAATTGAATGAAGATCGTTCTTTGTTAAAACATACCCGAGCTGGCAACACTTGCACGCTTAATGGTTTGTTAATAGCTACCTAAATCATGATAATTAAGTTCAAACACACTAGAGTTGATACTTGAATTGCAAAGAAACAGTCTATGTTAGTGTTAGTGCCATGTCAACAACCATTGATTTAATTGAAAACTTGTTGAACTTTCTCAAGAAAGATGAACTTCAACATCCACAAGACAAATACAACTTCCACAATTATGAAAAAAACCACCAAAGTTGTGACTTTAAGAGATCTATCACAACTGTTTGATGGAAGGAAACATTTCAAGTTCCATAGAATGATTAGCAAGGAATATGTGATGTGAACACCAAAGTAAGATGCTTACCAAATGATCATCCTCAAAGAGGATTTGAAGGTTAAAGGGTACTTCTAGCTTTTGTTAGGGGTGCCTAACATATCCTAAACATGTTCCATTTATGTAGGAACCTTTTCTACAACAACATACACTTTAAGTGCCCTTCATAGCTTGTCCATGTCCATTCAAAGTTTCAAGCACACATTGAAACACAATTTTCTAGGTCAAGAGGATTTTAGAAACTATCCTAAAGGAGTCAACCAAACTTGAATGTTTGAAACTCCTACCATAGGAGAAATTATACACTCAAGATGTCTGTTAATAATTTCAGAGCCTTTGGAAGTTGAGCACAACACTCAAAGTTTCTTACTGAAACCTTTTAGATGTGACTTTTTAGCCTTAGCTTGTTTTTGAAAGCAAGATTAATGACCTCAAGAAATTGAAAGTAGAAGATTTTGAGGGTTATGGGTTTAGGGTCTAGGATTTGCACACACATGGGCAACTTTGAGTACATGAGTATGGAGTCTAATCTCACTACATAACATTGCCATCAACACGTATCTATTTGTAGCATTATTGGGGATTCAATCCTTTGTATATTCCATCAAAAGAAACATTTGAAGAAAAACAAATAAACACCAAATAAAAGGTGATCTAAAGTGGATTTGACTATTACAGATTTTTTGTAACCATCTACTTCCCATCCCCAACACATGAACAAAAAACACATTCCCAAATAGATTTTAGGCAGAGACCTAAATTAAAACAATGATGTGGTGAATAATTTTAAAGCTTATTTTCGTTTTGATTGTAACTAAAATGTGACAGTTGAAAGTTGAAAAAAATTACTAAAACATATATTTTGCATTGTCACAACTTTGTAATGCAATTGAAGAAAGGTGTTGGAAGTACTACCAAGGAATCAAAATTCTTGACCTACCTTTGTTTTGTTGACTCCTTGTATTTCAACAAATAAAAAATTAACATGTTTTGAGCTGCAAAGTTTTGCCATGTATTTCATCATGCACATTTCCATCATGATTCCTTCCTATGTATAGTTCAATTCCAAACTAGCCAAAGATTGCCAATACATCCAAACATATTCACATTTATAAGGTGATGAGATGGTCATATATTGAAAAGCGAATGAGAAAGAAAGAGAAACTGAACACAATTTTCACATATTACATTTTGGCATCCAAAAACTTTTCAGCTACTATTGTTGGTGTGCAAATCACTTTCCTAGCAAGAGGTAACAACAATAGCAAAATTTTGATGATAACCTTGATTAAAAAATTGGATTGTAGTGGAAGAAAAAAATGCCATAAAATGTGCACACCCTTCAACTTTGTTTTCGAGATAAAGAGAAGGTGAGGTTGAACACCCTTAAGTGCAAGGTTCAAGGTTCAAAGGAAAAAAATGGATACTTATGGATTTAGGGTCTAGGATTTGCACACATGTGAGGATAATTCTAAGTACATGAGTATGGAGTCTAATGGACACTATGTAACTTTGCCATCAACACTTATTTGTTTGCATTATCTATTTGTCAAGAATCCACTTGTTATGTTCAGAAAGCAACCCTCCAAAGTTTTATAGTAGCTAGAAGAAAGAGTTATTTGTATGGAGGTATTTATTTCCTTGCCCATTTTAGCAATGGCACAAGGGCATCTAAAATTATAGTTTGGATATGTACATGCTAGAGAAAAAATATTCTATAAATTTAGTTAGTTTTAAAAAAAAAGTTTTATAGTTTGGGGGTCTTCAAAAAGAGCAAATGAGGATAGCAAACCAAAATGCGAAAGAGAAAACCTAAGAAACTAGCATCTATGTAAGGGATTGCACTACGAATGACAAAGATAAAAATAAATTCAAGAAATAATACAAAGGGAAAATCATGTAGAAGTAGGTAGCTTCATGCAAGGATAGTTGGAAAAAGATAAAAAAAACCCATCAAAAACATTGAAAAGAGAGGTTTGTAAAAAATAGAAGAAAGAATTTGAATACAAAGATGGAGTTGTAGGAACTTGGAAATTGAGAGGTTAAGGGACTCAACAAATTTTGCAAACATTTAGTTGCATTTCTTTCTAATTATATGTAGAACATATTTGAACCTTGTTACAATTACATTCATGGGGAAAAAACTTATAGACATTCAGAAGGTTGCATATGTGATGACAACCTTAGATTGGGTGGACTTACTTGATCAAAGAAAAGCAGTTTGTTGGAATCCTTTGTTTTTTGAACTCCTACTTGAAAATGCATTTTGAAGTTCCAACACCTTTATCAAAGTTGAATAAAAGCTTGGCAATTCCCAATTGGGAGAGGGTCTTTTAAAAGATTTGCATAGAATTTAATTTTTTTGTGTGACCTTAAACAATGTCTAGTGTTTGTATGTGGACACATATTTTAATAACTCCCCTTCTTGACCTAATAACCTTTGTTAACAATAACTTTCCTTGCCATATAGTAGCAATGCCTTGTAAACCTAAATAATAAACAAACACATTGTTCTAAAAGCTTTAATACCTTTAGCAATAGTGCCATGGGAATTAAGGTTTGAGATAGAAATACATTTTCCTGATTCTATCTAGGAAAACAATTACATCTGTTTCAAACCTTAAATCTATTTTTAAAAATTTATTTATCTCACCCATATTGCATTAGAAGGTTGTAACAAAAGAAAGGTCATTGCTGATAACCATATATTTGTGTACCTTGGCAGAACCCCCACTGTTGATCTGGTTTTTCTTCCTACATTGTCAATTGCAAGTTGAAGTTCCTTGTACTTGAATGTGAGGTTGGATTTGAGGAAAAATGGGTAGGTCTTTGTGAGGCAACTTTTTGTCCCTTTATTCCTAGTTCTATGAGGTGACTATACTTGAAAGTACATATGCTATTGATGAAGGAAAAATACAAAATGTATTTTTAAATGTTAAGTTGTGTTTGTAATTGAAACCAAATAGCTTGCCTCCTATGCATCATTTACGATTTAGAATTGATAAATATATATTTTTCAAGCTCAAACACTCCAAATCCTAAAATTTTATGTTAAATTGTCATTCATTCAAACCAACTTTTAAAGATTCAACACCATGTTCAATTTAGCAACATACCTCTAATCACTTAAAATATTATTCCTACCACATACATTATCCAAATCTAGCTTGCTTTAGTTCATTAGAAAGTTAATTACAATGTGCACCTTCCTACCAAATCCTAAACTCTATACCTAAACCAATAAGAAGTTATGCTATTAAACCCGAGAGGGTTTTATGAAAGTAGTAAGTTCAACTTGGTTGTAGACCATTAGTCACTTAAAATATTATACCTATCACATACATTATTCAAATTTGGTTTACCTTAGTTCATTAGAAAGCTAATTACAAGGCGCACCTTCCTACCAAATTTTATGCTTTGCACCCACCAGTAAAAAGTTTTGCTACCTGAAATTTCTCTAAGATTTCAAGCTCCCAACATTATCCCTACTTATTTCCATTTTTTCAAAACTATTATAAACATCCATTCTACTTTCCTTCTTTCTACCATTTACCAAGACTAATCATTCTTCTCCCACTAAAGAAGGTTGTGGAAACAAGTATTCACAAGATTTGAATAAAAAATTATCTTCCAAAAAGAGAGCCCCAAATGATTTAAATCTACCCTTTTAAAAAGAAAGAAAATGAAGGAGGTGAAAGAAGATCCCAACTTGGTGGCCAATGGAAAGTTCCAATGCTTGGTGGCCCTTGAGAGGTTCCAATGTTTGGTGGCCAATGGAAGGAAAAGGAGAAGCACATTTTCATCTTTTCACTTCTTCCCATTTTCCCCCAACAAATTTTATTTAAATTTTCATTTTTTCCTTTGATCTTAAAGTTTTATTTTACCATGGTTTTAGGCCATTACTTATGCATTTCCTTCTTTTTCCTTGACCTATAAATTACAACCACACATTTCGATGTAACAAATCCTTCACACATTCATTATCAATTTGATTTTGTTTAAAAATTTATTTTCCTTTCTTTGAAATTATGGTGTCGCATATGGCCACATCTTACAAGCCTCAAGCTATAGAAATGAATGAAGAATCAACTTTGGAGTCATCTTTAGATTTGATATTGATGCAACATCCTCATGATGAAAATTTCGAATCGTGAGAGGTGCGTATTTGTTTTGAAGTTGATCCCCTTCGAACTTGGTAATATCTCATTTTTTTGAACTTTCCCACCCTGGTGATTTTGTTACGAGTTGACCTCGCTTCTGATGATGAACATGAAATCGTCTATGAAGGTTGTTACAAGATTGAAAACACCTTTATTTTCTCATGGTTTTCAATTTTCGACATTGGACACTATCGTTGGTTACGCAGTCCAATTCACCGATTACTTTCTAATAACAAGGTGGATTATTTAGTTCGCACCATTTGACGCATCCTAAATTTCCTACAGTTATGAACTATCATTGTGGCATAGCCCAAGACTCAACATGTAATTGCAGCTCCTCGTTGAGCTTATCCATAATCTAAATAAATATTTCATTCATTATGAAACTCATGTTGCCATTGCCACCTTATCACACTATTTATTTAATCGTTAAATTGTTTTGAATTAATCTTATGCTTATAAGGCTTGAAGATTCTTCTATTTCTATTGAACCTTTCATTGACACCCCCTCAATTACTTCATGAATTTCAAACATCCTTGCTACTTTCTAAATACTACAACAAGACCAATGTTTTGTTGAACATCACGAATTTTGGTGTCTAATTCTACCCCTAACCCTCTAAAGATTCATCACCCCTAATTACGCGATTAAGGTTTTAAAACTACAATTACCAGCTTTTTGTTGAAGAAAAAACTTATCCAACACCTTATTCACTAATATTATATTTCGGAAAAGAAAACAACCCCCTCACGCAACCATGCACATTCATCATTCCTTATTTTAACATGAAGTTGTTAAAAACCTTAATAACCTTACCACATTTAAATATCCTTGATGCAACTCTTAAAAATTGAGACTACTAGACATGGCTCACAGTCTTTTTAAAGTTGGGTTATGGAATCAGAAAAGTGGATACTACGTTAAACAATTTTTTCTTGCATTACACAAAGTAGCCCCAAAAGAAGGCACAAATCTTGGTGCCCCAATAGAGAGTTACATCCCATATCTTGCTCTAATTGATTTCCTTCAACTACATGATCATGGGAGCGCCATATCCTACTTAAGGACCTTTCTGCATGCCATATCTTGTTCCAGTTTGATTATCAAACTCCATTATGATGTGGAGGAGTTGCTATTGTTGCATATTAAGCTTGAGGACCACCCTAAGTGCAAAAGGGAAGAAGGAGAATAATAGTAGGAAAAAACATTTGGGGAGATTGATAGTGCAAGGAAACCCTAGCCCTAAATGTCTCCTAGGGTGTTGAGGTTCAAACAACCTATATAGGAGATCTTTAAACCCTACACACTACACACATATAACATATGACATCATCATTTCCCGCCTAAAAAATTTCTATAAAGATTACCATTTGCATAAAATAATTCATGGGGACCTTGTAGAATCTCCTAGGCTACAATGTTTGTGAAGAAAATTCTTGTATTTCACAAATATGTAGAAATGAAAAACTTTGTCATTTTCATCAAAATTTCACCTATATAAGTCCATTAACTTAGACATGCTATTCAAATGCATTGTAAACACCTATTTTAGATAGATAATTCTACTTTTGAGTTTTAAAGACAAAATAAAATTATTTTATTATAAATTCAACATATGATGAATCCATTTATACCTTCTTTATGTATTATAACACTGTAACTTGTAAGTGGGAAAAAGTCCCCCATTCAGTATTAAAATTTTTGTTTCAAATAATTTCAAAATTATATCAAACTAGATTATATATCAATCACATATGTGAGTCCTTTTTCATAAAATTTAATAATAATTTCACTTGGAACAAATTTTAATTTGTAAGGGTGCTAAAAAAATGCCTTTACAATGCCAAAAGTGATCCACTCTAGCTTGCAAATACCCTGGAAGTAAGTGGGCAACCATCACTAGTGAACAAGTTCACAACATTAAAGATATGGTGACAAAGGCTACATGTTTTGGCAAACTTCTTGGTGACACTAAACTAGAACGTGTTGATTACACCAATGATCAAAACTGGTGCAAGCTGGTTACATCGAATGGCGGTCATGAGGCAAGTATGGCTAAATCTATAGATGATGATGGGGCCAGATGGCAATTGGGAGCAACAATGGGTAGAAACCAGATGGTGACAGGGTTAGCCACCACTAAATCAATGTGGCTTTGTTGGTGGACACTGATGCTTCAATCTGGCTACTAGACGTTATTTTTTCCCCTTTTTTTTACATGTACCTGTTGCCAAACAAATATTTTTGGTGCAATCTGGCTATTTTTCGCCAGAAAAAAAAAGGTTGTCATCCATAGGATGGTGTAGAAAAAAAATCACCCCTAGGAAAATTTAGCCAAATTTGGCTATAAACTCGATAGGGAGTACAAATATTTAATCAACCTATATATTCATGGCTATGCACTAAAAACCAAATATAGAAATCTGGTGATTTCAACTATTTTTCCTTTTCTCACTTCCGGCGGTAGGAAACTATGCGAAATCACTTCATTTTCGAAATTTTAATTTCGCTTTTGGCGATATTTACTTATTTAAAATCGATATCTATTTAAAAAAATATCATTTAAAAAAATCTGTTCCTAAGACTTGGAGGTGGCCACGAAGGCTGCCCTTTTCTTCTGTGGGGAGGTGTGACGCGTCTGCAAAAGAGCACTTTTTCATGAAACTTCTTCATCTTCTTCTTCGTTTCTTTCTTCTTCACACCCCAACCACTGCAGGCAGTCGTCGTCTGCAAACAAACACTGCGATCTAAAACCCTTACAAATCAGATCTGGTACCTATTGTACGAAACGTCGCAGAAGAATTTTGGGGTCGAAGATGATTCTATATCAGAGAAAAATCATAATACATCCTGTTGGTCCCGATTGTGTCTGATGACGGTGTTGGAATTGTAGAAACAGTTGCACTAGGTAACTTCCATTGACAGTGTTTTTTTTTTCTTTTTTGGGTTGCCATGTGAATTAGGTCTTTTGGGTTTTGTTGTTGTTGTTTTCTGCTGCTTCTGTGGGCAAAAGCATTTTTGGGTTTGCATTTATCTGAGATTTTATTTTATTTTTCCCCATCAAGAAAACATGTCGCACCTTCAAGATTTAGCAAAAGTTGCACATGGGTTAGCATTGGTGGTTAGAGAATCGATAAGGATGGGCTCCACAATGGGGACTAGGGAAAGCACTGCAGCAGCACAGATGTTGAAGAGCTTGGCAGGCACTGTGACAGACCTGACTGGTTTAACAAAGGGGACCATTCACAATTACTACAGGGATGAAGAAGAAGCTCAACTTCAACAACACCAAAGACAACAGAAGAGCATACAGGAGGAAGAAGCTGGGGGGCCAATAGGGGGTTCTGTACATTGGACCGAGGCTTCATCAGCTTCCAGCAGCAAATCCTATCTACACAGACAACTTGACAGCTTGTCTGTAATGAGGAGCAACAACCAAGAGGAGCCTTTGGTTGCAGCAGATGATGAAGCCGTTGGCAACAACACAACGGAAACTGTCTCCACCAGTGATGCAGCGACTGTTGGGAAAACCCCATTGTCGAAACCCGTTGGATCATTCACTCCTGTGAGTCCCCAGGGATCAAGGAATGATATGGATGTACCAATATCAATGACCTCACAGACAAGTCCGCTGCCAAGTAGAAACCTAGATCCACGGCAAGAACCACCAAGCAGCAGGGATGGTGGAGCTTTGGAAAGCAGTCAGTTGCAAGGAACTCCAAGTGCAGGTAGGTTAGGTTTAGGGGTTAGGGTAAACATACATGTATGTGTGTGCTAGGGTTTAGCATTCTTGATAACAAATTTCTGAGGATTTTGTGAGAAGCACTTGTTTTGACTCTCTTCTTATCAAACCTAACAAAAGGGATAGTCTTCAGGATATTCACTTGAAATAGGGCATTTTTTTTCCATTGTAGCACCTCACCATTAGTGTTTTATGGTGACTTGAAACATGTGGGGTGGCAGTAACTGGAGAAGCATCGAGGCCTGATAGCACTGTTGTAAGAGTGCCAGTGAAAAAGCGCAAAACACGACAGCGGAATGTTCCTTCGACGCCCTTTGGCCGTGTCATGGGGTGTGTGCTTCCCCTCCCAATACCCCTCTCTGTCTCTGTGACCCAGCTACCTTGAGACCTCAGACTCCACATAATTGCACATCAACAGTCGTCCCAAAACCCTAAATATGGCAATCTACTATGCAGTACTGAGGCCAGCTCTTTTGATGGGAAGTGGAGAAATATGCCTCATTGGTTGCCAGCCAATATTTGAGACCATGATGGAAAGTCTGCTTAAATGACTCGCTCAGTGCTTACAGAGCTTTGCACTGCCAGATTTGCAGGGTTAGGAGCAGGTCTTGCATGGGGTACTTTCCAAGAATCAGCAAAAAGGTTATGGGGAGGACAGGGAACATTAGCACCTGGACAATCAGTGCTGTCACCATTTTTAAGTGAGGGAAATGCAGAGCGACTTGCTCTTGCTCTCTGTCGAATGAGGGGAGCTGCACTTAAAGTGGGCCAGATGCTCAGCATTCAGGATGAATCCCTTGTGCCACGCCCAGTAAGATCCCCATATGCTGTGCATGTGTAGATTCATGGTCACATTTTTATCAGTGTGCCAGTAGAGTATCTTATGGGTGTGACATTTCTTGTTGGAAACAGCATCAGTTCAAGAGTTTGAGTATAAACCTGGCTATGATTGGTATTCAGCTAGAGCCAAGAAATCATCTCTTACTCTTTTTTTGGTGACAGATTCTTGATGCCCTTGAGAGGGTAAGGCAAGGGGCTGATGTGATGCCAAGACGTCAGTTGATGAAAGTCATTTCTGCAGAACTTGGTCCAAATTGGCGTGATCGGTTAGAGTCTTTTGAGGAGGAACCCATAGCATCAGCTAGTATTGGGCAGGTATGCCTGCTTGCACCCTTTGACTGATAACAATGAATGTCTGAAGAAAGTATATATTACATCTGAGTTTCATTAGGCTAGACCACATTTGTTATCCTTAGCAGGATCAACTCTTTGACACTTAACCAATAGACCAGTTGTGTTCTCCCCTTGCACAAAGATGTGATGGATCTATTCCACCTGTAACAGGTACACAGGGCGGTGACAAAGTCAGGAAAGGTGGTGGCAATGAAGGTGCAATATCCAGGTGTTGCCAATAGCATTGATAGTGATATTGAAAATGTGAGGCGCTTATTAGACTACACCAACCTCATTCCAGAGGGGCTTTACCTTGACCAAGCCATACGGGCAAGCTCAAATTCCTCTTTTCCCCTTCTTTTCACTAGTTGTGAAACTTTTGTTTTGTTTGCCTGAGTTTATAATTGTATTTGGATATGAGCTAAAGTGCCAGTCTGAATTTTATGATGATTTTCTTTTTATTAGGTGGCAAAGGAAGAGCTTGCAAGGGAATGTGACTATGAGCTTGAGGCAGCTAATCAGAAGAGGTTCCGTGAGCTGCTGGGGCATGAGCAGGGTGTTTACGTGCCACTTGTGTTTGATGAGTTCTGCAGCAAGCGTGTGCTCACAACTGAATTTGTTCCTGGTAACACCACCTTTTACATGCCCTTCCTCCAGCCAACTGTTCTCTTCAGTTCCTTATTCAACAAGTCAGGATAACCAGTGCTGTCCTTCTGTATGGTGGGTTTGATGTCTTCACAAACTGGGTATGGTAGTATGTGCATGCAGATACTTTCAAAATTCTGTTTGGCAGTCACAAACAGGACAGGATCACTCATGTTGGAGCTCTGTTTTGGCTTATGATTGTCACAGGGATCTCTATAGACCAAGTAGCACATCTGGAGCAAAAGATTCGTGACCGTGTAGGGACCCAGCTGCTTGCTATCACATTGAAGGAGCTTTTCACTTTCCGCTTTATGCAGGCAAGTTTGTCTCTGGAGCCAGTATGTCTCATGTAGCTAAATTACGCTAAGTGTAGGACCACTAGATGGCATCAGCTGTTTGCTTTCCTAAATCTGAATCTGTAGGTGAATCTGCTGCCAGCACAGTTGAAACTTGCAATGTGACCATCCAGAGAGAGGGGTGTTTGGAACTGGACTCTTTGATTGAAGTTGGTCGCTGATCTCTTGGAATTGTAGAAATTGGGGGATGGAGGGTACTGCATGGGTTAGGTGCAGTGGGGTAAGGGCCTTGTACAAAGGTCTCAGTGCATGCAAAGGACTGATTTGCTTGAATAATGGACAGACGGATCCCAATTGGGGTAACTTTTTGTATGATGAAGCCACGGATGTCATCAACCTTATTGATTTTGGGGCTGCCCGAGGCTATCCCAAGCATTTTGTTGATGACTACTTGGAAATGGTATTCACTTTCTTTACCTTTCCTGTCTTTTCTGTGGTATTAGCAAGTCCTTTTCCACTGCTTTTGTTTCCTTGCTTGGTGTTTATTCTGACGATGACCAGCAGTGATGAAAGCTTATAACCTATGCTGAACCAACGCAGTAGAGTCTCTTCTATGGTTGCCTTCTAGCATATGCCTGGGGTTTAGTATTGGAATTGCCCTTGGCGAAGGAGCATTCTTTCAGATTTCTTCACCAATCTTCTCATGCTCTAGTATCAATATTGCCCTGGTTACTCATTGATCTGCATTTTCTGTTCATACAGGTACTTGCATGTGCAAATAGGGATCGAGCTCAAGTTATTGAGATGTCAATACGGTTAGGCTTCTTAACAGGAAAGGAGTCAAAGGTCATGTTGGATGCTCATACAGAAGCTGCTTTTATGGTTGGCCTGCCCTTCTCAAGGCCTGGAGGATTTGATTTCCGGACTGCAAATTTGACACAGCAAGTTACACAACTTGGAGCCACCATGCTTCAACACCGACTCACAGCCCCACCTGATGAGGCATACAGTCTACACAGAAAGCTGTCAGGGGCGTTTCTGGCTTGTGTAAAAATGGGTTCTGTTGTCAGGTGTAAGGAGATGTTCTTGGCAGTCTATGATAATTACAATTTTACAGTCAAGGACAAGAATCTTCAAGCAGGTACCCAATGATAGTTTCACAGTTCCATGTGGAGTCCAAATTTTTTGTAGTATAAAATCAAGGTTCTCCATCAAATAGCATAAGCCAAATAAATTCCAAGTGGAATTGTAGGTGATATAAAAGGCATTAGCAATTTGGTAGCCATTACAAAGATGATGTTTCCTGTGCACCTAATGTTTGCATGTATGTCAGTATGCTCTCAGTAGGTACCCTATTGCTAGGTGCTATCTCTAGCGAGGAATTTTCCTGGTTCACTAAGCTCAAAGAGCACTCAGACGTTGATAGCATCTTCAGAGGAAGAAATAAAGCTTTCAGAATTGAATATTGCGACTACACATTCGGCTACAGCTTCCTTTCCTCCAACTTGTGATATCCCTTCAGCAAAGATCTGCAAGATTGGACTTTCTCAAATCAAAACATTTGTAAGCATTTGAACTTGTTACGATTACATGAATTTCAAACCTTTAACCCTAAATCACAAACTCCCTGAGAGGTATATCATTGACCTGTGCCACTTGTGACTTGTGACTTTCCAATGCAAGTAAAGCTGCTATACCACCAAACTCACACTGGCATTCAACTGCAACCTGATAGGCTCCATAATTCCAAGCAATAAGGCAGGTAAACACAACTCCACAATGAAGCAAAACTTGGAGCAATGAAAGCACATGGCACAGCTGTGTAGTTACAGGACTTATCTAACAAAAACCACACCTTGATCCTCAAGACTAGCTTTATTTCATATAATTAGAAAAAAGCCATACTGCTAAGTCAAAGTACATACTACAACTCAGTGCAAAAAGTTTCACAGGTCTCATGGACACAGGGACGGACTGATAACTTACAGCCTCAAACCTATTCATAAAGTGTGCACATTATCCTGTATTGTTTGATTTGGGATGCACTCCCAGTTTTTCTTCATGCAGTAATAAATAGCATAAGGACAAGAAGCCAGCTCTTTGTACTATTAAAACCATGTTCCAATTCCCACTCAATATTCAGCTCAAAAGCTTAGCCAGGTCATGCTCATCTACAACCCTCAACAAAACCTCCCTATCCAGGGAGGCAGTCTTGCTCACACTCACTAACTGTGGTTCATTCTCAATCAGCTTCAAATTGCCAAATGCAAACCCAAACACAGATTCTCGTAGGCTTGGATCCTCCACCTTCCCACACACCTCAAGCAGCAGCCTCAGCTCCGAGGCTCCTGCCAAAATCAAACCTGCAACCATCTCTCCAAATTGCTTTGGAGCCCTAGGGGCATCCATAGCAACATCCTCCAGCTGCTCTGCTATCTGCAACACACCTGCTCTCAAATCTTGGCTCAAAATCACCGCCTTCGCATTTAAGTGAACCAAAAGCTTCAACACAAGTGCACACTCACGATCCCTCCTATCCAGTGCCAAGGACAATGCCATCCGCACAAGCTCTGGGTAGAAATCAGGAGCCTTCAATTCTTCTACACATAGCAATGCCTCATTGAGATCCACAACCGAGAAGAACTCATTGAGCAATGACTGTGTCTTTTTGGGTAAGTCAGCTGCCAATTGTCCAGTCAGCGGTGGTTGTGCTGGAGGAGGTGGTGGCATCCTAGTTGTCTCCTTTGCAAACTCCTGTGCAGGACTGCCAACTGGACCCTGTCCTCCCTGAGGTTCCAAAGGACCACTTTGCCTTGAAAGTAAATTGGATCCTGCATTCCCACTTCCGATCAGAGCACTGGGTTTTCCCAGAAACCCATAACCTCCACTACCTTGAGGAAGTACTCTGGGACCAACCCCAGTTCCTTGCATTGGTGGTGCTGGATAACGGCTGGCAGGAGCAACAGCCCCCATCCCTGGCATTGCCATTGGCACTGGAAGCACCCCCATGGTTTCTCGCTTTGTCTTGCGGCCTACACTTACTGTTTCCCATCCATCAGCCTCCAAACCTGCCATATAACCCACCAACAGAGGTGCCCCTGGCATGCCTCCTGCTAACCCAGCTGACATTCCAGGCATTCCTGGCATGCCTGGCATCATGCCTCCTGCACCTGGCATGTAGCCACCAGGCATATTTGCAAGGCCAGGTGCATTTGCTGTCCGCCCATTCCTCATTTGCATCATGCCTGGACGAAGCCCTAATTTCTGTTCTGCCTCTGCATGAATTTCATTGATCCTCTTGGCTTTCACTTCCTCCCTCCTTGGAATCCACTTGTTAGACCGCAGATCCAGTATGTCCCGCACCATGAATTTGATCCGCGTGGGCAAGGCTTTGCTCCCTGAAAACTCCTTCAGCCGTGCAAAATAGCTATCAAATGCAACTCGGGACTTGGCGCTCTCCTCCAGCTGCTTCCCTACTGTAGAAAACAACTGACACAGAGCTTCCACATTCTCTTCAGCAGGTGCGGATTTGGTATCTGAGCCAAGCAGCTCTTGAATGCAGGCATGTACTATCTTCTCCGGCAACATCTTCTGTTTGAAGAGCTCTCCGATGAGTTTGATGTTTCCCAGAGTCCGCAGCTTCACCAGCTTCTCCTTGTCGGCCCGGTCTCGCACCTGCTCCGGCTTAGTCATCTGCTTGATTTCACCTCGCAATGCATCTGCACCTTCGAACTCCTCCTGACAAGTGTTGAGCAGCACCCTGCGGAACGTTACTGGTTTCTCACCTGCTTGTTCCGACGGGAACTCGGGAAGCTCCTTGCTCAGATTGACGCACAATTGCGCATACATGGAGCAGAAATTGGGCTCCAAGACAGCTTTGTCGAAGATGAGCGAAATCACTCCCTGCAGAATCTCAGCTGACGAAATCCCTGCCTGCATCATCTGCTCTAGCAGCAGATCATACTTCTCCGGCGTGAGCTTGTTCAAGATCCCCTTCACGGTTCTGAAGACCTTCTCCTTCTCTGATTGTGCACCTCTGCGAGCCGACCAGGGATTGGCAGCCTTGGCAATGGTGGTGACAGCACGATTCTCCGAAAGAGGGTTGTTCTCCGAGGGCTGTGGCGGCTGCTGCTGCAGAGGCAAGGACGCCTGCACATTGGTTTGGTCTTTGGATCCCCTGCTATTGTTCTCATTGCGGTCCCGCTCGTTCCTTTCGTTCTTGTCATTCCTCTGCTTGTTAGGGGTTCTCTCCCGCTGCTGCTGCTCCCGGGCCTCTCTGTCCTGCTGCTGCTGTTGCACGGCGGACTGAGGAGGAGGCGGCGGGGGGTTGCGAGCTCTCCAGTCACGCGAATCAGGCTCCGCTGGCAAAGCTACAGGCTCTGCTGCAACTCCCATCCCTCTCGGATCACGTCTAGTCCAGTCCTCCTCTGGAAGGAAAATATCACCGGCGGACATAAGCCCAGACAAACCGGCTTCCACAAGCTCATCAGGCGGCTGCGTCCAAAGCTCCTGAAACTGCAACAAACCATCTCGCGTGTAACGGATCCGCTCACGTCTGCTACTACTACTACCGCTGCCACTACCGCTACTCGCCTTACGCAGTCCGGAGTCAGAGTAATAAGACCCGGGAGGACCACCGGCACCGAAAACCCTGGGAGCTTTGTTCACGTTAGTCGTAGACGACAGAGCGCCGGAAACATCGTCAGATACTAGAGAAGAAGCAAAAGGCCGTAAAGAGAAAGCAGCACGACCACCACCAGGACGCAACGAAACAGAAGAGGAAGAAGAAGACGAAGGTAAGGGCACTGCAGCACCGCCATCCATACTTCCAGCACCGAGTTCTCGCAGTGTGTGTATTTCAAGTGAAGTATCGAGTAGCTATCGAGCTCCTTACTTTTTTGGCTCCCTGACTGGCTCGTGCGAGAGAACTTCTCTCCTCGCGTGCGTACGCGTATATCCTCCGCAGAGACTAATACTGGAGCTTCTGTCGCGTACGCGTCCGTCTTCAGCAGACACTACTAATGCGGTGAGTGACGAGTTTGGTTTGGAGACAACAGGGAAGGGTAAAATGCACACACAGGACTTGGTGGTGAGCTGTGAGCTAACCCTATAAGCGTTTGTTGTTGTTGCTGTGACGGCAGGCAAGCGTGTTTGAAAGAAAACCAAACCCCCAAAAAACGAGCATCTGAAATTAGGTCTGGAATGCTGGTTTTTCAAAGGTGGAACCAACTACGTTATATGGACTAGGTAACTGGCCAGAGCTGCTGGGTTCCGAATGCTCGGTTACCAATGTAGTTGAGCTGATTCATCATTTGGAATCTACTTCTCCAGTGGGTTACCGAATGTAGTTGAGCACATTCAACATTCGGAATCTACTTCTCGAGCAAGAATACGTTTGGTAAACCGGCAGCTTGAGACAATTATTGAACATAATCAGTTGTGGAGGGGCACTGAGTGTGCAACCGCTCCCCTCTCACTGGGAACAGGATATAACGCTCCACCAGTTGCAGCACTCCCACCAATGTAGAGACAATGTTATCACCTTGGCCAAATCAGGCAACATGGCACACACTAGTTATGAGTTATAACCCTCATCTAGGCAACCGATCAAAACACGAGGCACCTCTCAATGACAGGTTATGTTTTGTAATGTGATCTCCTCGTCCTCAATATTATGGTGATGTGATCTTTTAATTATCTTCTTTCCAATCGAAAACACATGAAAGCCCTAGGTAGTAAGGCCACACTTAACTGTAGGGTAGAGACCTCAGGTGTGGGCTTTACAGGAATAAGGGCCCATACCAGGCACAGCCAACAGGAGGCCTGATTCTGGTAAAAACCACAGCCAAGGACTCTAACCATGTGTAAAAGACCTGTGCCAAAAAAATTTGAATTTGTTTTCCTGTGATACTTGATGTGTTCCTGAGAAGAAGATGCAAAATGGAATGCCCGCTGCAAGGGACATGCTGTTTTTTTAAATGCCCCATGAACAATGGGAAAGAAAATACACTCTCGACGGTGCTCTCCGATCACACTAGAAATATCAGTACATATCTTGTGTGTAAGGTAACACATGAGGAGCAGGGCATTGGCAAAACAAGCGCTTGCCCAAGGCAGAGTCAAGGGGCACTGATTTCACGAACACCCATCTCCAAGGGCATTACCTGACATAAAGCACCAGGAAAAAAAAACATGAATTTTTGTCTATCTTGTGACACCTGATAGGTATCCGCAGGGTATAACAGAATGCCCTGCCATTTGCCAAAGAGAAATTCCACCGGATAAGGTGCCCTCCAGATACACAAGAAATTTCTGTCAGTCCATGCTCTGGTCAGACAATTCTCGTTGGAATCAAAAATTCATTTCCATCTGCAAGGGGGGCATCCATTTTGTGATATGAAGCCAAAGTGGTGAGCATCCATGGGAGGATTAGGCAAATTTGGTTATATGAACAAGATATGAATGTAAAGAAATTTAAGTGTCCACCCTCTGTATTTTTGGGCTACCTATTGGAACCAAATATAGAAATATGGTAAATTACATATTTTTCTCAATTTCTGGTGATGATGAAAACACTTCATTTTTCTATTTTTAGTTTCTGTTTTTTCTTTTTGATAAAATTTAGCTAGTAAGAAAATAGCGGAGCAGTAGTCAGGGCAAACCCTGCATTTCATAACTTTGCAGTTGTAATGAGCCTAATTCTATTGATTCTGCTCTTTATCTTTATTGAATTCTTAGATGAGGTAAGGACCTAAAGAGGGATTACCCAACCTTATAACCCTATACAGAAAACTGGCTATGGCAACCGGTTCCACCAGAGGTGATTCCAAAGTGTAACAGGTATTCCTCATGATTGATTCACATAACAACTTCAGTGATGTTTTTTCAACAATTTTTGTCTCTTTTTCAGCAAAACTATTGGGATTTTTTTTTGGCAGTGTAAATTCCACTATTTTTTAAAAAAAATTTCGAGAAATTTTGCCAAATCTCTTACATCACAAAATTGAGCGGGAAAAAACCCTGATTTCAAGTGGAACTGGCAAAACCAGATGTGGAACCAACAGATGACCACTTCTTCCACCTGAGTAAAACCTAATGAAGTCCGTGAGTAAGACAACAAAACCCAATATCTTTTCATCACTCAGTTTATTATATCCATGGTTAGTCACAACCAGTTTTCATCTTTGATTAAGTTTGGTCACTAAAGTAATAATTTACTATATGGCCAAATAATTGGGAATGAATACCAAGTTATGAACTAGTCATTACTTTATTATGTTAAATTTAAAAGTTAACATTGGAAAATAAAATATTGGGCACATTTGAAGCCTTGAAGAGGACATGAGCAAGTCCCAATGGATTTTTGTAGCATATTGAAGTTATACGCAAGGTGTCTAGTTCGAACTCTAATTTGACTCCTCATCACAATGCTCACCCCTAATGTGAGGTTATCTCTTAAGTGGCACAAAATTGAGACAAATTCATTAAATTAAGGACCAAATGATTTAATGTGATTGTTGAGAGTGTGCTGGTTCACCAATGCCTAGTTGTGAAGTATAGCGCATCTAGGCTTTCTTTCACTATGACAATGTCTTCATTCTTTGGGGCCACAAAAAGTTGGTGGTCTATGCAGGGGGGGGTATTGAGAACGCCAACTGACATGCACATATTAGGTTACACAAAATATTCCCTTTCCTTAATAGAGTACAACAACTAGGAATCCTTCTTAGAGGTATTTTGAAAGTTTCAACATTGTATTTCTTGCTCAATACACGTTGAGAAGTCAAAAATACCATGCTCCTGGTATATCCTTTTAACTCACCCATGAAAAAATTAAATAAAATGTTTTTACTGCAATTGAAAGACCTACTACAATTTGTTATTGCTTCGAGCTTTGATATTTGAAATTGTCATTATAATTGCATAAGACTAAATAAAACATACTTTAAAACGACCTCATTTTTTCCCCCTAAACATCTATATGGACATGAAAAAAAAGATGTTTATGGCCATTTTCATGTTATATTTTGAATTATGTAAATATATACATACATATACCCCATGGCCAAGGAATAAGCTTTGGATTTATGCAAAATAAATTAATAGCTAAATTTTTAAAAATTCTTTTTAAAGCTTCACTTCGAAAATGTGAGAAAAATATAAGAATAATGGCAAAGAAGATGAAGGGTCATCAATTTAATAATATCCCCCCCCTCCCCTTTTTAAATTTACTTCATATGTTCGCATATGGTTTTCAATAGTTCATCATTATTTATGTCAATATTAAATTTGATTTTATTATATAACATGGACATGAAAATGCACTTGTTGACTTTTCATGTGTTTTTAAAAAAAATGTTGAAATAATAGTTATCTTGAATTATATATATATATTGGCTGCTTGAAGCCATATGTCTAAGTATGGTTTTTCTTTTTCAGATTTGTGATATTGAAATTTGGTGCAATTTTCCAAGAAAATAGCAAAATTAGTTGAATTCTACACTAGAACAACAAAAATGCAAAACATTTCCCAAATGTTTTGCAAGAAAAAAATGTTCATAAGCTTAATATAATGTGTCATGTTATTAAAACTACATTTTTATAAGTAGAGATATAATAAATTGTACATAAATGCATCATGATTTACAATTTAGAAACATTAATGGAAATGATCATGCCCACATCCCATTTGTTTTGTTAATGGTTATTATTGTTTGAAAGCATGGTGAAAAATACAAGTTTCACATTTTTTTCAAGAATTTAATCATATTATTGATACAACATGACATGCATTAAAACATAATCATCTAGAACTTGTGGTTATTTCTTGGGGCATTGTGCATGATGATGGGACACATGTTCGTTCAACTGTCATGGGTTAATCATGTGAATGATTGTAAGTATGATTAAATCAACATTAAAAACCAAGGTACATTTAAGCATCAAAAGAAAAAAACCTAAATTGAAATGATTCAATTTGGGCTGTGCACTATTACACATTACCAATGCGATCAATTGGTCAATTGATGAAAAAATTAAAAATATTAAATGACATTGCATGTAGATTGAATTGAATTGAATTTTGAATTTTGAATTGGATTTGTATCTAATTGAGTTGAATTCTAATTCAACCAAGTTTAATTTAATAATTGGTGGATATTGTATTGAAAATCTACTTATGTGGATGTTAGGCTAAATTCCACCTTTGCACAATAGGTTTTTTTATAATTTATGAAGGCCATATTTTGACATTAATAAGTTTCTAATATAATACCTATAACCTTGATTTTACTTATTCATGTTCATAGCACATCATGATTATGAATGTAAATGGCTAGAGCCTAGATTGGACATTGGGGAGGTTTATACACTTGTGATATTGTGTAGAACAATTCAACCTACAAATGTGAAATTCATGCCATGTTATATTGAAATTCAAAATTTCAAAATGAGCCACATTAGATGAATTATTAGAACTTTTGATAATATTTCTTATTTTGAACATTATACATTTGAGTTCATATGTTCATAATGTGAATACAAGTTCAAGTTTAGAAGCTAAGCAATGGAATACTTATTTCACTAGTGTGGATGATTTGAAAATGAATATTATGGCATGTGAAAGTGTGATAATTTTAAATTTAGACTTCCATAAAATGGCCATAAAATGGACTAATGGTGGAACTCAACACAACAGTAATAAAAATAAATTTTAGTGATGATAGTTATATTGAAATTGGTTTAGGGGGGACAATTATAGGGTACTATATTATTTTATCTTACCAAAATAAAATTTTGTTTGGAATATGTCTTAAATGGAATGGAATGGTGTCTTTCCAAAGGTTTTTTTTTCAACACCATAGTCATTAATGATGGACTTAAGAATGAGAACATTTTCAATACTTTCATCAATTTGCATCCCCTCTCTTTTCAATTGAATTTGAATTCAATTCAAGTTGCATGCAATGTCATTTTAAATTCTCATTTGAGTGGAACTTAATTTCCGATTTTTTTCATCATTTCATCGTCATTGGTAATGTATAGTAACACATAGCCCAAGTTATATTGTATATGAAAAAAAGAAATGATTTAAGCCTTATCCTTATCATGTTTGGTTTGAGAAACAATTGTTTGATGTAAGCATGTTAAAAAATTGTTGAGACAATTGCTGGAAATGTTTATGATGTGTTTGTAAATAACCCCAAAAATGGAATTAATTTTGAAAATGTCATGGTTTGGTCATGCACTTGTAATATGGTAGAATTTACCATTTATTTTCATGATGTTTCTAATGCTAAATGTGGATTTGGTTTAAGTAAAGGCATAGTAAAGAATATGGGAAGAGTTGAGTAATGCGATTGCTTTGATTTTATTTGTGAGAATCATGTACCTCATACAAGGAAGTAAGTAACCCAAAAGCTGAAAATTTTGGTCACAATTGTTAGAAGGCATAGGCCACTTTTTCAATCTTCATATTTTTATTTTTAGATTTTTTGGGTGATTCTTTAATTGTTTTTTCCTTTTCATGAAATTCGTGGTTGGTGCAATGGGAAGTGATGAAATCCTGCAGTTTTGGAGGTTGTCAGTTGTTAAATTGATTAGCCGAATCAATCTTCCCATACAACTAAAAATTCAATGTCATATGAATCTTTGGTTCATGGGTGTTGTAGTTTAGTGAGACCATGTGCCTTGGGAGTTCTGTTGATTGCCAAGCCTCATAGTAGTGTGCGTGTCTTGACACTTTTGGTTTGGAAGGATGCACCAAACTATTGGATAGAGAAAAAGTCAAAAAAATGGTTTGGAGGGGTGTGCCAAAGCTTAAGGGTCAATAGATTTTAACCAAACAATTGGAATTATTAAGTTTCAAACTATATAGTTCAATATTATACGTGCATTTGAAAAGAGTGATTTGGTCTCTAGAAATTATTTAAAAAAAAATTAACTGATTTTTTCACACATTACTCTGCAATAAGCCCACTTCAAGGGGAATAGTATTTGGATGGGTGACCTCAGAGGAGGTTTAATATACTTGGGCCAGCTGGAATAGGCCCACTAGTACTAATTAAGCAAAATACGGTACATTTGTGTGTCTTGTTGGCCATTTTAGTTCAATTAGTCTGCCTCCAAAATTCAAATCAATTAAATAATTCCCAAAAAAACCTGATACAAAGAACAGTCAATTCTTTTTAGTCCTAACTGACTCTTTTTCATCAATTCCAATGTAGCCACTAATAAGCAATAAAGGCTAAAGCTTTATAAATTATTACTCCATCTCGATTCTACAATTCTCATATTGAAGTCAAATTTCTTGGATTTGTTTGCCTGAGGAGGTCAAAAGAGCAATTCAAAAAACATAGAAAAACCATAGAAATTACCATTGATATTATTCTCATTATGAATTCAAATTTACATTTAAACCAGACTTTATGCACCATAAATTATGAATAATGTGGTCAAAATGAAGCAAGAGAGAAAGGGATACGAAGTTTAAACATCAAATTGACAATTAAAAACATCACAAAAGTATCCTAACATGCTATTAAGTATTAGCATGATATTAAGATATTAAGATTAACAAAATTCAGATGCCAAAATTAAGCCCCTCATGACTCTCATCAGCAAAGTTTTCTTTTGGAGAAGTATATTTTGTACACCGATTTTGTACTCAGTGTGAAAGAGTAAAAAGTTTTCTTTTGGGAAAAAAAAGTGCCAAATTCACCATATTTTTGGGGAAAAAGTCAAAAGTAGCCAAAAATATATAAGGAAACTAGACTTTTTTAACCGGCTAAATCCTCTTATGGATGATCGCCACTTCGGATACATCACAAAATTGAAAAACTGCTGACTCACCTCACAAATTTGAAGATATAAAACCAATGCTGACTCATGAGTCATAACTCCAAATTAAAACAATTAAATCACTTTACACAGATGAGTTTAGGGTTAGGATTTCATGTACTTGCTCTTTCTCCAACGGTTTTAGGTTTTTTTGAATCCTCTCTCTCTCTCTCTCTCTCTCTCTCTCTTGGTGTCTGTCGAAGACACGTCAGAGAGAGACAGAGCTTGACGAAAGCGCTAGTGCGCGCGCTACAGAGGCACACTCTAAACCCCACAGAGACCGGGCAGAGGAAAAAGGCTCAGAGAATTCCTAGTTTTTTAGAAAAGAGTTTATGAAAAAGTTTGGTGGTTGGAAGTATGGATGCTGCTTCCCTGCCTGCTGCACTCTCGTCTTCTTCGGGCTCCGTCTCATTGCGTCCTGGTGGTGGTCGTGCTCTGCAGTTTCGTTTCGTCCTTTCGCTTCGTCTTTCTTATCCGACGACGTAGCTTCTCTGTCTATTAACGGCAGTAACGCTCTTGCCTTCGTTAATAAGGGGGCACTTTCTGTGTCCCCTTCCTAGCGCAATGGGTCAGCAGTGGTGATGGCAGTAGCAGAAGTGAGCGGATTCGTTACACGCGAGATGGTTTGTTGCGATTCCAGGAGCTCTGGACGCAACCGCCTGATGAGCTTGTGGAAGCCGGTTCGCCCGGGCTTATGTCCAGGGGCGACGATCTCCTTCAGGAGGATGGAATGGGAGGACCGGAGCCTGTAGCTTTGCCGGTGGAGACTGATTCACGTGACTGGAGGGCTCGTCATCTCCCGCCTCCTCTGCAGGCCGTCGTACAACAGCAGCAGCTGCAGAGAACCCCTAACAAACAGAGGAATGACAGGAACGAAAGGAACGAGCGGGACCGGAATTTTGTGTACTCAATTGTACTCTCTTGCAATTTCTGGGATTCAGCAACTATCCCAAGAGTCCAAAGGCGTAAATTTTTTGATAGTGTTCTCAGACATAGTGTGCAGGTATTGTCATGACTCATGTGCCTCATGCAGATTCCAATATGTCAGCTTCTGCAATATTAGAGTAGTCAAGAGTATGTTACATAGGTTCATTAGGCTTTGTCACCATCTGGTTTCTCTCTCTTTTCTTCCTCAATGCTTGTTTGCATTGTTTTACCTCTCTCTGTCTCTCTCTGTCTCTAATATTCTGAAATGAATCTGGATGCTTAGAAATTGACATGCAGTTCTTGAATAAGGCTTGTGACTTTCATCTGAGCCATATGCTTTCTTTCAGTGGCCTGATTTCTTTTGTGTGTTGGATTCAGTGTGGTCAGATTGACCAGTCACCTTAAGGCTTGTACATATGTGTCCCATGAGCTTTGCAATTAGTGCAAGTCTGGTGGGATAGCAGTCAATTTTGCATGGGAGACTCAGTTGCATATTGCATGTTTCAAGCCAGATATGCTTGTTTGAATAGTAGGAGCTTGAATAAGGATACTTGATTTGGGAATTGGATTTTGTTGACAACTCATCACAGTGAGGTAGATTTGCCTGCAGGTTTGTACGATAAAGGATGATTTTCTGTTTGTGACTTCATTAGTCAGCTCTTCATTTTTTCCTTTTCCTACTCTGATGCATCCAGCTCTTTAATCCCTTTTGAACACTGCAAATTATGCTGTTATCCTTGCCTTATCAACAATGAAGAGGTGGCAGTGGGTAAATTAGCTGCTAAGGTGCTTGCTTCTTTCTCTTGGTATATATTTCTATATACCTTGCTCTTGTGGCTGTGAGTTTGATTGATGTCTGAGTCTTCATTTCTTGCTTCTTGTTTCTGTGAGCTTCATCGATGTCTGAGTCTTCATTTTGCCGGCTTGCATTTCTCTGTGCATTAAAATATTGTGCACCACTTAGTGAAGCTCTTATTTATGAGGAGCTCCCCTATTGCTGCCAAACCCTTTAATTCCTGTTTGTTTTTCTCTTCCTGTTCAAATTCTTCTGTGGAAACAACTTGGGTTACGCTGCAAACAACCGGATCGGCTCTGTCCCAAAACTCTAAAACCCTCTCTGAAACGACATCAGTAGTTAGGGAGCATGCCCTTTTCATGTTATTACTAACGATGAGTACTCTCTTGATGGATGAAAAATAAGGCGGCGATGCGTCGGAAATCTCGCGAAGCTCCGTGTTTTTCTTTCCTCTTTTCGCCTTCTTGATGTTCTTACTAAGGATGAGTACTCTTTTGATGGATGAAAAAGAAGGTGACGTGGCGTTGGAAATCTCGCGAAGCTCCGTGTTTTTCTTTCCTCTTTTCGCCTTCTTGATGTTATTACTAACGATGAGTACTCTCTTAATGGATGAAAAAAGACGGCCAGATGTTTTAAAATCTCGCGCAACTCCTGAATATGTTCTCTTTTACAGCGTTTGTCCTTGTCTCTGGGCCATGTGTAAGACGGCGATCGCTGTGCGCCATTGACACGATTGTGGTGAGCGGGTGTTCCAAAATCCGCCCAAGAAGGCAAGCCACCATGGCGAAACAGATCAGCGAGATCAAGGACTTTTTGCTGACGGCGCGGCGGAAGGACGCACGGTCGGTGAAGATCAAGCGCAGCAAGGATGTGGTGAAGTTCAAGGTGAGGTGCAAGAAGTACCTCTACACGCTTTGTGTGTTTGACAGCGACAAGGCGGACAAGCTGAAGCAGTCCTTGCCCCCCGGCCTTACTGTACAGGACTTATGATACAGCAACTGCCTTTGCCGGCTGCCTGTGGCGGTCAACAAGCAAAGCTTGCAGAGGAAGAAGAAGAAAAGAAGAAGAAGAAGGAGAAGAAGAGGGGAGTAACACGGAGAGAATGGTTTGAACAACTGTGAGTGTGTTGGACCATTTTCTTGTCTCTTTTTACTGCCTTCACTTATATTTTGGCGAAGGGCATAGTCAGGATTTGAATGGCTGTAGCGACATTAGAAGACTTGGAAGAAGTTTTGAGATTTGTATTGAAGGAGCTTCTCTGTGAAGTTGTTCTTGAATCAAAGTGAGCTTCCATGAGAAAGTCATTATTATCACGTTGTCTGTTATCCTGCATGTAGTACTTACCTTTTCGCGAGTCTCGTCTTTTTAGTGTTGTTATCTCCTGAGCCGCCTTCAGATATGTCTAGGCCTTCAACTTGAGTTTCAAGCTTTGCTGCCAGTGTTTGTATTGACCGGTTGTTTGAAGACCACCTCTCATAGATTCCGTTTTTGCTCTCGTCGCGGGACAACAGTGTCTTGACCAAGCCAGTGGAGATCTTTGATTTTCCGGAAAGGAGAATTTCGTGTGACTCGAGGAGCTTCCGTATGGAATCTTCTCGAAGGTTCAAGGTTCATTGTAAACCCTAAACCCGTTGAGATTGCAATCTAAACCCTAAACCTATTGAGAATCTGGAGCCACAAATTCGACTTTAATGGGTCCTGAAGTGATCTGACCCTAAAGAAAGGCAGGTGGACCCCTCTAACTGGGGCTGTGACTGTCTTGATTTACAACCCCATTGAGTCGCCCTATGCACACATTCCATCAATTTTTTTGTATAGTGGAGCAGGGCATTACCCCACACAAAAAATCTCTGAGATTTTCATTTTTGGTACATTTGGAGGTACTCTTAGAGAGCATAAAGTCCCATGGGGCATTTTGGAAAACAGAATAGCCACTCCTGCAGGCATTTCGTTTTTGGAAATGCCCTGCATCATTCTTCTTGTGATACTTGGCAGGTTCCCCTTGGGTGTCCCCACCAAAAACAGGCTGTGTTTTTATGGTCAATAACACCATCAGAGTGGGGGAGTTCTGGAATTAATCCTCAGCTCCACCTCAGCCAGGTTCTTCCTTCTAGAACTCCCCAATCTGAGGGCATTACCCTACACATGAAGCACATGCTCCACTCATACAGCAGGACCTGCCGCAGAATGGGGTACCCATTGTGGTGATGGGTGTTTTGCAAAGTATACATGTACAGTAGATTTTGAAATTGAGGCTTCCATGTGCCCAACTAATCCCAATCTGTATCATGTTCAAGAAATAACACTCATCTGAACTTTCACTGTGACATGTGAGAGGCATACTCTACATGTCCCAAAGGTACCCAATTCAAGAAAAGTAACTCCTATCTTCTGCAGAACCTGACATCCAGCAGAAGTTCTGGCGGAAGTCACAAATCACAGCCAATCCCTGCCATGGAACTGCTGGAGACCACTTACAGCAGAAAATGATTTGTTAACCTGCACCATTTAATCAACATGAAGTTGATTCCAATTGACCAAAGACAAGTAGTATACCTATGTCTAGATTATTCAGATTAAAATTCTGGTTGTCAAACCCCTGCTGCAAGTCAATTTCAGAACTTAATCCAGTTCCTCCACCCACTAGGTGAAGTGGTTTGAACATCTCCTTCAAGCATTGAATGCAATTCAGTCACATTCAGTCTTAATGCTCTGAGCAACCTCCACCTTAGAAGAGTCAAATGAAAATACAATCCAAATGTCTAAGCCTTGGTATCTATCTTCAAGAGCTTCCTTGTCACTATACTAAAATAAATTTCATCTAGCTTCAATGAAGTGCTAAGTCTGGTAAGTACACAAACTCATACTTCTGATGTTGGATCCAGATCTTGCAACCCCATCTGCCAAGGGCCTTTTGATTCACATCACATCCATTCACAAAGACCATGCCTTCATAACTTAATACCTTTCACTAGATTTGCATCCTCATCAATACTGGCTGGAAAGTAGTGCTCCAGCACAAGCCATACCTTGTGTAACCAATCAAACTTCCAGTTTAGGACACATTACCTCTGCTAGCACTAACTCATTTGCAAGGGACATCAACTTGGAAACTAACCCAATTTTTTGTCAAATGGAAGACATCAGGCTGTCTTATGAAGGTTTTGATGGCAAGGCTCTGTAGTTGTTATCCTCACCCAGTGTCATTGGATTTCGTTTAATGACATATTCAATGAAAAACACTGCCATAGGAACTGCAACCAATAGACCCCACACTCCAAGTGTGTGCTCTGCAAAAACAAGAACACCAAGGGCCAATAGTGGATGCAGCTTCAAATGCGCTGCAGCAAAAAAGAATCAATAAACCTTCAGGCCCAAGTATGATCAGAAGGAATGCAGTAGTGTAAATGACCTTATAATCTGGATAATAGGATCCTGCACAAGAGGCTGGAGCTTTTCTGAGTCATCAGGAAAATACAATGTGACATGAAAACCCAAGAAAATATCTAAAAAGGGCTGTGCAGTGCATACACCTGAATAAATAACAGGGTTAAGGATGTAAGCCTCAACAGCATGAATGAGAATCACCATGAGCACAACCAAACCCAGCTGCAATAGTCCAGACCTGCAATCCACCAACCAATCTAAGGCACATTCTCTAGGAACCCAATTTGTGTACCTTGAGTATTTTGAGATTCATGATGGAAGTCAAAGACTTTGTTTTGGCTATCTTTGTCTTCCAACACTCACATAAGCTGGACTGTGGAGGTCAAGACAAACAGGGGGATAGGACAGATTTCTTACTCTGTGAATGCAACAAGGCCGATAGGAACAGTAGAAATGATGACGCCTACCACTGGCACAAAGGAACAGAGGAATACCAACACCGACAAGAATCCCAAACCAGAAACTTGCAAGACAAGAAGACCCAATGCTGTTAGGCCAGTGTTCACCACAGCTATGGCACTCTGTGCTTGCATTGCCTTCCCAAAAATTGCACCAAAAGTTCCAATCTGCATTTAAACAAGCAGAGGGTTCTGTAATCAATCACCTCTCACCTCCATTTGAATTTATGCTGGATATAGAGGGATCTGAATGGAAAAATCTAAGAGGAGAAAGAATTTTACCACAGGTGCAATTTCTTCATACACAATGGAGAGACGTGATTGCTTAAGCGATTGCACACCTTGTCGTATTGCAGGCATATCCCAGACAAGCATGAAAGAAAAGATAAGGCTTACCAGACTCTGTCACCAGCAAAACATTCAATCAAGGTAATCAGTGTAAATAGTGGCTCAAATGGCACAATGCATCCCAACTACAATCACTCCAGACAGTTCTGGGACATAATAGCCAAGGCTGCAACAGTGCATTGAACACAACCACAGTCCACACCTGGTTTCTGTGCCAATCTCTAAATGTGGATAGGTTTCTGTAAAACTCATACACAAGGCTGTTATTTAAAAAACTGTAAAATGTGACAAGCATAAAAAGCAACCTTGAAACAGAAAACCCAAAAATACCTCTGGTTCTTCAGCATCAAGGAGTAACTTGGAAGCAACATCCAGATACTGTCCTATTAGCCTAGCTAAACAAGTAATCGCGAATTGTATAACTGATGCCATGAAACATACCAATGTACCTGCAAGGCAAACCGACTGGTTGCAGAGATAAGTGTAGCTAACCACACCACCATAGCCCCTGCATACTCTTTGATCATTTGCTGCAGAGCCCTCAACCTTTGTGTTTTACTGCCTGCAACTGATTCCTGGCACACAAATTATTCATCTCCAGTCTCAATAATTTCTTTCCTGAGCATCACAACTTGTGTAAAGTTTTCATCAACAAAGAATATATCTGTGAGATTGCAGAGAAAAATCCACAATAACACTTTGAAGTGTAACAATTATGTCCATTCCAGCAAAAACAAAACAAGCATGACAAGAATGAGTGCAGTCATGGCCTTGTGAGTGTGTCTAACAAAGTATTAGATCATCATAGATAGCATTCCTCCCCACTGACTTTCATCAGCTATCAACAGTGGGTGTAGATGATTATATAGTAATCATCTCAAATTTCAGGTAAGCAAGTTCTAAAAAGAACTGGGTCATGAATTTCTGTCACAATTCTGGAACTAATGGGAAGACCAAGTCATCATGATGTTGGCTACCACATCCTCAAATCAAGTATGAAAAAGCCTTCCACACCTTAATGAACAACACACTCTTTCCAAGTGAGACAACATATGAAGATATTCAAGTGGTAGTACTCACCTGCAATTGAGAAACACACAGAGCCAGACAATATTTTCTCAAAGTGGGAATGTGTTAAAGTTGGAGACCTACCATGACAACTGTATCAGGCTTGGTCATCACCAGCAAGAAGCGCTCCAGCTGATGAACACAAGATGCCAAACAGGATATAACCATACTCTTCAGTATAATTCTGCAACAGATTTGGTGGAACAACCTGTATTCTAGTGTAGGATAGTGCCATGAGAAGAATACTCATAATCCATTGTGTTGTCAGAACCAGGTCATGAAAGCTTTAAGAAATACCTGATCAGTAACTTTCTCACCCAATGCACTACGAAGCTTATCAGAGACCAGTGTATAAGGATCCTCATTCTGATTCACACAATTTCCAGACATTTGCAAAAGTAAGCATTCCATGTTCCTTCATGCCATCTTGAAGAAAAAGAAACCATCAAATCTAAGTCTTTCAAGAGAGAAGTAACCTGATAACATGACAACTGAGCTAACACCAAATCACACCTCAACTCTACCGTTCATCCAGATCTGTGCACCTCTAGGTATTGATGATCAAATGGTATGCACACAAAAGGACAGAATTCACCTGGATGTGTGCAATGACCTTGGCCCCTTCTTGTGTGAGGCGGGGTATGTACACAACACCAACACCAATGAGTGCTGCAAGAATAACAACATACATGGTGGCTACCAAAAGACGACGTCTGCCTGGCAAATAGTCCTCTGCCCATGAAACGACTGAATTTCCAACCACTGACAATACTACAGTTCCCATGATGATCTGTCCAGTGACACCAACATGAAACAAAGCATAATTTCTAAGCAGAGTTTGAAAGCACACTTTGACATCATGGCAGATGGGACTGAGAGATGCAACAATCTTAAACCATGAAGTGAATGCCACATGTCTAAAACTACTTAAAACCTTGTTCCTGGTGACTTGTAATGATTGATATGCAGACCTTGACTAAAAACTCAAGAAATTGCAGCTGAAATTTTCACAGACAAACTCTGACAGGAAACTTTAGAACTTACCCCTACAAAATCATGCAGTTGGAACATGGTGATAACAACAGCAGTCCACACAGCAAGGCGCTGTAATGGGACATGCCTTGACAGAGATCCCAAGCTCAGAACAACATAAGGATCCCGTCCTGCACCATTCATAGAGCTCATACTTGAGTCTGAGAATTCTTCACCGACTGTGGTACGAGGTGCAGCCGACCTTGCATCTGCATCCATTCTGCTGTCCCAGGCTGCAAACCTCCTTGTTGTTGATGGATGCTGGTTCCATGACCTGAAAACCCCAGACTTTTCTAACACCTTATCCATGTTGCCTACCCCAACCTTGCCTGCTATAAGTTGCTCCCCAAACTGATACTGTTCAGTATCAAACCCTGGTTTCAGTTGAGCATCAGAAAGGTAAAAACACATAATAGAAACTCCATAATTCAAACATTTAGACGGAGGTTTTTCATGCTGCCTCTGCAAGTTCACAGCAAAACCCTACCATGTCGCTGATAACCTGCGCCCTGCTAAAGACCTAAAAGCTTTACAATCTCAGAGGACCATCCTCTCCGGGTCTACCACGTAGAAAACAAACAAAAAACACGAATCTTGCTCAAAAGAGTTTTCAAAACCGCCTGCGAAGTAAGTACCTGGCTGAAACAAGCACAGCAGAGGGAGAGCCGCGGAAACTGATACCCAGATCGCTGCTGCCGCTGCCATCTCCCCCGCAGTCCTTGGAACAACAAAGCATGCGTCAATCCGAGGCTGCTAGGTCCAGTACGGGAGCAGGAGTAGGAGACGGAGACGCAATAACACGATGTCGAAGCAGAAGTCGGACAGACTGACGACCCTGCCATCGCCACTCCTTTCTCTTTCCGCCTTGTTCTCTGTCGCTCGCTCACTCTCTCTCTCTCTAGCTCGCTCACCCCACCGCAATGTGTTGTCCCTTCATCATAGAGTGAAGATTGTGATGAAAGTTCAAGACTTTGAAGTTTTTATTATTTCCTCAAATATGTACCATAAGTACCTTTGACTGATGAAGACTGTGATGAAAGTTCGAGACTTGGAAGTTTTTGTTACCTCAAATGTTTACAGTTCCTGTGACTGATGAGGAATTTCATGAAAGCTCACATGTGTAAGGCTGTACATGTGATTGATGACGCAATGATGAAACTTTAAAACTTCAAAGTTTTCATTTCCTCATGAAATTGAAGACATTTTTATTGTTTATCAACTTGTGTTTTATGTTAGCCTGGGTGTTTAAAACTGAGCCCAAAAGCAAACAATACTTTTTCGTTACACATCGGCTTATGTGGGCATAACTAGGTAGTGATAAATTTTCAAGCTAATTTTGCTAGAGCACTTTGAGGGATTTTCATTGTTGTGTTATGTATTGTTTGCAGGATAATATTCACTTAAACCACTTTGACCAAAAAAATATTTTCATCAATGCTTTTGGACCAGATTTTGAATTGATTCTCAACTTGGCTTTGATTCAATATCTGTTTTGAATTGATATACTGGAAAACAGATATAATACAATTGGATGATCATTAATACTGGAAATGATCATCCACCTAGTACTTTACAATGGGTAAAGCTCCAGGGTAATGAGATTCCCAAAATGCAGGGCAGGACTTGACTACCATCTCATCCTAGGCCCCTTATTTTGGGCATGCCACCTTGGGGCTTTGCCCCATGAAAAATTACAGGGTTGGACGCTTGGAGGATTTTTTTGTATCATATACTCAATCTAAGATTGGCTTTATACAAAGGAGTTGTGTCATGAATTGTTGAGGACATTTCACCTTAAAAACTGCATCCACATTACCATTTGATTTCGTCTGCCGAAGCTATTGCAACCAGACATGCAAAAGAGACTTGCAGAAGACAGTCATAGCTAAAGGTTTGATGCCAAAGAAGCTGAATACACATGTTACACACACAGGGTATGCACACAAGGTACACATGCAAGAGGTACGCATACAGGGTACACCCCTACACGCACACAAGGTATGCATATAAGGAATATGATGCAAATAATTAACACGATTATTTGGATTGTTGAGTTCCATAGTTTAATGATTGAAAACCATGTGTGAAGATTAAGACTTTGAAGGATGATAAAAGTAAGGTCACAAGACTGTTGTGTTCTTTACTACTTACGTGGAGATTGGCCAGTTATCATAGTACCAGCGCCTTCATCAGTAAGGATCTCAAGAAGCAGTGTGTGGTGGGGCTTAGTAGTCAATAATATGTGGGGGAAAGCATGCCAAAGTGTTGCAATTCTTGACATAAGTTCCTTACACCAATGTGATTTTGCTTTCAAATTAAATGACTAAGATGTTAAAACACATCCTTGTTGAGTTTAACCTCATTTAGTATCATGTTGATTTGGATTTGTAATGAAATGTACATTGATTTACTTAAATGAACGTGTAATTTAAAGCTCCAAACCAAATTCATTATGAAAATTTCAAGTTATTAAATTATCAATTGTACTCATGCATCTTTTTTCAATGAATTTAAATACATTTTTTTGAACATGATATTTTTGGATCATGACTTAAGGCATGTCAAAATTTGGGTTAATTTGATGTAAATGTCAAAACACATAAATTTTTTTAAACAATTAATCTATTATGCTTATGAATTGAAAATGTCATTTCAACCAATGAATTTGAAGTGTTTTAAAATCTAACATCATGATTCTGTCAAGCATAGTTTAAAAACATTTGATCTTCAAACTTCTCATTGAAAATATTGATTTTTGATGTACACCTTTCAATGGACATCTTTTTTAATACTTGATTTTTATCAAATTATCCTAAATTAATATGATATTTCATAAGCATGTTTTCTAAATTTTTTCAAACATTAAGATGGCTTGGTTAGTGAAAAATATAATTTTTCTTGAAATGTTAACCTTTTATAATACTAACTCCATGTTTTGTGATAAGTTATAGTTTGAGACATTCATTGAGAAAAAAAGAGTACAAGTACAATGTGATTGTATCAAAATTCAAAATGCTTTTAAATGTAAAAAGATATGTTCAAAACCATTATGATTCTATCATTTAATTTGCATTATATTCTTGTAATATTCTTGTATGACATTGAGTACATTGTTAGTGATAGTATGGAAAACTGTCATTTGGGACAGTACTTTGCCTCCCCCAATTATGCTTTCACCCATGTGTTGCATTCACACCCTGAGCAAGAGACAACACATGGCACTCAACCTTGGGGATCATCCCTCTTCGTACCACACCATCCTGTATGAGTTTCTGGACTCCCTTAATGTCTGTCTCCCTGACAAGAGTACTGATGTCCTAAAAGTCAAGCATCACACCTGGCACATCTGTCATGAGAATGAGCTTTCTGTCCCTAGAGATGCTGCAATTTCCCCTGCTGCAGTGTCAGCATTGTTGTTGTAAGCTTATCCATCTTCATCAGCTACAACTGATGTGATGGCAAGCAGATGGCCATGATGTATAATGCCTTTCAGCGCATTTGTATCAACAACACTGATCTCTCTGACATATCCTCTGATAGCACATAAATCCTCTCTTTGCCACTGTAATCAGATGCCTTCTTCACCACATCACAGTTTGCTGCTCCACCCGTGCCTCCACTTGAAAACAACACTTCAGTAAAGACCTCCCTCCCATTTCACATGACCCTGTTACCCTATGCTGGCCCAAATTCAGGGCACCACCAGCATCAGGACATGGTAAACATCCTCTTACTACTACTAGTACTCCTCCTCCTCCTCCCCTCACATCTTTGGCTAATAACACCAAAGAAGATTAAATTCATATGTGCAGACAACTTCAAACATGTGCAGGCCAATACAAACAAGCAGATAAATTGGTGCAGAAGCCCAAACAGGGAATACTGAGGGTCCTTTTGTTCAGGAGAGGACAAGGGTTGGTGCAGTTTGCACAATTCTTTTCCTTTGACCGGAGAAGGCAAAAACAAGATACAAAATCAAGAACTGCATTTTAGAGTCTGGTTGTCTCTTTAGAAGATTACTTACTTAGAATGTCACATTAGTCATCAAACAGCCAAATGATGGTTTGGACCTTTATTCCAGTCTGAAGACCTTACAGATAACCCATACCAATGGCTTCATGCAAAAAAAACATGTTGAGATGAAAGCCATCTACTTTGGCCAATGAAACCTGTCTTTTCTCTCATGATCATCAGACATGATCTGCACTACGGGACGTCTATGTCTCCTCTTCCTCAGCAGAGCCCACTCGGTTGTGCTTCTTGGCATACCTCTGATTCCTCAAAAACTTCGGGTCCATCTGCATCAAAATTACACCAAATTCAACAAAGATTGGAACTCTGCCAGTTTAGAACTTCTAGCAAATATCTAGCCCCTTAAAATTATGCTGATTCCAACCATGTCACAGCTGCTAGTGTCAAAGCCATTTACTGGATGTACTACAAGCAGCACACACAACTTGTTGGAATACCAAGTTTGGCTTGTTTATTGGATGCCTGCATGAGTATGTTTTTAAGTGCTAGCGACTTGAACTTCATCAAGATGTGATGCCTGAGTGTAACTCTGATGGATAAGCCCTTGGTGTCAAATCTAAGAATAGCAAAATTGATACAGGTTGGCAAAACGTAGCTCGCCCTAATATGCACATTTCTGGATATAGTAGGTTCAGTGAGAGCGCTTTCTGTCAAAACTCATCTTCTATGAAACTATCAAGAAGATGAATGTAACAACACACCTACTTCTGTAAACTTCTGACAAATAAGAACACACCCACAAAACTCCTAATAGGATAGCCCACCAACAATTATAGAAACGATGCATATAAAGAAGTGATTTGTATCCCGTTTCCGTCCCTCACATATTGATGGTAGGGGAAAATCGTCTGTTCTTGTTCAATTGAGACGTACATCCTGATCAAGTTTTGTGCAACTAGTTGCATTGCAAAACGAATTTCATGCAGAGACAAATGATATACCCCTTTCCTGGAAGTGTACTTATGCTTCTTCGGCTTCTTAATGCCATTTTTGTGCGCTTTGTATGACTGGTTGTGAGCAGTATGATTCTTGGACTTCGCCATCTCTCCTGCATCCGAAAAAAAAAATTCAACCTCACATTAGCATACAGAACAATATTCCTCAAAACCGCAAGCCTATTCTACCAGTCTTCAGCAAGAAAAGAAAACAAAAGGTCCACTTTCCAAGCTGGAAAGACGGCACGTCTCAAAGACGACGCTTTCATATTCCCGCAGGATCGATCATTCTCCAGAGGTAACATCGAAAAAAAAAAAAAAACGGTTTCTAAGAAATCCTAAACGACTGCAGCATGTACAGACAGCGGAAACAAACGACAGAAAAATTGGAAGTAACTAAGCCGCCAGGCAAGCGGCACGCACACACACACAGGACGTTACTTACCGTGTTTCTAGAGGCGCCGACCACGACGACAGAGACGCTACTGCTGATGCCAGAGGAGAGAACCACGACATAAAAATAGCGCCGTGAGAAGGAAGCCCTCAACCCTAAATCCTGCAGCCTAATCGTGACTTGGAACCCTAACGTTAAATTCCGATCTTATGTCAGTGGTCGGTACCGGTACCAGTGTTGTACCCGTATATATGGTGCAACCTGGGTATATAGAACTGGTATATATACTGGTAACAAAGAACATACCAGTCAGGTATGAAATTGTCTATATATTCAGGTGATACTCATATTGGTATGTCATGGTTGTGTCGGATTGTGGCAATCTTCTTTGACTTGCAGACTTATAATTCCATTGAAAATGGTAAGTATTCTCTGTTTTGTTGTCTATTTGATAATCGTCTCATTAAATTTGTGTTTTCTGAGTGCAAGCTAGAAAACCTATATTCATAATTTATTGTGTGCAATGTGCTACATGCATAGTAGAGGACACTTATGTCCCAACTTGAACCTTATTTGAAATTTGAAACTAAACAAAAAGCAAGCATGGTTTGAGTATATCTTCTTTCGATAGTTTGGTGGTTGGTATTAATGCTTTGGTTCATTGTCACTATTTTGGTTGTAGGAGCAATAATTTTCAGTGGTATAACCAACTCTCTTTTTTTTGGCAATTTTTTTCTTATGGAAAAAAATCTCTTTCTCAAACTTTGAGACTTGTGTTGGGATAAAGTAAGTGGTACACAACTCATTGAGCCATTGGTTGAACTATAAGAATTTTAAGAAACCATGAATGCAACATTTGAGTTGCTACAAGCTATTGAACACCTTGCCAAAACCCCATATGAAATATGAGCAATTGAAGAACTTCCAGCATGGAATGTACATTTTATTGTGCTAGTGAAAAATTTGTGATCTGATTGGCACACCATAGTTCTAATGCAATGTGGGCTTTGTTTTTCTCTTCCTGACTATAACTATGAAGTTGATACACAAGTTGTGCCAGTAATGAATTGCATCATTTATCACAACACCTATTATCCTCCTCCTAAGATTTCACAAAGCACCCAAAACACAACAACGTCAAGGAAGGGGTTGGTGCAATATAGCCCTAGCCATGGAAGTATTTCCATAAAATACATTTGTTGAACAAACATGCAAAGGACTTTGTCAAGTACAAGACTCAATTTGAATTTGCAAAAGGTGGTATGGAAAGAGGTAAGAAGAAATCCAAAAATAATCATGTAGTGCATCCATCAGCAATTACAAAATATTTTAGTGGTCATAGAAGGTATGGAAAAGGCAACCTTCCTTAATTGAGATTCATTGAGGACCTTGCCCTCTACATTACAAAAAGGTATGAGTTGTTATCCTCTAAGAAATCACCTTAGCATCATCAATTTGTGATGCACTAAAACCCAAAAATCTGATTCCCCACTTGTAAGTAGCTTGTGAATGAGCATATCTTGCATTGCCTTGTGAAGACCGTAGAGGCTTATGTTCTACTTACCCTAGGTAGTTGTGTAATTGTCATTGTTACCTTTGACCTTTGGATGTTCAAGTTAAAATTTGACACATTTGCTTTTGCTCAAAATTTTATTAACAAGGATAATGGCCAAAGCATGTGTCTATAGAGCTATTTGAAACATTTAACATCACTAGAACAATTTTGGCATAATTTGTGAAACCCTTCCTTACTCATTCTAATGAATCGACAAAGTTATTACCTACCTCAAAGGTGTCAATTTAAACACCCTAGTAATTGCATTATATTCAATGGTCACAAGTGTCCCTTATAGCTTGATATACCTTTTGCAAGCTGATGATTTGGTCATGTTATGTTCAAAGCATGCCAATATGCAACAAATGACACAAAATTTTGTGTTGGCATGAAAGAAATTTTATTTAAAGATGCCCAATGAATTTCACAAAATATAATCACTTTGATTAAAAAGTCTTGAGAAAGGAAACAAGAATGTGACAAGCTTTGCATTGAGGGGGGCTAAAACATAAATTGAAGATCCATATGAAAACCCAATTTGCAAATAAGGTTGTCTTTTTCCAAGAAACTTTCATTATTACAATTCATGATTTTTAAAAATGTTCAAGTTGATTACATGTCAATTGACTATTGACATGTCGATTTTGATTAGAAGCCAATGGCCTCAACTTGTATATTGTAATACCTTGGTGGTTTTGGCATAAATTAAATTATTTTTTAATTTTCCAATTATTTTATTATTTTACTTTTAATTTGTTAAAATTTTGAAAAAATTGCTTAAGATGTAAAAGTTTGATCTTTGGTCATTTTGAAGGGAAATACGAAATAGAGGTCCACCTAACCACTAAAATAGTTCAATTTGTTTAAAACAAAAATATTTTGCAATAAATTTATTTGTTATTATCAAAATTATCATATTTAAAAACCCAAGCACTGAACCATGAAACAAAAGTTAAATTAATTATTTGGCATTTGTGTGCCAAATCCGCCAAGATACTATGGTTGTATGCAAAATTTCTGCAAAAATTATCAATAAAATTACTAAAAATAGCTATAAAAATTTAACATAACATAAAAATAAATTATTAAAAAAATAAAAACTAGCACCATACCAACTTTCAAGTCTTTACTTGGGTGTTTGTTGGTTAGGCTCTTGTTTTTTTTTAATGCATAACTGATAAATGAAGAAGGATTACATGGTGGAGTACCTATGCATGTTAAAATATCTCTAAAAATTAGAATTCCAAGCTAGTATTGAATTTAAATAATAACAAATAAATGAAATATTTTGAAATTTATTGTTATTTGGTGGCTTGTTGATTTGGTTTGGTGTGAAATCAAAGAGTTGAACCCAAACTAAAGAAACAAAAAATGACAACACAAATTTGATTGAACTTTATTGGAATATTTAAAACATTTTTAGTGGCAACAAGAAAATAACATGTATGTCAAACTTGGATGAAGTAAGGACTAAAGTGGTGTGGAAAATGGGTTTGGTATAATAAACATGTGCTTGGGTAGCAAAGGCTTGAAAGGATTCAAGTGAAGAGAAAGTGATTGTTTTTAGTTGGCCAACACCAACAATTGGCCACACATTAACTACTATTGATTGGTTAACTATATTCATTTGTTCACATGTGACATATAAATGTTCTTTCAACTAGTGGGTGCCCCTGGCCGAAGGCCACTGTGAAGCCCCCTGTGTGAAATCCAGGTCCCAAAATTGAGATCCCACATCCTGAAAATCACATCCTAAAAGTTTTCAGGTTTCGGTCTTGGAAACCGCGAGTGTGAAAATCC
>Ga0209208_10000290_pt1 | contig 61365 bp, 39 predicted proteins | sample S1TSphfallax_3_FD_187694 | JGI IMG/M metagenome (GOLD analysis project Ga0209208, IMG submission 187694) | Host-associated microbial communities from peat moss isolated from Minnesota, USA - S1T2_Fd - Sphagnum fallax MG (SPAdes) (version 2) | ecosystem: Host-associated > Plants > Peat moss >... | reverse complement strand
AAAAAAAAAAAAAAACAAACCCTTGGTGACCATACACTAAAAAAAATAAAAATCTAAGCTGGGTTTTTTGGCCTCAAATACTAACGGGCAGATGACAAAAAATGTCTGGCTTTTTTGGTTTGCAGTTAAGCTTTGCGGTTTTCTTTTTTGTAGGGGGCGGAGTTTTTTTTTCCCCTTTTGTGTGAAGTTTCTGCAGTTCTTGGTAGAATTGCATTTGCAACGAAAATAAGACTCTTCGTTTGTCACCTTCACGCACACGCACACGCGGGCACTCTCTCTCTCTCTCGCGATCTGAATGCTTTGATTACTACAACGGACTAGCACATGTTAAGATCAATCGCATGTTCATGTTGGGGACAGGCAGCCGCCAGCCATGCTAGGAGGAGGAGGTTGTCACAATAGTAGTAGTAGTAGTAGTAGTACGTGGGGATCGGCTGTAGGTCTTCACTGCCGTCTGCATTCCTTCGTCAAACAGGTGTTGATTCAACAGCTAGTCCCATCCGGCGCTCTGGTAAGTAATAAGATCACCATCCCTCACGACCCGAGCTTGCTCGTCATGCGCATCATTTTTTTCTCTCTTGTTTTTCGCATTCTTACGAATCTAGGAATCACGAGTAATTTATGTATGGATTTGTATAATTCCGAAGTAAGTATTGTGGAAACTATAGTTATCCGATGCCAAGGAAATTGTAGATCATCTAATTCCATCGGCAGAGCTCTACGATCGGATTTTCGACCTAGAGCAATGATTTTTTTTTTCCCTTTTTTTTTCTTTTTTCATGCGAGAATTGAAGCAGATAGGTCAATAACTGCTAACCTCAATGTAACATAGAATGAGCCGAATTCATTCTTGTCAGTTTTGCTTTTGCATGGACTGTGTCACATTAAAGTCTGCATAACAATTTTTTGTTTTTGTTTTCTGACAAGGAAAATGTAGGTCATCCAACTTCATCAGAAGAGTTATACAATTGGATTGTCAACCAAGAACGATTTTTTTTTGTTTCTTGCTGGAATTGAAACAAATAGGTCAATAATTGCAAACCTCAATGTGTCATAGAATGAGTCAAATTCATTCTTGCTGGTTCTACTTTTGCACGGACTATGTCACATTGAAGTTTGCAGAAGCAATTTCTTGTTTTGTAAGAAAAGTGTAGATCATCCAATGCTGGCAGAAGAGCTTACAATCGAATTGTTGACCTAGAACAATTTGTTTTCTCTCCCCCTTGCAGGAATTGTAGATAGGTCAATAACTACCAACTTAAATGCAACATAAAATGAGCTGAATTCATTCTTGCAGTTATGCTTTTGCATGGACTATGTCACATTGATTTTGCAGTTATTGACCTATCTACTTCAATTCCAACAAGAAGGAAGGAAAAAATTGTTTGTTGTCAACAATCCAATTGTAGAGCTCTTTTGATGGAATTGGACAATCTACACTTTCCTTGTCAGAAAACCAAAAAAATAAAATTGATTCACATTTGCAGATGGAAAATTCTTATGTAGACTATTGTATGATTGTGCACATTGTACAAACAATGGTCCGGGGTTGCTTCAGAAAGTTTCCATTCAAGGTTTAGGTTTAGGGTAATGAGGCAGTGGAAGGGTGCTGGGAAATGTGCAGGTATGTGACCTTTTCTGTGGACGAGGTACAGACATGGCCAATTGGACACAAGTTGAAATTGGGAAGTATGTGGGTGTCGGTATCATCCTACATCCCTTTCTCACTCTCATGTTAATCTTTTCTCTGCCTCCACTTTGTTGTGCAGGTTTTTAGTTTTTCCCATTAGAACATATATCTGTGTTTACATGCAGCTTGAAGATGAGTATATACTTAGCAATTGCCTCCTCCACTTCTGGATCTGAGACTGTCTGAGCACATTACAGCTTGTCAATTGCTTGCCTAAGATGTTTTGCCACGTAATGGCCAGATGCAATAAGCAGTTTTGAATTTCCAGAATGTTGAGAATGCGATGACATATCTGAGGAAAGCTTGCAATTTCCAATTTAGTGATGAATTTCAGTCTGTGGTCATTGAGAAGTGTGAATGGTGGTTGTGGTTGTGAAGATTTGTCAGCATCAGCTTTGGAAGATGCAAGAGAGCAGTGGGAGAAGGAAGGCCAACCCTTTCCTGCCACATTCTGCGAGCTCGATCCCTGCATGGTTATTCCCCTCTGCCCTGCACCTAAGGTGTACAAATGCCTCCAGTCAGCTAGATTGCAATTATTTTTCTTGCCATCTGGGAAGAACAAGGGGATTTCTAGATCATGGGAATGCTGTTGGGTGTGTTGGAATGCAGGAAAACCTGAAGGAAAATCTAAAGGAGGATAGACTTCCGGCAGATGTTGTTTGCTGCTTTGCTCATTTGCAGGTACTGCTTGAGTAGAGGATATTTCTGATTCATATGATGCAACAATATCTGTGTACAGCTTCTTGAATATGACTAATTGAGGCATGTAACTGCAAGGTTGGGTAAACTTTTCAGATGCCACAAAAGGTTTCAAATTGGGACTCTGAGTTTATACTTCAGATTGCAAGACTTTCAAACTTATTTTTGCTTGTGGATCAGTTTTCATTTTGCTTTTGCCATTGAACTCCAAGGCCATTATTTGGTCAGATTTTAGGTGTTTTTGAGATGTAAAAGGAGCCCCTGTGGTGTAGGACTGGCAAGAGTGGAGTCTGAATCATGATCCAAAAGTGGACATTCTGAGGACAAGAGGAGTGAGCTGGGTTTGGGGGGCAGGACTGTTTTACAACTGAGGACAGGGTGCAACGCTTGCTCAAGAACGTGTCATCACTATTGATGCCAGGTGGCTACTTCTTTGGGGCTACTCCTGACTCCTCTACCATCTGGTATACCCATTACCTTACTTTGTGGTCCATCATCTGTGTGATTTTCAAGACCCTCTCATACGCTAGCACTGATACTAGGTACAAATATCAGAAGGCTGTGGAAGAGGCAATGAAAGCTGGATCTTTGCGAGTAAATGGGACACTACCAAGAGTGCGCACAGAGCTGTATAATATCAGCTTTGAGGATGATCGGTATGTCCTCTCAACATGTGGTTATCTGTAGTTCATCCTCTGGCACATTGGTCAAAGTTTGCTGTTATCTGGTAGCAGTTGGATATTGGTGCACACTTTTAGGAAGAATGTACCAAGCCCCTTAAAAGGTTTGGATGCATCAATTGGCTTGCAGGTTCCATGAGTATGGTTCCAAGTATCAGCTACGTTTTAGTGATGATGCAGGGCTGCCCGTGCAGGCACAACTCTTAGTTCATTTCCCCAGTCTTATCAGGTTTGCACTATCCACATGTCTCTTTGCTATTGATTGCAAGCACTGATTGACTTGAATTCCTTATGTGGTTGCTTCAATCTGTTAGAAGAATGTAAACCTGATGGGTTTAGTATACCCTTCTGTGGGCTTCCAACTTCACACCACAGAGATAATGTGAGTAGTGGGGTGTCCTGGCAGGCTTGCTGAGGAGGTGGGATTAGAATTTTTGGAGATACAAAACCTCACTGAATTCTATGAAGAATACTGGTAGTTACTTCCATCCTAATTTCTCTACCTTATTACAATGTCCATCTTGTTACACAAGATGAAGGTTTTTTATGTCTATTGTTAGAAGAAGAATGCTGTGAATTACACCAACCAAGAATAACTCTCTTCACTCTGGAGGTAACTGCCTTATTTTTCAATAGTAGACACATTTGAACCACAAAATCAGAGGCGACAAGGACTCAGAAGTCACTAGCATGACCTCACTGAATTGAACTCACATCCAACTACAATGTGGCCATGAATCCTATTTTTATGTTCGTTCATGGTGGTGTGTGTGATCCAAAGGAAAATGTGGATGTGTACTGTAGTCTGAGATGTTTTCAGAAAGTGAATGTACAGGGCTGAGATGTAGGTGGCAATGGTGGGGGTGGTGTCCTGTAAATGTGGCAGTATTCCCTTCTCTGATTGTCTTCAGAGCAACTGTGGCATCTTGGTGGATGCAAAAGGACCTCCAATTGTAGATGCAAAAGGCCGGCTCTCTCAAGTTGCCCAAGATGTGCTAAGTATGCATGTCTTCCTCCTCTTTTTCTCCAAATGTAACCTTGAGTCAACTTGTTGAATGCCTGATTCTTACACGTCAATTGGTTTTCGAATGAAGAGCCTCTTGGAACCAGCAATAATCTAGAGAAACTTCCTGTTTATTGCAGGAGCATTTTTGATTGGGGAAAATGCTTTACAGTTTCCTGTATGCTAGGCAACCTATGTGGGTCCAAATCCTCACTCAAACAGGTAGTTTGTGCAGGTCTCTACACAACTTTCATCTTCAGAAAAGCAGGTCATCGTGCTCAAGGTGGGAATGCAAGGGGATTAACCCCTGTCTTGGCAACAGAGGATGACATCTGTACTGGAAGAAAGCAACAATTTCCCCCACATCACATTGATGACTCAAAACAGAAACAGCTACAACTGGAAGAACCAAAGGCTGCTGACGTGCCCAGTACAAGAGATCTGCAGCTGCATGTCAAGAGTGCTGAGTTTCAGTCAGAGCAGATGTTGGAAACAAGTGTGCACAGAATTTCAACCCTGCGGATTTCAATTAGACGTCATAACCGAACTTCAGACAAGCAGAGTGCTTCAGTGAAATCCTCTGAGAACCAGCAAGCAGTCAAAGATCCAACTTCACATGAACAAGATACTGAAATTGGAGAAGCTCTGCAGAAGGATTCCCAGAGTCAGGACTTCACAAGAAAGAAGCGCAGGTCAAGATCTGCCCGGATCACCAAAAATGCATTCTCAAGTGCGCTAACTACAGAAGAGACACAAGTTCATGGGGGATGTCCAGCTGCTTCCACAATGGATCATCAACTTGACAGAGCTCCTATGTTGATGTTGGAGACAAAGGCTTCTCCAGAGTTGAGTGTATCAATCCCTATGGATGGAAGTGAGGGGGTTGCACAATTATATGAACTACAGCCAAATCAAAGTATTGAAATCAAGACAGATAAGCAGGCAGGCACTTCAATAGTAAGTGACAACTTGGCCACCACAAGCTGCAAAGAGAGCTTCCCCACAGCCTGCAATGTGAAAGAGGTCAAGTGTGACAGAAGGACAAGACAGATGAACAGGGGTCTAGAATTGCCAGGAGACAGTTCTGTTCAAGTGGAGCCAAGGGTCACAAGAACACGCTCATTGAATAATTCATTGAAGGAAGCATCCATGGCACAAAGAGGTGCAGAGAGACCATCAGATTTTAAGTGCCAAGGTCCTCATACATCACCTCATGATGTTGGGAAGCTACCAGAGGAACCTGTACAGGTGCACAAGAAGTCAAAGAGGAAGGCAAGAAAAAGATAATGGACATGACATTGTAAGCATGGGTGTACAAAGTTCATCTAATGGAAGGTATGCCATCATTTGTTCTGTGATAATCTTACCAATCTTTTTTGCACTGCATTAGCCATTTGTTGTGTTATGAACAATGAGCAGGTAACTATGGCAAATAGCATCATAAATTGTAAAGCTTCACAATAGCAATGGTGTGTTCACATCACATTTCAATGACATTGCAAGCATGGGTACAGAAAGTTCATCTATGGAAGGTATGCTATCAATTGTTCTCAGCAAATCTTATCAGTCAGGACTTTTTGCACGGCATTAGCCATTTGTTGTGTTTCAAACAATGAGCAGGTAACTATGGCAAGTAGCATCATAAATTGCAAGCTTCACAATGCCATTGGCATGTTCATGTCACATTTCTATGATCACTCTCAACCAACATTCTCCTTGCCATATTAGGTTCATCCACAGAACTGTCCCAGGGTGAATTCCTACTCACAAGCTGCCACTAGGAAGAAAACCCTAAGAACCCTACCAAATGACAGTCATGCAATCCACAGCTAACACCCTGGGAAACTGATAGATGAGATCCAGTATCCTTGGTGTGTAGAGATGCAATTGTAACAACCTCTGTCTTCACAAGCAACAAAACAAAAACTATTTAAAGAGGTTTTTTCCATCTACCCTCAAAAAATTTAGACATAGGCCCACCCCGATGGTGTACATAAAACACATAAAACGCCAGTACAAACCATACCTGCACTGCATAAGTGTGAGTCCTTCAATCCAGAACTTTTCTAAACAAAAAAATTAGAGAGGAAAAATGTTCACACATTTATCACATATCCAAAGTCTTGCTCCTTGCAGCAGGTGTTTGCAGGGCATTTACTATCACAACTTGGGGTTGAACACAAGAGCCTTTAAACCCATGGATGATTTGTTGATTTCAGACTTAAATGGGGTGCAGGTCCAAAATTACAACTGCAATCCCCTGAAGATCTTTTGTGTGCAAAACATCACTTCAATCTGTGATACACACATACTACTACAACATGATATCTTCATATTCATCTCCATTCACTGTTTCCACCAAATCTACTGCCACCATTAAAGTCACTATTTCCACCATAGTTTCCACCATCACGATGAACACCTGTGGGACTGTATCCACCACCACTACCACGTGGGCTCCCACCAGTTCTCTCTCCTGGAGCCCTCTGTGTGGCATAATCCACTCGGATTGTTCGGCCTGCCAAATCCTGCATGGAAACCCAGTTTTCAATTGAATATTGCAACCAATAAACACCACTGAGAAAGTAATTACACCATATCAATGTATGATGAGAAGACTTGACATGCCCACTAGAAAGATTGTTGCACATTAGTTCTCTGGCATCCTCAATTTCCAGACTAGGGATAACTGAACAAATGAGGCATACTGAAACTATAATATGAAAAAAACCAAAAAGCAAGAACTATTCATTGATTTGATAGCAGCAATAGATGCTGCAACAATACATGATAGCGGGATGTACCAAGCAAACAATATTATTCATCTCAATGATCAAAATCACAGTGCATACCAAACTTGTTCACAACACATACCAGCAACTATCATCTCAGAGCTAATTAAATGACACCCTGTAGTACAAGGCCATTTGACTACCTACAGCAAACATCATAAAGAAGAGACAAATAGCACAACTAGAAGCAAATCAGGGAGATCTATTAAAGAGACTGACTTACCCGCCCATCCATTTCTTGAAGAGCAACTTCAGCCTCTGACTCGTTGCTGAAGCTAACAAATCCAAAACCTCTGGATCTACCAGTATCTCTGTCACAGATGATCTTGGCTGCATGGAGAGGATAGAGCATCATCAGCCAAAATAGGTTACAAGAGAATGCAGTGAAAAGGAAAATTGTTCTGCTATGATTCTCCTATCTGAGACAGAAAAAAGTGTCTATTTATTTGCTTAAAAGGAAACGTCTGTACCATCTAAGACATCCCCAAAAGAAGAGAAAGCTTCTTTGAGAGTTTGTTCGTCCGTTCCCCAAGCAAGGCCTGTGAATATACAAGAAAACATCAACTCCATTAGAATTCAAAAAGAAGAAAAAAGTGTGTATCACCAAGACCAAAAAAATTGACCTCACAAGAGGATCCAATCCAATGACGAAAATATGTCCGAGTCTTGAAAATGCTCAAACGTAGCACCCAAATTCTCTACAGAGGGAAGAAAATGAATAAATCCGTTTACAAGAAGAAGCCACGAAAAGCGATGGGTTTAGGCACCGACTCCAGCTTTGGGCACCGATTCCAGCTCAACCTACTTACACGGAGACCTTCTACAAACAGTACCTATTGCAGACAGTGTCACACAGGAGATCAGCCCTAATATACTGAAAGGAAAAGAATAGGAACGGCACGGACCGCCGATAAAAAGCTTCGAGGAAGCCATGCCGCGCTGCAACAGGTACACGGCGGGGAGAGCAGCCACTGCTGCGCCATTCTTCTGCAACAGAGATCTGGCCACAATCTGACGCGTCAAAGCTCCCAGCTTCCCGAAGTATGCCATTGTAACTCTCTAAAATCCCCTCCTTCCTTCCTGGCCACGACTCTAGCTTCCTTTCCAAAACCAGTCTCGTTCCAAAAACCCTCCCAAAACCCAAAACCCAAAACCCTCCGAAATAGAGTTGTGGGTACTATCAGAGAAGAAGATACAGAACCTCGCTACCGCATTCGTGCTTGCTACAATCACCGCAGTCCACAAACATCCCAAAACTGCAGAAGGAGAGAAGCGCACCCTCGCACAGAAAGCATCACTGCCGTAACGCTTTCTCGAACTCGCGCAATGTCTGAAGGCTCGAGTAGCGAGAAGAGCCTGTCGGCTGCAAAAGCCTAACCCTAATCTTTCTCATAGGATATGTTTAATTATTTATCAGTAGGGTTTGAACCAGTGTTTGCCGGTATCATAACCTCCGGGTACTTATTTATATTAAGCGTCGGTTGATTTATCAATATGAATTATTTGGGTGCCAGTTAAGTTATCAATATATTTTTGCTAATAATATTTGATTGTGCATAAGGGTAGGTTCTCAGTACCCGTTTGATAACCGTTTATTAGCCTGCCAGTTATGGGTTTTTTTAACTATAATTTTTGTTTCCATTTTCTTCTGTTTCGTTTTCTATCATTAAAATGTTTTGTGTTTTAAGATGGATAACCTACCAGGATGGTAACCAAGTCATCCAGACAGGTTATTAGATTTTGAAACTTCAATACCAGGTAGTTAGGTTATTAACTGATTATAAAAAAATCAATAACCACCTAGTAGGTTCAGGGTTTAACTACGTGTGTGAGTTATGTGTATTTTGCATATCACATAACACTTGCACCTACACACAAAACATATGTTAATTGTAAATAGACTTTATATGCTAAACCCTAATCTAGCATGTTAGACATATGTCAAATGTTGTATGGCTAATATAACCTATTAGGTAGCGAGATGCTAAACACCCCTAATCGAGCTTTGTTCGGCGCAAATCCTACACCTTTGTAGGCTGAGTTATCTCTCCACGTCACAACACTAGGCCAGCCTTTCATCATCGTCTACAAAACATTCCATCACCATCAAAGACAGTTCTACTATTTGTTTTGCATATTCCATTGTCGACAATTGACATCAAATGTTTTGCTTTGTAGAAAGTCCTAGTTGTTTTGCATTTTCAATTTGTACACTAATACTAAACACTATGCTTGAAGAGGGTTTAGGTTTGAAAAGCATGAACTTAGTTTTGGGGTGTTGGTGCACTAGTTGAATGCAGCCTCATTTTGCAAGATCAAAAGTTCTACACTTCAAAACATAACAATTATGTTGGGCTTTAGAAATTGGCACTTAAAGCTTGCATTTCAAATGTGATTAAAAATACCAAAATTTGACTAAAGGTTTAGGGTTATAGGGGAACCAAACATTACAACAATACATACATAACATGTAACCTTACAACTCTGCAAAATAAAGTTTCAATTTTGAAAGTCTTCCCATTGAAGTTGCAAAATGTTGCATAACCTTGTGGAATGAAGGTCAATTTTAATTCATCACTACATGTGAGCAAGGAAATTGTTGTCTGCAAAGTCATTGTTCAATTTTTAGTATCATCATTGTTGCCTACAAACTTACTATCTTCATTCAAGCATCAAATGTAGACAATGCAAATTTTGATGTAATGTAAGAATTAGGGTTGTAAAGCAAGCTTTAGGGTCTATTAATGAAGTTCAATTTTCAATTCTTCATTACATGTCATGTTTGTGTTAACTCTCACATCCTTGCAAGACCTCTTCATTCAAAGTGCAATTAGAGACTCTCTTGGATTTTAGTATTTGCAAGGTTTAGGGTGCAAGGTTTTGAACTTTGAAGTTCAAATTGTAATCCATCATCTCAAGTGTCTATAGAACTTTATGATTTGCCTATTTTTAATTATGACTTCATGTTATAGAGTTCAAATTCCACTGTAGATTCAAACTCATCAAATTGTTGCACTCAAAATTGCAGCCCTATTCCCATTTAGGGTTGTTAAATGCTTCAAACATTGGTTTGCATTTCATTTGTTTTCTTATTCATCCCAAGATAATTGGGGTTTTAAATGCATAGGTGCAATGGGAAGTCTAGAACTTAAACTAATGGTTGATGATGTAGATACAATAAAAGAAGTGGAGGAACCTTTTATTGTTGCTTGAGAAAATGAATTAATTAAAAATTTGAAGGAGACAATGCAAATACCTCTTCAAGGATCATTCGGCAGATCTAATATTATGTGGTTGCCACATGTTACAAGTGGAAATGGCTTGTAAACTCATGTTGAGATTACAGTCATTCCATGGGAATGCGTTGAGGATTTTGTGGAAGGGGAACAGAATAATGTAAATTTACAAGGACCAAAAATAACTCCAAATCTTCTACCCCAAATTCATTGTCACATCCAAGAGCAAATTATGCTTTTCTTGTTTACAGGTGAGGAAGTGTTTCTAAAACAATCATTTTACATTTGTCTTTGCATTCTATAGTTGTACAACACATTTTGAAATGTTGTAGTCTATCAAATGTAATGAATACCCTTAGTTCTTATACTTCCATGTCTTGAAAATATTTGGTTTTTCCATCCACCATCAAAGTTTGATGCAAAACATGGTTTTTGCAACATCTTTATGTTTTGCATTTGATTTTTGAAATATAGCCATCAACATAATTAATGTTCTTGCTCTATAGGTTTTCATGCAACTTTGGACCTTAGGATAAAACCAACATTTTGCCTAAGGACATGCAAAAGTTGCTTTTGTATACACAAGAAAAACATAAGTAGAACATACATAAAAATAGATCCACCAAAAGAAAGGGGAAAAAGGCTTTGTTGGAGTTTCCAAAATATAATCAACAAGCAGTGTGATCCACAAGGATTTCTAAAACAATGGTAGGAATGTCCATCAAACATGGTTGCCAAAGAGCTTTCATTACAAAGCAACCATATTTGGACCGTAGTTTTTACCAACTAATATACTTATGTCTAGAGCATAAGAACAAATAGGGAATGGTATGCCATGGGAAAGACACTACAACAAAAGGTGTCCTTGTACACCAATTGATTTCACTAAATTTTGAATGAATTCACCGAGTGTGATGAACGGGGACAAGTGAAAAAACAATGAATTCACTGGTCTAGTCAACGGGGACTAATGAACTACACCCACATTTTGTAGTAATGAAATGTGGTTGGATATTGCCAATTATAGGTTCTTTAACAACTCATGGGCCTCATAAGGCAAGGGCTTTCCCCTACTCAAGTAATGGTTCATGACAAAACAAATGTTAGAAAAAAAGGCATGTTGAAATGAACCTATTATTCATGACACTTTTGTTTTGCCATTTGACGTCAAAAATCTAACAAAGAAAAAGGTTAACAAATTGTGGCAAAAACATTTGAAAAACCCCATTAACATTAAAATGTGGGTTACAAAAAACCCTAAATTAGTGTGTTATTATGTTAAACATGTGTTTATGGATCTCAATTGTACCTCCCATGATAATACGACATTCTTTCTAGGGATCCAAACACCGTGGTGGTAAAAATGATGTCAAAATTTGGATCCCATAGTTCTATTTCATTTGATGCAACATTTGGGACAAACTAAAGTAGGGTAATTGTTTTTTTTCCATTTGACAAACTAGATTACATGTTTTTCCAAGGTTGGTACATTAAATCTAATATGTTTTTGTGTGTGCAATACTTGTTGTACACCATGATGGTGTTTGATGAGTGACAAAATGGAATACCATGTGTTTATATTGTCATTAGGAAGAGTCGAGAACATGATTTGGACCTTGTTTTGCGAACACTAATGGAACGTATGATAGCTGATTAGTTGCCATATCCTATTATTGTCAACAATGCACAAGCTAAAATCAATGTTCTAAGGTTTGTCCTATGTTATTTCTCAATTATGTTCATTTGTTTTTTAAACCAACTTCAAAATATGGTGGTCCATTGTTTATTGCAAAACATAGATTTTTTAACTATAACTTAATAATCTTAAATCTAGTGTGAAAATGTTATGCCCATTGTAGTCCATCAAACAATAACACATTGAAACATAGTTGTAGAACAAAACCACTTGCTAGTATGTCTAAATGTTATAGCATTTAGTTGCAAGATTTGGTCATTTACTATTGTGGAATGTTGCAATTAGTTATAAAACATAGTTATTTGCTGCTATAGAACATTCCAACAATTAGTTGACCAAACTAGTCAATTACTACAATGGAATGTTGTAGCATTTACTTGCACAACATTGTCATTTGTTGGTGTGGAATGTTGCAATGACATTATGTTTTTTATATTAATTACAATCATTATGACCATTCTAATATGAAGCAAAATTCTACATTTTTTTTCTTGTGATCATTTCCTAGGATATAATGTTGTCACACTCTATTATATAATGTTAACCATTTGCACTTATGTTGATTTCATATGTTTTCCCAATTTTCTACAAGCTTATAATGTGGCTTAATTTTGAGCATAACTAATAGTTTAATTATGCAAATGTTATGTAGCTAGCAACATTTGGCCAGATGCAAAAATATTTCCTTGTATGTGGCATGTGTGCAAAACATGGGCAAAAAATGCAATTAAAAAGATTGCTAGTGTAGACAAATGAACACAAGTTCTATCTGCTCTTGAGAAGACAATGTATTTTCAAGGTTGTTTCCTTGATGCAAACCCCGTTACACTGGCCAAATAACAAATTGAGATCCTTACAAAAGTTTATCCCAATGCGCCACATTTCATGAAGTACCTAAAGAAACACTAGTTACCTAAGGTAAACATGTGGTGTGTTAGTAATTGAAACATCCCACATGTAGGGTAGGACATTAATTTTGTTATGGAATCCTTCCACAACAACATGAAGCATATTTTATATTCATCATGAGAAAAATTCACAAGACGTAAAATGGGCTAGCTAATTTATCATTTGGTGGGTGATGTTCTCGCTCATTATTGGTACAATGTGTAGCGCAAAGTATTTGGGTGCATCAGGAATAATAAACAATAAGGCATCGTTGCTCGTGTCGTCCTCTAAGCTTGGGATATTCCAAATTGCAATGTTTTGTTACAACCAAATGGGGAGGACATAGTATTCATGAAATCAGCCAACCACATGCCCAAAGTGTGGACAATCCATGCTCCAACTTCTAAATGGCCACAATGTGATTGCCCAATTATAGGTCAAAGATTTATTTGCAAGCATGTAATGAGGGTGTTTAAAATGTTACATACGGACATTCTTGATGGCACAATTATTAGAGAGGCAAGTACATTACATGGGGTCCACAAGGCTAATATTGTAAAGATGAATATTTCTACCATTAAGCTTGGGAATCTTGATGAATTGAAGTAAATTGATGACCTTGCAACTCTGGATACTATGGAAACTTCGAATTCCATGACAAGATCCAACCTATGGGACCTCATCAATAAGGTATTATTAAAAAATAAAACATGTAGCTATTGATTTTCCAATTTTGCAAACACACTTATTATCTACATTGAAGGTTGTGAGAGGGAAACAACAAGATATGATTGCTAGAAGTGTTGTTGGATTAGATCACCTTGATACAACACCATTGTTCCCATCTATTGTTGGGGATAATGCCTTGGAACGACATAAATGAATGCTTGAATTCCCTACCCAAAAACAAAATCCTTTGAAGGATAGATCAACAAAGTACATCTACATATAACTACATGAAAAAACCTGATACAAAACTAATTATGTTATATTATTACCACTATAAAAAATGTTTCATAGATCATTGCAGGGTTGTTGCATTTGTGTTTGTATTGAATTACAAGATGATGCATTTGTGTTTGCATTGAACTATTAAGTCCCTTTTATGATTTGCAATGTTGGAATATTGTTTTATAAACACAACCTAAAAATGTGCTAGTTTTTTTTTTTTTGTATTGTGCATCACAAATGTTTCATATTCAACACCTAGTGTAATTTTCATTTATAACAATCTACAAATTCAACATAACAATGTGGGAAGTCATTTCAAACTCAACAAAACAATCTTGAAAATCGTTACAAATTGAACAAAACAATGTTCAATCATTATTTTGCTAACAAATTCAACAAAACAATGTACAACCTCAATACAAACGTGGGCCATGTCATGCAGATTAGCATCAACCATATCCATAAATGAGTTCCTATTAATACAAGTTTAAAGAGCTTTAATTGCATTGGTCTGAAAAAATCCATGGCCAAAACTATGAAAATTGTTGCCTTAAGGTGACAAAACAAAACAAACAATTGTTTTGTTATGACTTTGTGCTAGAATATGTACCATAAGACACCATCTTCCTAGGTTTGCCATTTTTTCAACAACTTGTACCATTTCTAGATTGTGTACACACTAATTTCATGCATTGTCGTTGTTCCTCCACACCAATCATCCATATTGTGTTTGTGTCATCAACTTGTTACATAACATCCATCACTATATTCCCTAATGTCACTTTGGTTTGCAATGCTTCATCCTTTGAGAACCATAAAGGTGATATCTGCAACCAAGTAAAGAAACATTGAACACATGAAATATTTTGCCAACCAACTAAGATGAAAACTAACGAACTATAAGGAACTAGAATCATACCTCTATGTGAGTTGCCCTTTCATTTACCATGCACTCATAATATTTGGACAAAAACTTCATGGCATTGAATCCACATTCCCAATCTAACTCTTGTTCGGGTCCATAACGCCATTCCCAACTGGACTTGGATACAATTCACTTCCACTCATGTGTCCCTAATAAGTTCCCATGTGAAACTACCCATACTTTTACAAAGAAATGATGCAAAACAACTGACTGGAAAATAGAAGCAAATTGCAATAGGTCATAGTAAAACAAGACATCTCCATTAATGACAATGGCACTTTAATGATTCAGAGCTTGTAATGGAATTAAAATCGCATCCACATTAGTAGGCATTAAAAACTTCTTTTACACAAATTCAATCACATTGGTTTTTTATTCCCCTTTGTCTTTAATTTAGTTTTTCACAATGTCCCACATATATATGGGGATGGGTGATGTAAGGCCCTTTGTGTGATTTGTGGTTGTGTAAACCACAACCTCAAAAAGTCTGTTGCATCAATAGAGAGATCCTTGAAGTTGTTGTCAAGTAGGCTAATATCTACATCAAGTTTTAATTGCAAGTTGTCACTTTCAATGACAATTGAAAGAGCAGAATCCTTGGTCCCTCCTCTTCCTTCAATGAAGTTATGTATGACTATCGCCAAATGTCTACACATATGATAATTATAGTCATGGCAAATCTTTGTGTTAATTCTATGATGTAGACGTCATTTGCATAGGGGCATAACCTATCTAGCTTTATACATCTATTTTTTGTGGCCCAAAAAAACAAGTCAATCTACGCTATCCCTTTTCCATTTCATACATGAAACCATTGCATGTAGTTTATACACAAAGGGGAGTGTGGAAAACTTGAACAAATTGGGATTCCTACATTTGATATCAAATTCCAATTATATTCAATTTAAATAAGTAATGAATAACAATTTTCATCAACAAATCTAGTGCATAATTCAATTCACATACAAAAGGACTTTGGCAAACATAACAAAATGTGAATTTATAATTGGAAAAAACTATTTCACCCACATTTTATGTATGTTATGCAAATGGACATTCAAACATGTATGTAAGGAAACTATAGTGGATTGGATCCCCACATATCCAAATTTGGAATCTAAGGTGGTCAAAATTTAGGTTAGAATGTTCTACAACTTCTTTCAACACTCTTGTTAGATTACTTACAGTCTACAAGCGGGCCTTGCTGGCAAAACCTTCATAGATTCATCTTCTACAACTTATTCCACACAATCCTTCACAATAGTGATGGATGTTGATTGAGCTCCTGTAAATTGATTCACAACATGCTACATGCATGTTAAAAGCCTCACCAATGATTCCATCATTGTAACGGGCTAATTGCAAATTAGCTTGGTAATTGTAGACCAAGGGAGAGGCATGTTGTCCTTTTAAACTCAATAAATGCTATAGATAGGGATTTTAACGAGACAAGGGTTGTTGGGGTTGGGATATTTACATAGTGTTGTAAGTCAAAATTGGCTTTTGTTTTGGGGTTATTCAAAAATAAGTCTAGCCCTTCGGTAGGGCACTTTGGAACCCTTGTGGTTGAACATCCACATCTTATGTGGGGAAACATGCAATCAATTGGATGGGCCAATAAATCAAAACATCCGTATTTTTAATAATCATTTTTATTTTTTGTTTTTTGTTTTCTATTGGTAAATGCGTGTACTTCAAAATTAACATTTAATTCCTCCTTTGTTAAAAACATTATTATCAACATAAACCCCTAATATGTAAGTGCATAGGTTGTAAGATTTGAAACACACATGCAGGTGTGGTGCCTTCTTGTTTAATATTTGGTGTGGAAGCCATTTTTTTGTCATCATCAATGTCATATTCCCTATTGAGTTTCACTACCAATAAATGTAGTTGATAGTCCATGGTCCTTGCCAGCATAATTTTGCATTCGTTGGCCCTTTCATGCCTTGTAGTAACATTTTCAAAGTTAGCTTTCCCTACAAATACCCACCCAACATTGATTTCTTCTCTCACAAGCAAGGCTTCATTCAACACCTACACATAATTCACGAACAAAATAGATGGTCAAGCTAGATCAGATTAAAACAATCATAGACAAAAAGGCTTTTGCATGTCAAATGCAAACAAAAACCTAATCACCATTTTTACTTGATCAAGATGGAGTTTGGCATCTAGCCCAACTAATAAATTGCACCACATGTCTATCAATTCCTACATCATCCCATGGCTCATTAAGTCTATAATGGTTCTATGTGCAATCTTACGCATGAATTCCTTAATCTTTTCAATTACATGATTTTATTGTTCAATATCAAAACCTAGTAGCTTTAACAAATCCATTTGACATTGGGCGACATCTTCAAGGCTATTTTCTAATTTGGGAAACCATAGAAATTTGTGTTTAATAACATCTTGAGTGACAATGGTCAACCTAACACTATGGCCTTGCTCTTGAAAGTAATGAAAGATAATGTGGTGTGTTAATAATCTTTTGTTGGGGTGAGCCAAAGGATGCAAATGCCCAAATGTGGATCTACAAAACAATTTGAAAGCTTGGACAATATGCAGGCACTCCTTGTACAAAGAAAAGGGAGAGACTTCCTTTTCAACTTCAAAAATGATGTTCGATAACTTTTCCTTCGTGTGTTCCCATGGGCATTGAGGACCAGCAAGTAATGGATGTCACTTCAATAATGAATACAATGGCAACCAGCTCCATTTTGTCTTTTCATCAAAAGCTTTGATGGATTGGTCAAATTGGTGTAATTATTGTTGCACAAAATCTTTTTTTTCTTCTTGAAGGTTTTTGCAACCTCGGCCTTCATTCCATCATAGTCCTTCAATTTCAAGTATTGTAGGTACTACCTCAAAAGTTTCATTTCTATGAAACGTTGCATTTTGTTCTCCCCACTAACTATAGATGTCCAAACATTCAACTATTGCTTCCCAACATTTGAAATATGTTTTGTCCTTTCAATCCCACCACCCACCTACAATAACAAAGCTAAAACATTGGAATATCTTAGATATAAAACCTCACCAAATTAATTTCATTTCAAAATAGGGTGAAGGTATTCATTAGTGTCCATAAGTACCACTTCCCAAAAGTAAAAATAAACACATTGCCTAATGTCATGTTAATTTCCATCTTCATGAGATGGTTCATAGTACCTTCTGGGTCCTATCTAGTTTCTGATAATAAAACATAAAGGCCATTCATCTTCACTTGAACTAGAAGATGAGGTAGTTCACAAAAGCTTTCCATCATGAATCACAATTCAACATTTTCTCTTGCCTTATTTTCGACCTCTTTTTTGTTCATATTCTATAGGACTTGAAATGATGGGCATGTTGTTGTTGTTGGGGACATTGACAAATGCCATAATCCTTTGTTCTTCTTAGTGGGGAGTTTGGCACTCTCCTTTGTTGACCTTGATTGCAATATGTTTTTCGTTTTGTCTTGTGACTTCACAACACCTATAAAAACATGTCTCAGATCTAAGATTATGTTGCATTTTGTTGCAATTATAATACAAGCCTTAATATCAATACAAACCTTAGTATCTATACAACTAGATGGGTAGTCATGACAATGCAAGTGTAGGCATAATTGAAAGGTAATCTAGGCTATTTAGACCCACATACATACAACTTCATTACATGCTAATGAGAAATTTTCATCATTATTCAACTCATAAGTAAAAATCAGCCAAAATGTAACCACTTTGTTTGCAATTACATGTGACTTGTAGTTATTTGCGACTAAGTTTGGGAGTATTTACAACTATAAGATCAAATTTCAACTATTTTGGTTTTGAACTTGTCTATAATATCATATATATGAAATTTGTGATCTACTTGCAAAAGAATAATTAGGAACTCATATGCAACATCATATACATGTTAAGTTTGTAATCTGCTTGTAGATAGTTAAAATTTTGAAATCATAATAAATAAATAAATAATTGAATATCAAATTTGTGATTTTTTTTACCATATCAATTTTGAACTCATAAACAATGCCTCATATATATGACATTTATGACATGTTTCCACCATAACAATTTTGAATTTTACTCCACTATTAGATATATATGAAAGTTGTGGTCTGCTTTTAGGTGATTTGTACATGATGATATGCATTGTGGGATAAAATATAATCCATAGATTGAACACATGCATCCATGCTAGGGGCTAGTAATTGCCTATATATTGTTGAAAAGTGAAACATAGTTACATAAGTAATTGGCATTTAGACCAAATTTGTATAACATGCATCATGGATCTATGGTAGAAACATAAATGGATTCGTTACACATGATAATGGCAAATGACTTAAAGAATTAATAATAATTTTCAAATTTTCAAACATTCTTACCTTGTTGTCTTGAATTTGAAGCCCATGTTGTAAATTGTTTTTTTAGGATTAATATTTTACATGTGTTTTTTATATGTACATAATTCATTGGTATTGGTTAAGAATTTTTACTAAGTAGGAATAATCAAATGCATAGTTTGAGATGAGATGTGAAAACATGAACCATATTCATTCTATTTGCAAAAACCCCAAGATACGATGCATGGTGTGTGCAAACAATTTTGCTTTATAATTAGTCGGAGTCTAGAACAATGGACACACCAAGCAATTGATCACACTAGAGTTCCATGATTAACATAAAGCCTTTTGTTATGAGTACAAAAAAACCATGTCCTTGGTGGAAGCTAACCTTCAATATGCTACCATTCAATCTTCTTAGTACTCATTAATAACTACTAGTGAGGGTGCCATTCACAAGTTCAACAATTGGCTTATCTTCTAGCACTTTTGTGTGTGACAATGGGGAGGTTTCATGTTGGATGTAGGCTTTTCTTGAGTATTTGGTTCAAATTGTATTTTCAATCTATTCATCTTGATTTTTAACTTCATTCCTTTTATGTGCTTGTAGAAATTCTCTTTAGAGGAGGAAGTTAACATGTCGACTTATAACTTATATGAGACAGTCCATGACATTTGGTTCCAACAATTTGGCAAGAGGGGTACTTACCTCTTTGTTAAAATACTGCATTCGAAAGGTGAAGAAGTGTTTGAATCAACCAAATGCAAGGTAGACCTTCCACTTGGGTCAAAAACAAATTCACATTGACATGATCAAGTGAACTTCTTTCATCTGAAAATGGCCAATGCAAGAGTTACAATCATCAAGTTGTTAGTTGTGGATGTGGCAGAAATTAGTAGCCATGTTCTGGTTATCGCCCACAATGGTCAAGTCTTTGAGTTGTGGGGACAACATTTGACAAATTGAATGTTACCCCCGAAGTCAAACATTCATTGCTTAGTGTTGCAAAAAGACATTGAACACTATTGCAAAACTAAAATCATTTCAAAACAAATAAATCGTGGTATTATTGTTCTGTGTTATGTTGGTTACTAATTTATAGCCAAAGGTGTATCAATTGAGCTACATTAGTTTTGGTTTTGTCATGATGACCTTATTCATTGTGTGGGAGGGACAAGCAGGAAATATGCACTTGATAGGCCAGCCTTGCCTTCATTATGGCCTATGCAAGCAAGGACAAATTTCAATCAAATTGAAGTGGTGGTATTGAAGGAGGTTGGTTTCCTACTTTCAGAGAAGTTAAGATGTCCCTTTGTTAATCAAGTTGAGGACGACAAATTTTCACCCATATACTAGCCGTTGACATGTGCCCCTTGGAATCTCTTTACCAATGGTCCTTCTGCCCATGTTTATAAGCCATTGGATATAGATGTTTAGCCCAAATCAAGGAATGGGGAGAAGATTCATCGTCCCAACACATTCAAACTATCCATTTTCTAAGAAAAGAAGTGGGAGGTCGGACAAACTTTTGAAGCCACACTATTAACTTCTTCAAACATTCCTCCTCCAAGATATGGACGGATTTACCACCTCCTTTTAGGACCACTAGAAAACTATAAGCAATATGAGGTAACAATTAGTGATTACTTGGCTTGTAGTTGCATGGATTTTTTTGTGTCCCTCAATTGGTAGGGGCCGTGGGTGCAATGTAAGCATTTGTATTACACTTTGTAATATGCTATGTATTTTGGGATTAAAGAACCATTCATCAACTATCCATCCTAGAGTTGGAATGAGGTACATAGATTATTAGCTTTTGCTAAAGTCTTGAGGTAAAGTAGGTTGCAATGTCATTAAATAGTTGTTAAATAGGACTATTATGGGTTTTGTTATTAGAAAATGCATTCCATTGTAAAAATAAAAAAATCTTTAACGTGATGTGTGTAATGCATTATTCACTAATTTTTCAAGCATTTTCCCATTCCATCATTATGTGGACTTCCTACCCTTGACTTATTGTGTGACTTGACTTAACTTAACTTACACAAGTTATTGTTTCACCCATTTTCATTCTAATGTAGCTCTTTTGAATTTCACCTTTGACACCTTTTTTCATGAATGAAATTTCACATCAAAATTATGTGAGTCCAATAATTTCCATTCGTCATAATTGTTTTGGAATTACTTTCATCCAAAAAATTCGTCTACTTTTAATTATCATCCAAAAATTCATTCATGTTACACATTCATTCAAATATTTCATCCATTTTGTAACTTTCATCCATGCACATGTGGTTTTCACTTGGTGTAATTGTTTTAGTATTAGTTTCATCCATACATTTCAACTTGTCAAATCTTTCATCCAAAAAAATTGTTTACTTAAAATTATCATCCAAAAAGTTCATTGTTGTTCAACTTTCATCCATGTACATGTGGAAAAAATATTTTTCATGTCATTCCAATGTGGCATAAAAATACTCCAAATATATTCATTCCTACTTACATGCTCATGCTCATAAGCTCACGTTCACATGTTCATTTTATAACATTGTTAGAAGCTTTTGGATATTAGGGTTCAAGTTTTTGATAAAGATTGTGTTTTTGAATATTAGGGTTCAAGTTTTTGATAAGGGGCCAATTCAAAAAATAGTTAAGGTTTAAGGTTATCAAGTAGATTATCAAGAGAAGTAAAATTGGTTCCCACAAAAAAAAATTCCAACTATTATTTCTATTTCTTGTTTTAGTAGTGCAAGTGCATGCATTCAATTATGTGCACCCCTAAGTTATGATAGAACTACAAAAAGGGGAAATCGCTTTTAAGTCTCTTTCTTGGAGGTCTAGGTTCATGTCAAAACAAGATTTTCTTCATTTACATTGTGAATTTTCTGGACTTAAAACAAGTACAAATCTCAAGCCATTTCTTTACATGAGACAAAAAAAATAATTCATATAAACAAGAAGAGGACACATGCCATGCTAAATAAAAGTTGAAGAACCAAGCAGAGTTAAGGTTGTGAGAAGGAGGTTCTTGCAAAACATGACAACAATGATGGGAGTGACGAGGGTGCACATGCACAAAGAGAGACAATTTGAGATCTGATTGTTCTTGGAGGTGACAGTGAAAGCCGAAAATTCAAGGGCAATGGAAAGTGATAAATTAAATCATTGAATAAACCACTAAGCTTTAAAAACTAAAACCTTGTTGGAGAGAAAAAAAAACATTGGGAATGATTCTAAGCAAAAAAACACAGAAACATTGATTGTTTGGTTATGAGTTCAAATTTAGGCCCTGTAAATAACTGATCCTAGGTTATGGTTTAAACCCAGTTGTTGAGTCATGGTTTAGGTCAAGTTAAAGTTCACTTTACCTTTACTTAGAAGGTTCTAGGTACTACCATGAGTTTCAAAGAACTACGTAACATTACTAATATCCAACCCCACCTGAACTACCTCACAATTATTTGTGTACATACACCTTTCATGTCTTGCTTTATTGCCACTAGAAGCTCAGCTTTTCACAACTTTGGTTCTTTATTTATACTCTTTGTCTTGTTCCAGAAAGCTAAGTTCCTTGTGACTTTATATTTTGGTTTTTAGGTTCTGACAATTCAAGTTTGGGCAAACCCAATGGATACACTATGGTCATGTTAGTCCCTGTTAGGGTTTTGTCTATGGTCATGTTGGGTGCATGATACATCACCAAACAGAAAGAAAAAAGAGATTGTCTCATAACCTTTTGGTTTAATCCCAAGATAAAACTCTACCTATTTTGTAGGTTTAGCTCAATGAATCATCATTAGTTCAACGAAGCAACATCTATGAGTTTCACTCTTAGAGATTCACTTGTAAACGCCTAAATAACAAACAACAGAATCAGACTCCCAAAGGGAGGCCCTTCCACTCCCCAAAAAAGAAAAAAATTATAATTCAATGCCTCTTCAATGCCTCCATATTGTCTCCTTAGCTCTCAAGATTTCTTTATCCTAACTATGTTCCTCCCAAATTTAGTCCCACACTATTTCCTACACTGATACCTCACTCCACAAGTGCAGGAACCTATATAGGCAAGTTATTAATTTTAGTTGGGTCCTATGTAGACTAAACTGAACCAAATAATTGAACCAAGCTCCACAGGGAAGTCTCCAAAACCGAAGGTTTTATGAATTAAAAAAACCATTCTCAAAACTGCACTGGAGGTTCTATCACACAAAATCAAAGGTTCCTTTCAAAGTCAAGAAGTGGACAACAATGGTCCCTACTACCTAAGAAGATATTACTAAGGATAACTTGGTGTTAAATGCCACTACCTTCAAATGTCCACAAGTTGAAACCTCCATTGAGCTAGACAATGCTCAAATGTGAACCACTTGTGTAAATGTGGATCCAATGTTGTATCCGTCACATACCTTTGATTCAGAAGAAAACTAAACAATCTTTCGAAGGTTAAAGCCAGCAATAACTTGAGAGGCATGTTGTGAACATCAGACAGTAACAAACTTCAACACTATTTTTGGGTAAATTTGAAGGTAACAAAGTCTCAGCTATTTGCTAACTTTCTTGAGAGGGAGGCTTGAAGTAGGATCTTCAATTGGGCCAAAAGAGAAGGGGAAAACAAAATCATGAGCACAGACAGCCAGAACTGCATGGGAGGAAGATGAATGCAGGGCTGAATGACTACAAGGAACAGAAGCATACACCTACTATTGCCCCTAAGTGAGTGTTCCAACATGTGGTTCAGTGGACTTAATGAGCTGGAATGCACCATAGGGCACCATGAATAGGCCTCTCATTTTGATTATGTATTAGATTTATGAGAGCCACTAAGCTGGGCTGCTTCAGCAACAACCTATTTTCATGAAGTCACATGCCAACCAAGCTCAAGCTCTCTAAATTCAATGTACAGCACATAACCATAAACTCCTCTCATGTAGCTCTCTAAATTTGGATCAAGGAACATAATCAGAAATTCCTTCCATCTAGGTTAACTTACTTACATATTTTCTTACTTGTGAGTTGTCAGATTTCATTTGGAGGATGAATGTCTTGCTCTTGCTCTGGCCCCCATCATTCTGGAGTTCTGATCCAAAACCTTCTGTATTGCTGTCTCCAGTATCTGCAGTAACACTCACAATGTTGTCTCCACTCCTTCACCTGCACTATCTGGCCAGACTTCCTTGGAGCTGAACAGGCAAAGCTGAATCCCAACAGTTTACATTTGATGGGTATAACACTCACTAAGGACTCAATTTAAAGCTCCAATGGTAAAAATATTAACTCAAAGGGCTCAATCTATACAGCGTCAATCGACCTTTCCCTATCACGTATGCAGAAATACAACTAACAATTCTGTTGGACTCATTGTGATGAGTTACTCACTCTTACATGACTTAACAACATATCTGGATGCAAAAATGAAATTAGGGATACATCTTGGACTAATAGTGATAAGCAACTTGCACTTACCTGACTTACAAACATACCTGAATGCTTGTGCATCTCACTGCTTTCTGACTATCTGAAACACTGAGCTTACAACTTCAACACTTTCCTCTGAATTCAAAACAACCTAAACCACTGATCGCCAAGGCAAGGCCAGCCAATAACATCAAATAGAAATCCTTAATGTCTCTGCAAGACAGGATGTAGCCCTGGAACTTGCCAAATGAGACACAACTGCATTCTCAAACTACTCCAGATGTTGTTGATGAATCAATGCAATTATGTACAAAACAAATCCCAACTACCTTGAGGTACAGTTCACCTGCCAAGTTGAACAGGCAGCCTAATATAACCAAGCTGTGTCAATGAGAAACTGAGGTTCCTGTCTTTCTCACCAGTCATTTGAGAAACTGGTTCAGTGAGCCTGTGACAGCACTCCCAGTTGGTTCACAATCAGCACTGCAATGGCATAACCTTCATGCCATTGTCAAGAATTTCAGCTGCAATCACCAATACTAACCCACACCTAGGTACTGTACAATTTTGCCTGGCCATATGTACACATCTATTTCAGTAGATATGAAGAGGACCTATATCTCATGTCTAGACCCCCATTTTTATACTAATCCCCAAAACCTAGGACTCCTACAGTTCATCCTGATGGGCTCCACCAGATGCAGCTGCAGTGCACTGATGCTGGCGAGCAGTTACTGCATCAGCATAGCGGCGCAGACGGTGCCTGTCCATTGGAGAGAGCAACAGTGGGGGTTGGATAGGTAAATATGCTGCCTCCACAACCAGGAAGTAAAGAAGTGATGCTGCCTTGGAATATGCCACAGCTGCATTTGAGGAATTGCCCATCAGCTCGTCCACCTAGCCAAACACTTTTCCCCTTGGTCAGATACATCCTGCAATGACTTTGTATCCATCTCCACAAGTACCACAAGACCCACACCATACCATAAACATGGTCAAGAAAGGAGACTTACTGCCCCTGCTCTTGCCACTGCAAGTGCTGTTTGGAAAATGAGCTCCATTGCATCCGGCATCGCTGCACCAGCTGCCATCCAGACACCATTTCCCTTCCATTGTTTGGGTCATAAGGACCTTCTTATGCTGGTTTATAATCTACATGGAAATCATTCCCCCTGGACGCTCAAAGCCAAACATCCAAAATTCATTTCTATAACAAGAAATGCCTACAGCCAATATTGTAGATTTCTTCTAGAACTCAGATATGGATTATTCACCCCAGAAGTAACACAGAGAGAATGTGAAACCAAAGAGATGGAAGATGGAGTAACCATCAATGGTGCTGAGATGTAATGCCAGAAACTCAGCACGCTCAACAGCAGATGTAAATTCCCGCTCCATGAGAGAGCAGGCATTCACTGCTGAGACCTCATCACTTACGGCCTCACTCACACCAAAGTTCCTCCCACCTTCACCAACAGCCTCTGCCCAGGCCTGGCACACCCGCAGAGCTTCCTTCCATATGGCCAGGCAGACCAGTTGTATTGAGACTGATTCCAGAACATGCCTGGCCTCAAACTGCACCCTTTCACCACCATATATTAGTTCTCACTAGATGAAAAAAGGTTCATTCCTCCATTTCCCTTCAGAAAATATATGAGATTCAGGAAAAACTCCACAATAACACTTTGAATGCAAGCTTATGAGTGTCAATCACAAAGTATCAAATCATTGCCTTCGCCATGAACAACAGCGATTAGCTGCCATAACTCCCCACTGAATTCATCACTTTCCACAGTGGATGAATGTGAACACAATAATCTGCCCAAACTGTTGGGCAAAACATTATACAAAAATCTGTATCCAGAGTTTCTGATTTCCAGGAGTTACAAGAAGACTCACTAATGATGTTGACTAGCAGTTGAGAGATATAGCTAATAAGAAAAGTAAGTAGTAGCATTATCGAGTACTATCCTTATTCAAGCTGCAACAAGATGGTGAGGGTAAGCTTCAATTCATTTTACCTTGCCCCTATTTAAGGAATCATCCAAGCACAAGGAATAGAGAGTTTTACAACAAGGTTAGTAATTGGGCCTCCTGAACACATCCTTTAAGCACATGACTTGCAACTACTTTGGTGCAGTACATCCCTGGAAAACATATCTACCAGATCACAAAGAAAACTCACTGTAACACTGTGAAGATACCTGTCAGTTCCAGCAAAGGCAAAACTATCATCACAAATAGATAGCAATGACTAGCTGCCATGACTTTTGGCTGACTTCATCAACTCTTGACTGTAGGTGTAGACAAGTATATACTAATCTGCTTAATTTTGGGCAGACAAACATACAACAATCTGCCACATTCCCATGAGCAACTTTAAGACTCAGTCACAATGTTGGCTAGAACTAGACATAGCTTCTGAAATCAGAATGTACAGATCACATGACCTAACTAGTCACACATTAATTTACATGGGACCGAAATTAGCTGGGATGTGGCTGTGTGCATGGTGTGGCTGTGAATTAGCTGGGATGAAAGCACATGAGAGCATGGAAAACACCAAACCTTGTCATTGGCCACATTGCTGACGAGTTGGGCACATCGCTTCAAGGAGGAGAGACGGGTAGGTGGATGCAATGATGGCCCTTCTAAATGATCTCCAACAGAGTCCTGTGAGCTATGTGATGGGACTGAGGCATTGCTGCCCCCACTTCCAACCCCACCTCCTGATCCTGTTGTGGCCATATATGGACTATATGCTATTTTCTGGGGAGACCCACCAGTCTCTTTTCCTGGATACTGACCAACACCAGATGCACTGAGTGACATCATCAGATTATCTGCTGTAACTACCACATACTCCCGTTCTAATGTTTCAATTGAGTCCACCAATGCTCCTGTCAAAAAAGTATACACCACATTCAGGGCAGGAATCGCTTTCAGGCAACACAGACCTCCAAAGCAAAGATGTGATAGCCCTCCCAGTATCTCACACACAAGAGAGGTCTAACTTTGTTGCACGATCCTGGCTGCCCACAGCCATAGAATATACTGCACAGCACTTTCTTCAAGTTCTGGAATTTTACCCTTTGATTTGTCATCACAGTGGTCCCTGGAGGCAAGGCCAAGCCTGGAGGGAGGCGAGGTGCCAAGGGAGGTCCTGGACCTCCCTGTAGGAGGAAGCAGTAAGCTGCTGGATGGTGATGCTGAAAATAATGGTGGCTTTGACAGTGATGCTGCACCATCTACAACACCTTGCTGCACATCATCCAGCAGAAATGGAAAGAATTCCTCCTGGGAGTTCTCACTTGCATCACCAGTAGCTGCAGAGTTGCTGCTTGTTGTCTGTAAATCATTGCTTCTCCCTGACTTGGGCCTGAAGTGAAAATTCAGGCCAGTCAGCAAGAATTTTGTGAGAGCAAGTTCTCTGTGGGTGATTGATTACAAACATAAAGAAAAGAAAATGACACAGAACATGGTGTGCAGCTGACACAATCAATTAGATGCAAAGAAGAAAAGACTTGCCTCAATGATTCCATGAAGCTGTGGCTGAAAAACTCCTCAAAAGATAAGCGTTCGACTGTCCAGCATCCACGCAATATCGCCAATCATCTCAACCCTCCTGGCCACTGATGACTCTGGACAAAGAGCAGTAAACTGAACTCTGACCTCCACTCTTTATTGCAAAATACCTGTGGAAACTACCGCTGGAACATGTGACCACTTATACCCAAGCAAAGCAGAAGTACCTGGATTTGGACGCAACAATTTGCGACACATGTCAATGCAGTCAGGATGTAGTTCAGCCATCAGAGGTTCTGGGAACTGCACCTCATTTGTTTTCATAATATTTTGCAAGAGCTGCATGTCAACAATGAGAATCATACACATGTTATAACCTCTGTCCTTACAAAGCTGTTTTGAGGAACCCAGACTAAAGATAAGTGATTAACTGTTCTAATAATGTTGCCACCTTACTGTCCCAAAACATTGTAGAGTAAGAGGAGACAAGTGCAAGCAATCAACATAAATGAAGATGCATAAAGGAACATGGAAATTGACCTGAAGATGGTTGTTTCCACTGAATGGAGGACGGCCTGTCACCAACTGATACAAAATGGCTCCCACACTCCACAGATCTGCCTGAATTCATCAATATTGACCCCATCACATTCCATGCCTTGAGACTGAACATGGCCATTTCCCTACTCAGCAAGGCATCAGCAGCTTCACCTACATGAACACAGGAATATAGAGGATACCTATCTATGAGATTGCAGAGAAAACTCCACAATAATACTTTGAAGGTAACTGTTCTGTCAGTTCAAGTCAAACAAAAACAAACACAATGAGAATGAGTGCAATCAGAACCTTATGAGTGTCACTCACAAAGTATCAGACCATCACCTCCATCATGGATGGCAGTGATTAGCTGCCATGACTCCCCACATCAGCCAATGAAGTTATGGCAGCTTGTGAGGATAAGCTTCATTTCATTCTAGTTTGCCCCAGTACTAATAGTTGGGGGTTTCTGCACCCTGAACATACCCTTTCATCACAACACTGGTGACTAGTTGGTTGCAGTACTTCTGCCTTTCATCACTGGAAAACATATACATGAGAGTGTAGAGAAAACTGATAACTCTCATGAGAATCAAGAAATCTCCATACTCATGATTAAGAAAGCCAGAACAAGGTTAAAAAATTTCCTTGAAGTCAAAGAAAGACTTCCAAATAAGGATTTTCAGAACCGGGAGGAAGGAACGACACAGAAGGGGCAAACTATAATGAAGAAACAATGAAATTGAGCAGTATGAACAAAAGATTGATGAGGTTGCAGAGAAATCTCCACAACAACAATTAAAGTTAACACAACAATGAGTCCAGTCATAACCTCATGAGAGTCACTCACAAAGTGACAGGTAACATCAATAGTAACATGTATGGTAGCAACTTATCCATCACGACTTTTCCCACTGACTTCATCAGCCCCCTACAGTGTGTATAGGTCAGTGTATCCACTGACCTGTGTACTGAGTTGTTGCAAGTTAGGAAGCAACAGGAAGACTCAGCCATGATACTGGCTAGCAACTAACAACATAACAACATAGACAGGGAAAAACAAAAACGCACACACAGTAAGAAGAAAGGACATAGAATGGCAGATAAGAGGGGTAAACAAAAGAGGACCAGTTGCAGAGAAATGTGCCAGTTCCAGCCACACCAAAACCAACATGACAAGAAGAACTGTGATCATTATCTAACAAGTATCAATCACAAGGTATCACCCCATCATGAAGCAATACATGGAATGAAGGGAATACCTTTGCATCATATTTCTTTGACTGCAATATCTCAGGAGCCATGTATAATGGTGACCCACATAGAGTTTCTGCCATTCCCTGTGGCTGCAGTAACCTGACATCCGAACCAGTCATTGTCAATCTCAAGTTATTGCTTGATGCCTAAAATGTGTGAAGTAATTGCAAAAGCAACATGCATGATGAGAAGCAGCCTATGGCAAGTGCAAATGACACTGTCAATAATACATTCTTAGTGGTCCCACTGGAACAACTCTTTGTGTTAGATGATAACCTATTCAACAAAAGGAAAATCTTCATGAGAAGGTCCTATCGAAAGTACTACCTACACATTGCCAAGAAACGCCTACAGAAGCCTGTCCTTATGTCCACAAGGAAATCAACAATGTGCTAGCAAAAGTCCTTGTAAAGACTGTGGGAGACACAAGCCAGCTATTGAAACAGGATGCATCAGGCAGCCTTCCGCACTCCATCTTTTTATACCCTAAACTTTCCACTGGTTGCTACTCTACCCCAATTGAGGACAAAAGTGGACAGAACAACTCCCAACTAAAATCATTGTTGATAAGAAATGCATTTGGGGAAATGAACACTGGATTGAAAAGCTGCAACAGTATTGACCTGGCAAACCCAAAATCTGCAATCTTCAGCACGGCAGTATTGTCATTGGTAGACAGAAGGAGATTCTGCACAAGTAGTGACTTTCCAAATTAGCAGCACAATTAAGAAATAGCAGGAAAGTTCAAGTCAGAGAAAGCAAGCACTTTCAGAAAAGGTGGTAAAGTTGAGCTTGGCTTCATATGTATGAGCAAAAAGACAGTTTCTAGGTTCCAAGCAAGATGATCAGAGCTGGGCTGATGATATATGGAAAACACTCACCTCACACATGAATAGCCAATGACAAGATAATACTTTTTGTCCAGACCACATTAGTTGGCACACCTATTCTCACTTTCAGAAAAGAGGGAACAGCAGATTGTAAAACCCAGAGCACCAACCTAACCTGAGGCTTGAGGTCTCGGTGTATTAAGTTGTTGTTGCGCAAAACCTGAAGACCAGCTCCTGCACAGGTATGTAAGCCCAGCAAAGTAATTCATAATTGGGAACTACTTAAGGATGCCACTTCTATTGGAGAGAAAGATATTGAACAGACACCCAACCCAGGTCACATCAAATCACCTTGAGAGCATAGATCCAAACCTAACTTAAAACGTTCCAGCTCAAAGTTAATCTCAGAGGAACAAAACATGTACTCCTCACAGCAAAAACTGTAGTTTGAGACTCCTTCTCACTCCATAGAATGGGCTCAAAATATGCATGGGGCAGAGCAAAAACATCTGCAGCTTTCTTTGCTAAGGTCAGAATAAATACCTAACTGTTGCATAAAGTGCCGGGCAGTTCCTTCAGAGACTTTGCCATACCGCTGGATGTACGCGGCCAAATCACCTCCAGCACAATACTCCAACACAAGGTATATCCGATTTGGAGCCTTGCAATTTCCACGCCAGAGAGCCAACCCATGAATACCATACATACAAATAATTTAGCTTATCGAATTCTTGCAAAGCAGAAGACAGCACCCTATGACCTTTTATACAAGCACACTGCAAAAAGGAAGATGAAAACGATACAAGTGGAGATCAAAAGTGAGCTATGAACACCCCCAAGGGGTAGCACAGCATCCAACAAGTTAGTCTGTCTGACAAGTTAATTGAGACAGAAGAGCACAACAGTAGGAAGATATCTTCATAGGCATTGAGAATGGCACCATACTCATAGTTTTACATCAATGTGAATAGAACTGAATAGAACTGAGAGATGAACCAATAATAATATCACAGAGACTTCATATGTGACAACAAATCAGCAGACAAGCAAGCAAGGAAGAAAGAGAATACAAAAACAGAGAGAACTAACCCTGGAAAAAGAGAAAAAACTGAGGAGGAGTTTGAACAACAGCAAGAGTTGCATGCATGATCATTGACTTCCAGCAGCAACATGCATGATGATGACCAGCTACCCTAACATCCAAATAATAGCACAGCAGAAAAAAGGAGAAAAAAGGGGTAAAACCCTAACAAGTACTAGAAACCCTAGTTCGCATGATCATAGAACCCACAATGGAACTGACCCATCATCTCCTTGCAACTCTTTCATGTGTCCCAGTGTGTATGAGCATGTTGCACACCACTACAGTGACAAAACTAGTTGCAGTTCAAGGCATTGGCACAGAAACTCTGGATTTCTCCATATACCAACTCAACAATAAAAGCAGAATGCCTCTTCTAGAAACCATATAGTGTACAAATAGCCTAAGAATGAAAATGGGCAAGGGACCAAAACTAAGGCAGTTAGATTGATACACATCCGCTCCAGAAAACAAACTCCGGGTGCACCAACCAATCAAGGGATTCCCATGAGTTCCTGGGACACAAGCTACAAAATTTCTATAGAAAACTGGCTTCAATTCTGCAGCTTGGAAATAAGTTAATAACCCTGCAACCCGAAACCCACAGTCTCCAGGGAAAGAACAGCCACCAAATCCCTCCCTCCCTGACCTTGCATGTGTACTGGCTGCTATCATAAAAAACTCCTACAAGCTCGAATTGATCCACACCCTGACAGGACTCATACTAAATTCTCCTTCCAAAGTTGCAAAGACCCCATGAGAAGAATGGAACCCTTTCTTCACATTGAAACAGTGCTCAAGATTGGCCTGAAGATTTGAATTCATTCTTATATCGATCCTGCTCCTCCTGTTCCCTTGTTGGGACCAGTGACCTAAATTTATTGGAGATAGTGTTGTAATTGCAACAGAAAAAAAACAGATGCAAAAGAGAAAGTTAGATGGAAGAAGATCCACACAACTTCCGAGCGTGTAAAGCTCCAAACCCTATTGGTTGGTTGGTTCCAAACAAGGAAGGAGGCCCAACAAAACCTACTGCTTACCTCAACAATATCATGAAGGCGGATGATGTTGGGATGGTCAGTCCGGCGCAAGATGGCAATCTCGGACCGCAAGCTCTCCTGCAGTTTTTTATTCAGCCGCTCAGTGACGATCTCCTTGATGGCCAGGTGAAAATTGAGCTGCTGCTTGTGATAGGCCTTCCACACCACGGCGAAGGAACCCGCCCCGATCTGCTGCGTCGCCACATAATCCCCGATCACCCGTGGCCTCGCCATGATCATCCCACACCATACAGCCTCCCACTCGTTCTCGTCTTGTTCTTGTTCTTCTTGTTCTCTGTCTCTCGGTTGCTATTTCCTTCGTGCCACCTTCCCTTCTCGGACTCAATTACCTACCGCGTTTTTTTTTTTCCCGGCGTTTGTTTTTCCTTTCCAATCTCAAGACCTGGTTTGCTTGCTGCTGCTGCTGCTGCTACCGTGCACGGTGCGGATGACGCTTTGTTTGTGCATTATTATGGAGGTGCAGTTGTGTGTATGCTTGCGAGCATTGGACGCCATGACCGAGAAAGACAAGGGGCTTTTTCCGTCTCTGCTTTCTCTTGCTTTCTCTCGCCCCATGCGGCACACAAAGGCAAACCCCCCGACCCCTGGCCCCCATCACACCCCACCACGCTTTGTCCCTTTTTCCGGCTGTCTGTCCTTTGTGGCAGCAGCAGCAGCTTCCTTCGTTCGGCAGGCAGCGGCTATTTTGCGGCGCCGTAGAAACTCCGGCGGTGTCGCTACTTACCTTCGAATCTACCGTCCATCGGTCAATCCTACCCGTCCGATTTTTCAGAACCATGACGTGTCCTTCGTTCGTCACGTGTGCAATAAATTACCTAATCAGCACCAAGTGAATTTTGGCAATCGGAAATTCATCCGCGAATCAGGACCGTCTATTTAACCGTTGTGGTCTTTCTCTGCCATCGGATCTCCACGTCGTCTTTCTATGTCACCATTACGTGTGATCTTGTCACCTCGGTCAGTACAAAAGTTAAGTGGCGGAATCGGACAACCAGCCAATCTGAACCGTCGATTTGCGACGGTAAATAAAACAAACACCCCGCCCCCAACGGGGAGTGCACCTTAGTTGGTAATTACCTTTTTTTTGTTCATTTTTTTTCAATCTGAACCGTCTGTTTTTCAAATCAAAAGAAAAATGGAAAGTAATTCCTTTTTGTTTTTACGAATGATAATAACTATGTGATTATATTATATTGTGTTGGGATGTGGGTGTTTGGGGAATGGAAATATATTCTTATTGTTTTTTGTTTTTTTTTGGTTGTTGTTCTGCAAATGCAATATATTTGTGACACATTATAAATAGATTGTTCCAAATTGAGTCCAAATGCCATATTACGTAAAGAATTGCATTATTTTTTTTTCCATGCATATATTATTGTGAAAAGTTTATAGGAATATTTTTTTAGATTTTGCATGACATTTGCATATGTATATAGTACATGTTCAACATAAATTATGTCAATTATTAATTATATGGTACCATTTAGTAATATTTTCATTGTGAATGTGTTTGAGTCATATATTGTGTAATGTAGGCCAAGAATGAAGGTGTGTATTTTGATTCATATCTAATGATCATTGTTTATGAAAACATGTTTAAAACAATTGGTTAGGTATTTTTGTTTGATTCCTATGATTGTGTTGTTGGTAACCTAATGATTGTAAGTTTTGAATATATAACATTTGCATCACAATTGCTAGATGTTGGTCATTTAACCATTCATTTAGATCAAGAAGGATATTTTCATCATTTTTAGTTAATTGAAGTTTTTTTTCCTAGTAGCTAATGACATTATCATCAATTATGTTAACACCTAAATCATCATCTATCACAATTATTTTATTTTATTTTATTTTATTTTTTAAAGATTTCAATGGACAATGTTTGTGTTTTTGTTTTTTGTTATATTGTGTTTTGAAATAGGTATCTCATTTGTAACAATCTTTTTATGAAATTAGTTTTGCATATGTTTTGGATAGTAATATATAAAAAGATTATGGCTCCATTTATGAAATATAATTGTGATAACCTTATGTGTTGTGCATATCAAATCATGGATTCTTAGGTGGTTGGCAAAAGTTTATGATTAAGTGATAAAATGTTTGTTGTTGTGTTTTGAAGTTTGTGAAATGGAAATTTGGGAAATTGCAGTTAGTATCTATTGATTATGATTGTTTTGGAGGTGTTTGATATTAATATGTGATGATGATATTGGAAACTCCTTGATATAGGTAATATTGGTATGACATTTTTAGAGAAGCCTTTGAGTGTTATGTTTTGTAAACTTACAATTTTAAAAATAAATTTGTTAAAATTGACTAAAAAAATTAATGGGGATGCATTGTAACGACTTTTTGTGTCCATTTGACATCTATAAAGGATATATTTTCAATAACCAATGTTTCCATTAAAAAAATTTAATATAAGATTTAAATTTTCTATGATAATCAGTTTCATTCCTTTGTAAATTATAAGAAAAGTTGTTTAGTATTGAATTTTATTTGTCAAAATTATTTGCCTTATAATGTATTTGACAATAAATTACATATTGATTTTTTTTGGTACATGTTAGTTATGATAAAAGTGCAACATTTTTGTTTTGATGTTTTTGAATGGATATTAATCATGCGATGATTTGTGCCATTTTGTAATTCATTACAAGGAATTATGAAGGTTGTTGTTTTCCATGGATCATAAAATAAGTTGGCATTCAAATTAGATAGCAAATGTGTTTCTAATAAGTCAAATTTTAATTTAAGAATATTTTTAGTTCAATTTTTTTTAAAATGGGTAACATATTGAATGTCATTAGTTTTGTTAATCTAACACTATTTGACTTAATGTAGTTTTCCCAAAAGCTTTTATTTGTGATTTTTTAGTTAATTTTGTGGACACAAAATTGGTTGGATGTTTGTTAAATATAATAATGTGTCATTGATTGGTGGAAATTATAAAAAAATTGACTTGAACATTATGTTGATTCCTCAAATTTGTAATATTTTTATTTTTATTTTTTATAATTTTACATGCATCATGACAAATAAAATGTAACCTACCATCGATATTTTGTTAATAATGATGAATTGGCTATTGGGGTCCCCCATATTTTTATGATTGAATTGGGTTTGATTATATTGGTGTGTTTATCAATTGACAATCCCAATAAAAAATGGATTATTGTTTCATTTATTAATAAAGTTGCATTTGCAATGTACAATACAATTCAAAAAATTTGATTATTTTTTGTTTTTGTAAAACAAATTTAATTTTTTATTATTATCTATGTTTTAATAATACTTGCAACTATTTTTACATATTGCAAATTTTGATAATTTGTCCTACTTCCAATGAGGTTATTGAATGAAACAATTTGTAAATTATTTCATTTTTAGTTTTATTAAATTTTAATGGATAATGATGAATGCATTTGGGAAATTAGCAAATTCAATCCTTCCTTTCAAAGATTTAATAATTACTAATCCAAAAAATACATTTTTTTACGATTTTAATCGAGGAAAGTCTAATTTTGTTGCATTTTTGTTTTTCCTTTTTTTTCTTGATTCATAAATTGAATAGCATCCCATGAAAAAATTGATATACAATAGAAAAACATAACATGTTGAATGTTCATATCATTAGGTGCACAATATATGAAAACTTGAAACCTCCATTACTTCAACCACATGGGCTTATCAAAGCTCCAAAATCAACATTACACTTTAAGAAAACTTTGGCATACAACTTTTCATTGAAATGTATACATTGGAAAATATTTTATTCTTGAAATCATAATCTTGAACACATGCAACACATGCTAGAATCTCATCAAGACTTAAAACTAGGCAATGTGGAAGATGAGAAAATAATGAACATTATAACTTTGAAAAATAACTTAAAGTCATGAAATAGAAAAATACCATTTTTTCCTTTTTGAAGAAGGAAGATCTTTGTGTGCAACAAGTTTTTTCTCATTTTTCAATTCCTCTACATGCTTGTATATAACCTACCCACCAACACAATGTGCATCATACAAAATTTTTTAAATAAATAATTATTTGTGGATAGATAGATATATCTTTTGGTGAACTAACCAATTACAGAAGTTTTATACCCTTGGAAGAAACATCATATGTATATGAAATTGCAAAGAAAATTCCACAATAAACACCTTGAAAGTAGTTATTCTAACAATTTTATGGTTAAAAAATACTATACTAATAACAATGGAGAGTCCATTGGAAATTCATATTTTTAATGAAGTTTAGGTCCAAAAACCCCTTTAAATTAGGTCTTTCATTAAAAAAAAAAGTGATGTTAAAGTTAATGTTCTTTTCCATTTTTTTCCTTATATCACCTTCCTAAAAACCTTTTAAAATATTTTTAATGTAGGCAAGTGTTAAAAAAAAAGTTTATGTACTTGTAAATGAACTTTGCAAAACATAGATATTTTTAGGTCATTAAATGGAATTAGAAAAAGACAAGAAAATTTTCTTTCCATATTTGTTGGTTTTACATTTCGTAAACCTTGGAAGTAACATGTCCCAAATTTAAATAATTATCATACATTGGTTGTAAGCAATAAATCCATAAGTGGACAAGGACCCTAGACATATTTGAATTGAAAAGGCCATCATTGTTTGAATATTGATGGTTTTGGTTCAATTCTTTCAAAGTTCAAGGAGAAATTCATAATGTTTCAGCAAATTGAATCCCATATGTTTTTTTCATCTTTCATTTGAGGAACTATGTAATAATATTTGTCAAACCCATAAAAATGGGGATTGGGATGTCCAAAAAAGTTCATCTTGGTTTTACACTCCAGCAAAACCAAAATCAATAAAAAAATAGTAATAACATTATGAACAACATTCGTAAAATGTCAAATTATCATTTTTATCATTGGGACCAATTTTGATCAATTTTGTTTAGAATTCCATCCCAACTTTATCGTCATGATCATGTATATAATGTAGACTATTTATTACCATTTTTTAATGATTTTAACAAGTGGTTACTTGTTATATAGGAAGTAAAGAGGAAGATACCAATTAACTATAATTCAAAATATAACCTTTGAAGCAAAAATCTATGAAAAATTAATTATTTCCTATTCAAGGCATGTGGGTCTTTCTTTACCTTCTTATGTGTGTTTAGTTAGTTGGTGGAGAAATTACAAATCTTTTCTTCCTTATTTTCTATGTGTGTAATTAAATACAAATTTTATGTGAAAATGCAAGTGAACAATTTAGGTGTAGTACCTATTGTCCTTCCACATGATTTTTGGTAGTTCATGCATTTGTGTTGACATGATACATTAGGTTTTATGTTTCAACAAATGCAAGGCAATGACCCTATAGCCAAAGGTACATTTTCAATTTCATACATCCCATTAAATCCATGGTATTCTCAAATGTTCCTACAATAATATTTGGTTCATCTCCTCCTTCAATTTGAAACCATTTTTTTACAACCCTAAGTTCCACATGCCAAGAAATGAATATATCAAGATTTATTTTTTCTACATTTTAAAATAAAAAACTAGTAAGAATTTGATACCAAGGTGAAAACACATTATAAGGGGATAAAATTGGGCACTTTCATGACATATGCTTAAAGTATACACTTTCAAAATGTATTGCTTTTAATTTTGGGTTTCATTTTTGTTGCTTGGGCTTTATATTTTGATTTTCACAAAGTTAGTGCTATTTCATATTATTCGAAAAAAAGAGAGATTAAATTAAAGGAATAAAAAAATGGTATTTGTAATATAAATATAGAGCCCATTTGTTTTTGTTTTAAATTACACTTGTTTTCAATTTGAATTGATCAACCAAAACAATTTGAAATGAAACTTTTAAAAATTGGCCACCTTACATTTCTTGTCATCTTTCATTTGAAAGCGATTATTTCTCAAATTTTAATATATCACATATTTATCATCGTTGCCTTGAAAAAAAACCATTTGTGATAATTATCAAAATTTTCACATGGTTCACAAACATATTCCAATCATATCAAATCATAATGTTTGAGAAATACTACAAATTTCATAGATATTAAAAAGAGTTTCAATCATTTCTTGAGTATATTTTCATTTTTTAATTATGATGTGACATACTTTTCTTTGTGCAAATATATTTTAACATCACATCATATGAAATAAAAATATATATTATTTTTGGGAGTTGATTTTTTTGGGTTTTGATCTACCATAACATGAAAAAACATTGTGAAAATATCTCATAATAATGACATGGTTGAAATTCAAACATGGTACCTTGAAAAATAATACAATGTGACAACAATCTTGGTCCCCCAAAATGTGTTTTCACTCACCAATTGCAAGAAAAATAAAACTAAATAAAACTTTATTTAATTGGAGATCATAATACTTCCCAAAAACAAATTGTGTTGGTTTTCCAATAATTCCCTATAGTTTTAGTCATTAAGTTGTGATGGAAGGGTCATTTATATCAACTATCCCCAATGATATAATCATCAAACATATTTGGATCAAAGCAAAATAAAATATACAAACATATTTTTTTATAGTATACTTGTTGAATGAATAAAAAATAGTAATGAAACCCAACATAAGATCGTTATACATTATTTGAATGATATTTTTTTTCATTGTTGTGCATTTTCAACTTTCACATTGTATTTAAGTAGGTTGAAAATAGGTTTTTTTATATGACAAAAAAAAATTAAATTATTTTTATGGCAATGTACAACATTTGTTTTCAATTCCTTTGTTAATGGGTAGACATCTCAAACTAATTAGTATCATAAGCATTTTAATAATTTATAGTTATTGGTGGTAGACTTATTATCCCTTACCAAAGGGGTGAAGCTAGTGAAATTAAGTAGTTCATGTTAGTAAGTGGTTGGGGGTAATCTAACCAATCATTTATGAGATTTCTAGAAATGGATTGAAATAAAGGCTTTATTTTCATGTGGGCCTTGTGTCGCTTTGTGGAGAAGAAATATTAAGGAGGTTTTGGAGGACTTCTATTGGCATTCGATATTTTGGTAATGGTGTTGTTGGAATGGAAGACTGTATTGGAGAAGTGTGTGTTGTAACATTAAGGAAGAAAGAGTAATGAGGAAATGTACTTGTATTTGTGTGTGATTTTAATGGAAAAATGGTTGAGGAACTTCTATGTGTTTTGTGTGCATATATTCTACTAAAAGATATGGAAAGAGATGTAGTTTAAAATTATACAAGGTGTTGCTACCCCTTTCCATGGTAGTTATGCGTTTTTTCTAAAACAGAGAACAAAAAGGCATAACAAGTGGTACCCTTTAAAGTGGTAAACTACTAGCTCCCATAGGAAAATAACAATTCGTATGTGGTAATAGAAAAAGGGGGAGAACTTGAAGGTAGTATTATGCAAACTAAAAGGGACTGCTGCAGGAAGTAGGCAACAACCATGAATGGGTGCAATTTGTTGCAAATGGTAAGCAACATTGAGGAGGTGTTATGGGGTGTTGTAGATGGTAGGCATGGTTATTAAAGGATTTGCATGCGTTATCAAGGTGGGACAATAGTTGTGGGAGGCTTGGAAACCCACTAGGGCAACATCCAATGGCTTTGAAGGTATTACAGAGCCTTGGAGAATAATTATTGTCTAGTTATGCTCATTTTCCATGTTGCCCTTTTATATTTTTCTCTTCTTGCACTTTTGGAATAACCTATAGACAAGACAACATGTCTGTTTTTAAACAAACCTTACCCCTTTTCATTTTGTTATTTGTGTGACTTTTACTTATTAGTTGAGTAGTTGTAGTAAAGTAAGCAAGTGAGGGTAGTTTTGCTTTTAGTAACAAGGTGTTGACCTTGTTCCCTTGGTCTTACCTCTTAGAGGATGGTAATGATCGAGGGTCACAATTTCACCCCTTAACATCATTGTTTGAATATATAATGATTTTCATATTTAAACTTAATTCATATTTATTTCATTAAATTTTTAATGAAAAAGTATCTTTGAACATCGTATTAACTAATCTATTCAAAAGCACTTATATTTTACTTATATTATTCAATTTTTTCCAAATTTTGTAATCAATTTTAGGTGTAGGAGAACATTGTTGGAAAACCTATTGAAAAAAATATATTTAATGGAAAATGTTTTGGGAAAATACATTGAAAATAAATTTGGATGCCAAAGAATGTTGTTGGGAAATATATGGAAAATAAGTTTAAATGTTGCAGAAGATTGCTAAAGAATTTATTCAATAGAAAATATTGAGGGATAAATATTGTCGAATAATACATGGAAAACAAATGTATATGTTATGGAATATTACTAAAGAATATATGGAAAACAAGTCTAGATGTTGGGGATTATTGCTAAAAAATACATTGAATATAAATTATGGAATGGAAAATATTGTTGGAGAATATATATATATGGAAAACAAGTTTAAATGTTGGAAAACATTATTGTACAATATATTGAATGGAGATTATTTTTTATTACTACATGGAAAATTTAAGGATTACTAGATAACATTAAAAAAATAAAGAATTGAAATTTCACAAATTCACACACACACACACACACACACACACCTTTTCATCATAGACTCCCCATGAAAAAAAACATCTACCTTGAAGAGACAAGTTTCATGAATAGACCTTTCCATGACAATGACATCATCACAAATTTGGGAAAATGCATACCAAAGGTCATTGAACCAATGTTACAAATGCTACAACCTAGTATTCGGAAATGAAGGTTTGAATTCACAATCTTCATCCAATAGATATCAAATTTTCATTTTGTCACGCCCACAACTTTCAAGACACCAAATCATTAATATGTATTTTATAGTAATTAAAAATGAATGTAGTAGAAAGTACCAACAATTTGTTCCTTCTTTCATCCCATGCATTCAAAATTTCAATTATAGCTATAGAGATCAAAATGCATGGTTTTTTAAAAACTACTTGATTTTTTATTATGCAAAAATATAAAATGGGATATACTAGTTGTAATTGCGAAACAACTTGTTGATGGTGTCCATTTTCAAAAGGTTACAAAGCTAACACAATTCTATTGTTTGGTTATGTATGCCCAAGGAGTCCATGGAATGGGGTGTTGGTTGGTTTCTCCTTTCAAATATTAGTTGTACATGGTTGTTTAACAATATCTAGTGATCTCATTCACTAAGTTTTTTATTAGTCTTGGATCTTGATGATTTAAGGAATATAGATGTCTTCATGACCTAAATGATTTGGTTCATTCATTCTATACAAGACTTGAATTTAAAGATAACATGAATTTATTTCCTTACCTTTGCATGTAAGTTTGATGTAGCATAAAGATGATAAAACATGTGATGAAGGTGATAAGGAATCACATGTGCAACCAATGCAAATCAATGGCAAAGATGTAGATGACACTACCCTTACAACCAAATGACTTTGCTCCTTATGATGTACATTATCCAAAGTGGTCCAAGATTTTTTAAAATATTTTTTTATTTAAGCATCTGGAAATTCACTAAAAGCGCCATGTGGCAGGTTTCATGTTGGCCCAAGTTATAATTTTGGCTATCCATTTTAGATAGTATTATCTAAATGGATAGCCAAAATTAAAAGTTTGAATTTTTAATTCAAATCTAGGAATATTCACAAAATGTGCCACATGGCAACTTTCAAAATGGCCACATGTGCATGAATGTAAACAATCGAAAGTGGATGACCAAGACTAAAAATTATATTTTTTAATTCAAATTTATGAAAATTCACAAAATGTGCCATGTGGTAATTTTCAAGTTGGCCGTGCATATGAATATAGGGTCCAAATTCTTTAAGGAGTACTAAAATAATGTCACGGTGTCACCTTTTATGTACTCATGTACATAGTCTTATTTAACCATGTAACGACACATAATGGATGAAATTGATGGTATCTAGAATTGTAGTGGTTTAAATATGGTACTTATAAAATATTTAACACATTTTGATTCATTAATATTGATGGGGATCAAAATATAAAACAAAAAAGACTCCATTAAGATTCTTACAAAAATCATATTATTTTTTATTAAAAAAGAACGGGTTTGATTGATGCTATTCAAACGGGTACAAGAAAATTAAATGGGACTCCTATTGCTCTTGGAGTTATGGATTTCTAATTATGTTTCTTCACACGTGTCATATGGAAACATCAAGAGGAAGAAAACCCTAGAGGTGCTTAGACTTCAAGTAGTTTAGCCTTAACCATTTCTGAAGTATTCCTTAATCAACCATTCAAAAACTAAAGAATCTTTGCCGATTTTACGAAATAGGGATATTAACCATTTACAGAAGGAGTGCTAAACAATCCTGAAATATTAGACGAACCTCTCTAGAAGGTAATCTTAGTGTGGCTAGTCGACCCCCCTTCTTTCCCACAAAATTATAAAATTTAAAGGATTTGCACAATTTATTTCAATCAAATGGCGACAACTCAGAAATATATTGTGTACTTTTCAAGGTAGAACTTTGTTTCAACCAAAACATTTAATTTTCACAACAATCAGATTTTTGTCGAAGACTAGTGAAAGGTTCCATGCGTGCCCAAAGATGTAAAATTCCGGTATGGAAAATTCTACAACTTAAGACGCATTCTCCATTCTTTTTTATAATAAATGAAAGACAAAAAAAAATGTCATTTTTGTCCTTAATGGTACACCTTAAAGAATTTGGACCCTATAAACCATTTAAAGTGGATGACCAAGATTAAAAATACATATTCTTTATTTCATTTTTTGAAAATTCACTAAGTATGTCACGTGGCAACTCTGAGTTGGCCATGTGTTTGACTTTAAACCATCTAAAATGGATGTGGGGGATCATTATTAGAAAAATTGGTTTCATTTTAACTTTTTTTGAAATTATGCCACATGGTAACATGTCATTAGTCAATTGTGTAATCACAATTTGTGATAACTAATAATAAAAAACTATATAGTCAATGGATGGATGAAATATATTATAGTTGACTATATATTACAATCATGTGCATTATGTTGATGTCATGTTTAATCATTATTTTTGACTAATGTTTGATGCAACCAAACTTATGCAACTAATGCAAGATTTAGTTGCTAAATGATTTGTAATTAATTTGTAGTCACAAATTAAAGTCACAAAATGGGGTTTTTTAACTAATATATGCGGGCCACAATATAATGTTAAGACACATGTATTTGGGGAATATATATATTTATGTTGTGTAAATATAACTACATTTGTGTCACATTATAAATAGATTGTTTTAGGTTGAGTCCAAATGTTATATTGGCCACATATGTTATTGTGAAATCCCATAAGATAAATCATGTGGCTATTACATGACATTAACATATGTATATTATAAATGTTCAACGTTAATTATGTTAGTTACTAATTGTATGGTGTCATCAAATATATTTTTTCATTATTGGTGTGTTTGAATCATATATTGTGCAATTAGGCCAATAATGGAGGCATGTATTCCAACTAATATCCAATGATTGTTGTTTAATATGAAAATGTGTGGAAAATAATTGTATGGTTCCTATGATTGCATATGTGTGTTGTTGGTAACCTAATGATCGTAGTTTTAGTTTTTAATATATAACATTTGCATTATGGCTATCAAATTTTGGTCACTTAACCATCCATTTGGATTGAAAAGGATGTTTTCAACATTTTTAATTAATTAGAGCTCTTCATGTTAGTAGTTGATGACATTATCATTGAGAATGTCATCATTTGTATTATCATTTATCATAATTAAACAATCATTTTTTGATGTTGTGTTCATTTGCTATTAATGTTAATTGTGTTGCACAGTGTCACCATTGCCCCAATCCAAACATATGTCACAAATATTATTTAATTACACATGGCTTAAACATTAATGTTATTTACCTTGTTTCTTGAATTTCATGCATAACACAAAGATAACAACATAGTCTTTTATGATGATCACATAAAATGGGAACAATAAATATGCAAACCCATGCCATGTGCACTCACAATTGTAATCTTGGCTATTATAAACATTTTATCTTTGACCCAAGCTCAAACTTTTCATCCATAAATAAATGGGAACAATGAAAACACACCACCATATGCAATTAACAACATTGAAATCTTTAAAAATGGACAATTTATTATAATTTACCTACCATCTTATATTTACATAGAAGATGAAGCTAATGGGGTGGTTAGTTCTTGAGGATAAGGATTGGTATTTATTAACTAATCAACTAATGGGACATATGAAAAAATTAAGACAACAAAATGAAGATAAAGAAACCCACATGTGTGGTGGGCAACCTTTTTTAGTTCTTTATTTATATTTTAAAGAGGAAAAAGGGGGATATTTTCATAGATAACATGGTAGGAGAAACTATATGGAGAAGTTGGGAGAGAGTTGGAAAGAGAACTTTGTATTTCATTGTGTAAAAAATATATGGTTGTGGACCTTGAGGATGTACTTCTATTTTTAAAAATGTTGCATTGAGTTTTTGAATGCATGAGTCTAAATACAACTTTCCATAGAATATTGTAACTTTTTTTTTTAATCTATGATTTTCTTCCTAGTTTCATTCATAATGGCTTCTTGAAAAACTTTAGACTATGACAATATTTGTAGCAAAAGGTAATTCAAATTATAGTAAAAAATAGGAACAAGAAGGTAACATGCTTCTAGAGGAAGACAACATGAAGGAACTACTGCACTATAGTTCAATAATGTTTTTCCTAGGATTGGAAGGCATTACCTTCCAATCACCTAAATTGTTTGGAGGTCCTTTTTTGTAACGCCTAAATGTAGGACTACCTTCAAACAATAGTTCCCCCATTCCATTTGTTGACACTTTGTGTTTTTTTTTTTTTGTTGGTTTTACCCAATTACCTTCCTTGGTAGTCATGCCACAATTATACATTGAGTTGTCCCAACAATACAAAAATCACATTACCACCCTAAAGGAACATTTGAAAGAGGAAAGGTTTAAGCATGAGGTGTTGAACCATACCTTGGAATTAAATAAGGAGTTCTATAGCAAAAACTCCAAGAAATAAAAAAATATACGTACATGTAATAAGGTTCAAATAAGAATATGAGTACCAATAGGAGCTCATTGACATTAAAATCAATGCTTTAATGACTTGTGGGGAGGAAATTACCTCCAAAGAGAGGCATGAAAAGGAGGATAAATAAAAGTTGAAAAAATGTTACCACATGTTAGCAAAGGGCAAGGTAATACAAGAATTGATGGACTATGAATTCAAGAAAGTAGTGTTGCTTATCAAATCACATTAAAATAAAGAGGCATTATAATTAAAGATTGAGTTAGGCAAGCTAATTAAAAATGATAGTACTTAATTATGAAGGTCCATATAGCCAATTGGAAAAGGAGCACTTTGCATGCTTCATTTGGTGACCCAAAAATGCAACAATATAACAATACTTTGTTAGAACATTCCATGTTTTGTTTGGAAATAGTAGCTTGGTAACCTTTGTTTCAAGCCAATTATCAAGTTCCAAAAAAGAATATTGGATTGTGGTGGACATACCCCACCCAATGAAACTAAATTTGTATCCCTACTCCCTCACTAGACCTAGTATTGGATATGGTTATATTGCAAAATATGGTGTCCATTATTATCACCAAGCCAACATAAAAAAAAGCAAATAATAGTTTTTCACCTCCCCTATTCAAGAAAATGACCATAAGTGGGATTACATGGATGTGATTTAAAATATAAGGGGGGATAATGTTAGATGATAAAACCTAGGAAAATTATTTTAGAAGGCCTTCCAATAATTTCAAAACTACCAATGATAAGTAGACTTACCACCTCCATTAATTTAGTAGTGTGAAGCCTCCAATTTCTATCTAATGTTGTAGTTTAATAAATGGACTAGTGGCAAGGAATTTGCCACTAATCTAAGTGTAGGTGGATAGATTTGAAGGAATTGCCACTTTTTTAGGGAAAGGATGAAAAGCTATTTGAAATTTTTTACATTTTTAGCATATTGTAATACCTAGGTAGGCACAAAATAATTATTTTTTGATTTCTATTAAGCACCTTCTTGTTAAAGTTGTTCAATCTATTATGTTTTATTTGATATACATAAAATTTTAGTTATTTAAAAATAAAATAAAATTAGGTTATTTAATAATCATGGGAAGAGGATGATGTCTAAATGAGACATTAGTGTTTTTTTTTTCAAAATGAACTCTAATGTTGAAAATTATCCATTATAGCTTGTAACTACCCCTTGATGGAATCGTGTTATTAATTCCCTTTTCTTCAAAATAAAATATTCATTGAATAAAAGTGACACATGTATATGATGATTCAAATGACAACAAAGCTTCCTATAAACAAATGATTTTTTTTAGCACATTTTTTGAATGGGTAATGCGATGAGTTAACCAATTAATTTAATTTCATAACTTGTGTTTTGCACAAGATATTTCATGTTGGTCGGTCATAAACATGACTTCCTTGCCATAGAAAAGAAAGCACCAAAACTAAATTAGCTAAAGGCAATAAATAAATAAAAATCTTATTTGATCACATTTCAAATGAGGTGATTTTAGGTTGAAAAGGCATTTGGTCAAGCTTAATTTTGAAGCTTCGTCCCGTTTTGTTTTTGGATCAACAAAAAGGTACAATATGGAGATAATAAAGTTTCTTACCACATTTGGATGCCCATTAAACCCAACACCAAATATTTTAGTAAAGAAAAAAAGATTATTATGTATGTTGATTGCATTGATCGGATATTTTAATTTTTTAAGAAAAGGTTTGTAAGACAAGTCAAAGTTCTCTTGTGCACATTCAATACTCCATTACTACATAAAATAATTATACATAAATCCAATAGCATTTTTAGACCAAAAAACATTTCACTTCTTGCCTACCCTACATATGTAGCCTCAAGTTTGGTTTGTTTTTGTTTTTGGTCAAAATAATTTCAAATTGTTAAAACATGCTAGAGAATTTAGAGTTCAAAACTCATAGTCAATCAAAATATTTGGGGGCCATGTTTGATAAATTCATATATTGAAATATTAATGCCAATATATATTTGAACTTTACATGGCATCAAATTCTTGCCAAAATATAGACATGTGATATTACATTTTCAAATTATTTAATATAAAGGTTGGAATTGATTTTGAAAGTTTGGTGCATTAGTCATCCACATGGAACTTGAGCTTAAGGAGTTGAAAACGTAATCACTTGTCTCTCAAGTTTTGTGGCATTTGTGACCTTTCAAGTGATTGTTGGTTCAAGTTGTAATCATGCAACTTGATTACAATAGAGTTGATTAGGTCAATGAATGATTGACGCCATGTGCATATTGGTGGTTCAAAGTTCAAACCATAGTGGCAAGTTTAAAAACTACACTGCTTCTCTTTCAATGGTTTGAAAGCGACCATCTCCCAAAAAGAACTAAACTTAAATTGTGAACAATCATTCAAAATTTGCTTGGCAAACAAAATGTTTTACTTTAATTCTTCTTTCAATCATAGCTTAAGGAAAGTTTCAAAGTATCATTTGGGAACATCATTGGGAAGACAAACAATATGGGAACATCTTGGAAACTTGAAAAATAGGTTGAAATCAAACAACTCATGACAAAAAAGGACCTACCAAAAAAAAAATTCAAATTGCAAAATTCACACAAATTGAACAAAACCAACAAATCAAGTGCATTTGAGAACAAATAAAGTCAACTTGAATTCAACCACTTTGCCAAATTACTAAAGAATAAAAAAATTAAATTTTAAAAAGTAATAATCACAAAAATTAACACAAGAAACCATATAGAGAAATTAACAATAATGTTCTAGTTTGGATTTTCATAATTAGGATAGAAAAAACTGGGTCTTAAGCCAAAAATAGTGTGGGGTGGATGACCCTTCAAAATACCAACACTATACAAAAGATATAAAGCCCATTTGAAGAAAAGATTGAAAAGTTTTCATTCACACCATTAAGTTCAACTAATCTCCAAGTCCTTTTTCCCCCTTCTGAACTTTCACATTTTAGTTTGGGCTTACTTAGACACTCAATTTATTTTGTGGCAAATTTGGAAATTCAGAAATTTCCACAAAAAAATGTGGTGAACTTTTGCCATTTTTTGAAAAAAATTTGAAAAATTTTTATATTGTCACAAATTCCCTGTTTTCAGGATTTAAAAAAAAAAAGGTTGAAAAAATCACCAAAAAATTGCCACAACTGCCTTCAACATGAAAGTGTGCTTAAGATTTTTCTACTTTCATATTTTGAATATCACCAAATTTGGCTAAATATTACTTTGGATGATCTCACCACTTGAGCAACATCACAAATTTGAAAAAAACAAACTTTTCTCATCACTACATTCATGCAAGTAATAAATTATTTGGATACATACATTCATTAAGGAGCATACATACTCAAATCCTACCAAGTTGAGATATTTTCTCAAGTTAAACTGTTCAATTCACAAACACTTGGAAGACTGCAAAATGGGTTTGAGATTCGAGGGAAGATTGAGCAGTTTCAATATTTATACACCAATTTGAACGCAAGTGATTTGAAAAAACATCAGAAAGGTATGAAAACGTTATGATTCAAATGTGACAGATGTGAAAAATTCAATGCAGTGATAGTAAAACAAATTCTAGTCTCCAGCATGTTCATCTAACCAAGTTAGGGTTTTGTTACTGTCCTGTCTGATTGTGAAGATGATTATGGGCATACCTTCAATTTATTCCAGTGGCAAGCACATTTGTTCAGGGAAAAAAACAAGATGACCTTTTATTGAATTTTGGTGTACTGGCACATTTCAGTGAGTACTAAATACAACCCACTGCCTGTGTTGTTCCACTTTGTAGATCCCCATCATTGAGCATTTGCTCTGTTTTTCTTTGGGCTGGCCGCATGAATCCTAAACTCAACTGTATGCAAATTCTGAGCTAGATAATCGCCACATCATATTTATGGCCGTAGACAATCAAATCCTTAGGTGATTATCAATTTGTGCTTTGGATCTGGAGATAGACTCACATACTGGTCAAATAGCTGCTTTAGAGCTTGTATGTATCGCTCCTGAAATTCAACAATGCTTTCTCCTTCTTTTGCAAATAATGGGTCTCCAATTGCAATCAGTAGCTCTCTGCAGTTCAATCACAGATTACTTGAAATTAGGAACAAGAACCAACACAGGATAACTCTCTCTATTGATGTTGAGTTGATGACAATATGTATTAGATGATGGCCATTGGCAGGACCCAGCTGGCTGGGTCTGACCAATGGCTATCACCTGATGTAATTGGCACTCAAGAGAGATTCTAGCCGCCACATCCTTAGGAACTTTTAAGACCATTCGCTATACCTCAAAATGTTCTATGTGCTGGTCACATGCATTTGAAAGAGCAGTTCACTGGCAGAATTTCTCCTGAATGACAAGTATGTAAATTAAAAGCATCAATTTGCCCTAATTCAGTACAAAAGACATGAAAGAAATTTCTCAGGACTATCCCATTCCAGTTCTGCACTCTGTAATTCTCCATGCTCATCATGTACACTTGAGTATACTTCATCTTCAACTTTTTGGGTTCCTGAATATTGGAGATGCACCGTAAAAGCTTTACTAAGGATGGGATATTGGAGAGAAGCCCAAAGGTCATAGTGGGGAAGAGAACAAGACATACTTCCGGTAGGGCATTGGCAAATTGAAATAGCCCCGCATGAATGGCACCCCAATCTTGTAGTATCGATTCACATTCTCCCAAAACTTCAAAAATGCTTTTGAGTCATGCCTGAAGAGCTGCAATACCGAACTCACAGAAGACAAGAACAATCTTCATGAGTACCAAGAATTTCTCAATATGAAGAATTTAAGTCAACCAGAAATGAAGTAAGAGAATGACCGATAATGAGGTTATGGATCTTTCCCTATGGGCTTATAAACTGAAAATGCATATGGAGCCCAAAAAGTGAATTGATTAGTGATTAACAGCTCAAAACCATTTTGAAACAAACTGAAAAAAACACTCTGATTGTTAATCAGGTTTTTTTAAGTCAGAGCATTTTAACAATCTTCTCACTGAAGTGATTTCCCAAATAGGTGTACGCACTCAAGCAAGATTCAACACTCTGGAGATTTTCAAATTCAATAACCTGGAACAGAAACACAAATTATTTTCAGGAGGCCTAAATCCAAGGCGTTATTCTGAGGATGTTATCAACATGCAGGGTTTGTGTCTTTGCCAACGAAATTAATAGTCTATCTGGTCCCTTCATTTGACCAGTAAGAATAGAGCAGTAAAAAAATGAAAGAAATAGTACCTGGTTTTCATTAAAGGCATACACAGGCACAACCCCAACTTTCTCATCCATGGCTATGTGAAGAAAACCTCTCCTGTGTCACCCAAAGGAATGCAGATCAGATGCACACACAAAATCAACTCCCAACTTGCATGTGGGTATTTTACAGTTATATTTGGAAAAAAAGACTGAACACAAAAGAAACTCAAGGTCAGAAGTTTAGGCACACCCTAAACTCTAAATAACCAAACATTTTGAGAAGGGTTGTTGGGCCAGAAATTACCGTTTTTTGAGGTAAAGCACATCAGCATCATCTTGAGTACCTAGTAAAACTTCCCGCACCCCTCCAACTGCAATGGTCACCTTCAAAAGTTCCAACAATTCCAACATCATAACCAGCATTCAATGCTTAGACTTCTTGACATGGACTACTGCAGATCTGAGCTCCAAAAAGGAATTATGTCAAGTTACAGAAGGAAATTTCAGCATTCAGAGTGCAATCTGTAGACAGGGTTTGACAGCAAAGTTTACATGATTCTTCTTCCTCAGCTTGTCCACAATCAGATGCTTGTCAGCAGGTATGATTCCTATCATGTAGAACCAGTTTCTTGCAAATGGCACCTGAAAGAATCCACCTGCTGCTGTCTGAAAGAGGTCACCTGCATGCAACACATTTTTAAGTATCTACATATCATTGCTTGAGCATCCCTTTCATGAAGCATGAAGGGTTTAGAGGATCTGCACAATCCACAAGCACTTGGAGGGTTGCCATGAACCTTTAAACTCTTGCAGCACCACCGCCTTCAATTTCAAAATCCTAAAAGATTGAGGCAGCAATTTACAGGGATGAGGAAGATGGGGAAGAGGAGGAGGTCATGAGCAGTTGGGAAAGTTGCATATGTACCTTGCACAAGCTTGATGGGCTCTCTCCAAATCTCATGCACCTGGGAGAACAAGGCATTTGCGTAAAACATTCTGCCATGGGGATGTATGGCAAAGATGTAGGCCTTGTCTTGCGGAAATGGAGTTTTGGGTACTATGTATTTTGCACTGGGCAAGTAACTGGCAAGAGTCTCATACAGAGGTCTCGTCTTCCTCCTGATGGACTTGGAGTAGTATGGGGGAGCTACAGCCAGGAACAAAAGAAATGCAGACACAGCGGTTACCCCAACCCACCCCAAGAATTTGTACACCCAGTACATTTCCAAACAAAACATGGCGGTTGGAATGAGTGTGAAAGGAAGCATATGGTAGAAGATTAGTATCAAAACATGCTTGAGTGTGGTGGAATGAGGAGGAGCGAAGTAGTGAATTTGCTCTGCAAATCTCTCATGATCGCAAGTACTAGCTGCTGCTGGTTGCACGGCATCATCTTCGTTATCATGGATGGATTTGTGAGCATGCTGATCCAATTCGTTCTCACTTGCAAGACTACCCATTACAGCCTTTTCAAGAACTGGGGGGAAAAAAAAACTTAGTTTCTCTTACACCTTCCACACCCGCCACAAACCTCTACAGAGGTTTTTCCCCAAAACACCTCTTCCAAGCCTTCAAAAGAAACTTCCCAAAAGTATAAGAGCAGTGTTTCTGCTCCACCACTCAAAGTCAGGATTCTCAACCCTAACAAAAGCCTCTAAAGATTATAAACAAAGCCTGGACCTTCAAGACCAACAAGCTTCCAGCTGAATTTCTCCTTGGAATTTGGATTTATAATATTTTCCAGACCTGCCAACAACTCTGTCTCTGTTCCTGTCTCTCCCCTCACCCCAAGAAAAGAAATCATTCTCTTGTTTACGATCACCGAGACCAACAACTCCCCCAGAAGAACAGCCGGCACGTACAAAAACTCCAGTTGCAATGTGGTGGATCCCCTAAAGTGTTATCCATTTTTTAATTTTTTTTCCTGGGGATGAAAGCTCAATGGAGTGATGGATTGGGATGGATTGGTTATAGAAGTAGCTTTGTGAATCTGCAAACTAACTACTTGTCACTCTATCCAATTTAGCATGCATCTCTCTCTCTCTCATCCCCATGAGTCAACCACACACATGCAAAAGTGGGTGCTTTTTGATATTCTCCATGTGGGCGATAACCCCAAGAAGAGGGAAGCAAAGTGCACAAACACTTGTTACAAATTGCCTGTAAGTTCACTCAACATACCTAAAAAGACCACAAATTTCAGGCTACCAAATCCAGTAACCCATTGGCCTGAACAAAAACAAATCTTCAGGCCTATTACTACACACAACCGTATCCTGCTTAACATTGAAAAATCTGACCCCTTTCAAGCATCATCTCCATTGATCTTTTAAAATTCTCACAAACCTACCAAACCCTATTAGTAGAATTACACAATCATATATATTAATTCAGTAAGTCTGTCTGTGACGGAGATTTTGAGGGGTGGGGGAAGGGAGAGGCCGGTGAAGGAGCAGGCAATTTCTTTAGTTAGTTTGTCTGTCAAGGTTCTGAAACTTAGATTCTAAATTGTAAAAATAAAATAACTGCCCAAAAACCTGCCTAGCTCCTTTTTTCTAGGTTTTCGTGAAATCCAGCAATTCTCTGAGGTTTTTTTGAAATAACCAGAATCATCAACGATTCTTTGATTCTGAATTTTTTTCAAATACCCGGAACTTATGATTCTTTGACTCCGAGTTTTAATTCTTTTAATTCCCATTTTACAAATACCCAGACATGGAGGTTATTCAACATATCAAATACCCGCCCAACACTGCTTATATAATTCTGCTTATATAATAAAAATATCTGTCAAAATGATCCTTAGGGGGGGGGGCTTCTTTCAACCCCAACCTCTTTTTCAATCTTTAAAAACATCGTTAATTTACAAAAGATTGAATGCACCAAAAGATTCTAAAATATTTTATAGCTGGAGTACACAGACAGAACAACAACAAGAGTTATTAATTGGTTGAAACAATTAACGGGTACCCACTAGTACTAATATATTACACATTAACTTTTAGTTCACTCAAGATAACTAAAACAAAAATTTAAACCATCACATCCAGCAATTTCATTTGGCCATACAAGTTTTTTCTGCACACCTACAACACAAACCTATCCAACACCCTTTGGGAACATATTGGGAACCTGATATGAACCCACTGGGAACTCGAAGGGAACATGTTGGGAACAAAGGAAAAATGAAAAAAAATCCTCCACCCCTCCCTCCCCCCAAAAAATTAAAAGAAAATAAATGAAGGCACTTTGCGGACCTGCTGAGCCTTCTCATTGGCTGCATGAAAATTCTATTTCTAAAACTGTTCATCACCATTTTTGGCCTCAGCTAATACCAACATTACCTACAAACTGGGGGTACTTATTTATTAGTAAACTAATATTTAAACCCTTATCTGTATACAGACAGGGCTAATTTTTTTGTTTTCAAACACTACCTATTTCTTTTTGGCTCTGCACCTTCCAATCCACTCATCTAAAGTGGGTGTTGCAGCAGCCATTACAAACCCTCAAATGCCTAACACGTTTCAATGTCAACTCATAGTACAATTGGTCAGACTCTGCAAATTCATTAGTTAATTGTCCATAATGAGCATCAAATTAGCCAATTTGCAGAAGTGTTTTTTCTTTTTTTTCCCCAATGAACTAGGGGCAATGACCTAGGGGTAACCCAAAAGAAAGAAAAACTAAGCACCCTGAGCCTTCCCATTGGCTGCATAAAATTTCTATTTCCAAAATGGGAATTTCGCCATTTTCAACCTGGACAAATACCCCCATTATAAACTGGGGGTTACTTATTTATTCTGCCATTGTGGTAGTGGCTACCATCCCAAGAGGGAAGTAGCAATATATGGTGACACGTTCTAGAACCTGTCTACCATAGCCTGGAACCAGTCTCCGCATTGACAAAGTGATTTTTTTTTTTTCAAAAAATGAATTTGTTTTTAAAATTTGAATTTTTTTCCCACTATAATATTGTGATATGAGTAGTGAAATCATTCAGAATGTAGCCTCTAATAATTATGATGATTTTCAACATTCCAACTTCATATTTTCACAAAATTTCATTTCACTGTTTTGAGGATTATTTATTGATGAAACTAACCTTAGGGTAAGGTAATCTCGAAACACTTGCTTAAAAGATGCTACCAAACAAAAATCCGAGTTGAAGTATGTCAAAACCAAATTTTTTTTCCTGATATTTGGCGAGTTCTTTCCCAAACAACAGGGAATATGTGCCAGAAATATTTGTATTTTTTTGCATTTATGAAAATTTTCTCACCCAAAATAAGGGGTGATGCGCATGCAGATGAGGTGCCACAACCAGTGCTGTCCACTTGCCCCCTACTCATAATGTCTTTCACCTTATTGGCTCTCTCGGGCAGAAACTCCTCATTTGGGAGAGGGTGGCAAAGTTTGAAAAGGTTTAGACTTTAGACACTGAAGAATGTTAACTTAGACACATGTCCAATGCTTGTGTTGTGCTTGAAAAACAAGCCACAATCACAACCCACGTGTGAAAATTTTGTTGGTATGACATTTCTATTAAAAGGTTGAGCTTGGAAAGGTGGAGCTAGGACCAAATATGCATGTATCATACACTCCTCCAAGGCTTACCCATTTCTTTATTTGAATTTTATTCCTTAGAAGGACATTTAGTGGGATTAGGGAGATTGTAGCCTAGGAAGGGCCTTGGTTTATAAGGGTTAATTTTCAATTAAATCCTTACTAGCACATTGGTAGTTTGCACAACTAAATGTGCACACACCATACCAAACATATGAATAATACAAGAAAAATGAAACTTAATGGTTTTGGGTTAGGGAACACCCACATGCCTATAAAATTTGATCTTTGTATGAACTACACCCAATGAGGAGCTTATTACACATGTTTAAAGACCTTGCTTCATGGAGCTCATTAATCAAAATCTTGTATGTTCTAGGGAGCACTTTCATAATCAAAAGGCCACATAAGTTTATTGGGACATAAGTTCATTACACAAAAAGTTTATTTCAAAGCTTAACATAAAGTACTAAGAAATTATGAAATGGAAATATGAGCTCAAATCTTCAGCTTTGAAAGGAAGAATGGATAAATTCAACTCCATTCATTTACATTTATTAAACAATTTCATTCATCAACTATAAGCCAACAATATTATCACATATTATCCTTCTAGATCTATCATTCTTTTAATACATAAGCCATTAAATTATTTTAAATCTTCTTTTGTAGGATTTCATCAAAGTTCACATAATTCACTTCAATTATGTCTAACCCAAAATAATTAATTAAATTATTCATAAATTCAAGCCTATTTCCCAAATCAAAAATCTTCAAAGTAAGGCTCATAAGTTGTATTATTTATCTTCATATTTATTCTTATGTCATAATATTAATATTTACAATTTTGCCTTTAATAACCCATCTTGGTGTTACAAGCTCACACACAAGTTTGACCAAGCTTCAAAGTAATTTCAAAACCAAAAATCCAAAAAGATATGGCAATTTATGAAAATTCAAAGGTCATTTCAAATATTATAAGACAAAAATCTAACACACCCTAATCAAAAGAATTAAATGATGAAGAGGACTCCAAGTTTCAACATGACTTAAAAATGAAAACCATCAATAGATTGAAACTCTTCCCAAAAACACCGAAACAAATGAAGAAAATTTGGAGATACTATGTCTACTACTCCTTGCCATAAATATCAATCACAAGGTTTTTGGTTTCTTAGTCGTTTTGAGACTGCAACATCAAATTTGGTTTTAAAATTGGGGGTGATGGGTTTGTGTAGATAATTGGAGGATAGTAAATTCAATACATATACACACATATTATGATACCATACATGCTATGTCATATGTATTATAAATACCAACTTTCATGGAAGGGACTTACTACAATAATACCCAAAAGAATTTAGTGTTTCATTGTTGAATAATAATTGATTTATTAAGATGCATTGAACACATATAATATACTTTTTAATTTTTTCAACATGAATTATAAAAATCATTTACACGTGTCAAAATACCATTTGTTAATGTTGACATCATTAAGGTAAAATCCACATATGAAAGATTATCCCACTATTTAAGTAAATTAAAAGCTAGGACCCCTGCTATATATGGAACTTGGAATTAAGGTTAGATTTTCGTTCCTAGAATTTATGTCAATCATTTCGGAGATTAGAATTCCTAGATTTCGAAACCTAGGCTAAAAAGAAATAGCTTGGGAAAATAAATACCATTGTGTTTTTTTGTTTAAAACAACATCATTGTTTCTGTAATACTTGCTCTTATCCAAACCTCATAACTACCTATCCTGAAAACTATTGTGGCCATGCTTCATTTAAGTTTCCAAAACTTTTGGCAATAGGCATTTCATTTTATTAAAAAAATTGGCATTTCAACTAATCAATTTTAAATAAAATTAGGAATGCAAAATATTATTTATATAATATTGAATCCATTCAAGTACTACAATAGTCTAGGAAAAATTAGGTGGTGAACATAGTTAGGGATAAAAATTATACTCAACCAATGATGCGATGCAACATGCACCCAATAAACAAATATTTTTTCTTTAGGGAAGGCAGTTTGGATTTTTTGATCTTGTGTTCCCAATATGTTCACATCCCAACAAATTCTCAGTGTGTTTCCACTATGTTCCCAATGCATTTTCAATGTGTTCCCCAAGTTCCCAATTTCTTCCCAAGATGTTTTGAATACCATACTTCATCTCATCTGTTATCCATTGCCCAAAATCAAACTTTCATAACCTACCTATGTAGGTGGGCCAATGGGAAGCACTTCTGTAATTCCTTTCTATGAATGCAAACTTCTATGTCGACGAGGGTCCAAAGTCTGAAAATATTTTTGTGATGCGCTTTTCAAAATGATTCATTGGAAAAATAAATAAATAGGGCTTTGAAAAACATCAACAACTAAATAAAAACATCAACAATATATATGCACGTTAGAAATAATGTGTTTAATACTAGAAATTTTTCATTTTGCAATTTTAATTTTGGACTAAAAAATAGGTGTAGATGGCTATCGCAACTAAATTTTTTATTAATTGCATAAGTGTAGTTGCACCCAACATGTAATTGCAGATATGATTAGCAAATGTCTCATGAATGAAATATACATTCAAATGTATACGACCATATAATTATTAGTAACTACTTACCACTATTTGCAACTACAATAATACCAACTACACATTGCCACATGTAAGGCACATGTGAATTTAAATTATGAAAATTATATAACCATTTTTATCCCATTTGTCCAAATTGGATGGTTTAGGCTTGTTCCCCATGCACCAATTACATTTTGCCACATGGTTTAATGTGAGGATTTCAAAAAGAAATAAACTCAAATATTCAATTTAGATAGATAGGTAGGTAGGTAGGCAAGTAGGGACCTATTAATTAACTTGCCTTATTAATTAAAACATTCTACATCGCACCTAAGTTGTGCCCACGTGGCATTTATGCCTAAACCAAATATTCAACATGTGACTTAGGTTAAACCTTGGCTAAATTAAAACTTGACTTAACTTTGGCAAAACCATTAAATTTTTTAAAATTTTGATTAAATTAAAACTTGGCAAAAAAATTAGTTAAACAAAAATTTGACTAGAAGTTGGATAAGGTGAGAATCCTTAAGGTGTACCACATAAGACAAAAAGGACATAGTCCTTACTACATTCCCAATTTTCCATATATTTTGATCCCCATCAAAATGAATGAGTAAAAAAATGTAATTTTTTTTATAAATACCATATTTTAGACAACTAGTATTTTAGGCTCTATCATAATGTTCCATAAATGTGTTTTACACGATAAAAAAGAACTAGGTTAAAAATACATAGTAGGGTGATGTTGTGACAAGATTTTGGTACACTTTAAGAAAATTGGACTTGATAAACCTAAGTTAAACTTTTGAAAGACTAAAACTTGGTTAAACCTTGGTTACACATTTGCAAAGCAAAAACCCTCACAAAATCATTGCCTAAACAAAAATTTGGCTAAACCTTGGATAAGCATTGGTTAAATTTTCACAATACTAAAATTTGGTTAAACTTTAGTTAAACATTGACAAAATTAAATTTAGATAAAAATTGGTTAAACTAAAACTTCGCTAATTTTTTAATTAAATAAAAAAATTGGCTAAAGCTTGGCTAAGCTTTGAAAAAACTAAAATTTATTCACAAATTTTTGCTAAAAAAAAAAACTAGTTAACCCTTGGAATTTTTTTGGCTTAACCTGAAATAAAGCTTGGTTAAATGTTGACATAACAAAAACTTAATGAAATCTTGTCTAAACTTGAGTTAAATTAAAATTTGGCTAAAAACTCGCAAAATGTTGGTTAATTAAAATTTGGCTAAATTTTAAATAAACCTTGGAAAAATTAAAACTTAACTAAACATTAGCCAAATTTTGGTTAAACATTGGTTACATCTTTCATAAATTAAAAATTCGTTTAAGTTCAATAGAATTATTATTAAAGTTTGGTTAATATTTGACACCTTTACTTTAACCATGACCATACCTTCAATAGAATATTAATAACCTTAATATATCTTTGATGCATTCATACAACTTTAATATGTTTTATAACCTTAGTAGAAATTTAATGTATTAAGCTTCAAAAATATTTTAAGTCCTATTCATAAATATACCATTAATATATGTAAAATATAACTTCAATACACCCTTAAAAATGTACCTTTAATGTACCTTTGATATAATCTTAACACAATTTTATCAAATTATTTGTAATTAATTTTAAAATTGTAATGCGACTAATGGGATTAACTACAATGTCCTTAGATGAAAATACACCTTAAAATCATCCACATGGAAGGATGAATCCTTCAATATTCGTAATGTCATCGCAAAATAGTCATACAATTTTAAGAGGTAGTTAATAGTTGTAAGAATAGTTGCAAATGACACATAGTCACATGTAGTTACAAAATTCTTGGTTGCAAAAGATAAGATTTTTTATTAGTGGTTACATCTTTTTTTTTATCACCTTTTCCCAAGATATGATGTTTATAGAATATTATTTGTTGTTTTTATTTTCCAAATTGACACATGTCAAATCAAAATCTAGTTTCACATTACATTTTGCCAAGTCAAAATCCACTTTACCAAGTCAACATCAAAGTTTTATAGGAAATGGGTCAAGGTTTAGACCCTTCCAAATCTTCACCTATGTAAAAGAACACCATATTTTTTCTACTTCACCTTTTGGTGCATATTTTTCTTATATATATACTAGTGGGTACCCCTTAATTGTTTCAACCAATTAATAACTCTGATATTGTATGATGCAGATTAGCCAAATTTGAGAGGTGATTTTTGTCAAGGGTTGAAAGAAGCATTATATCACCTCCAAGCCTTTCTGCTTGGGAGTCAGGGAAAATACTATATACACTGGCAATTTCTTTGTTCCCTTTCTAAAGGAGTCCATCTGTATTTTTTTCTAGACAAATTACATCTTTAGTTCCCTGTATAGTAATTGCTGAGATTGTATCCGAATATGCAATTATTTGTCTCAGCTCAACATGGTAGATCAATTGACTTCAAAATGTCTATGATAATAATGAATATGAACAGGAGGGTGACACACTGTTCTTTCTGCTGGGATGTCAATGAGCATTGTAGTTGTCTCTTGTCAAACAGGGTCTCACCAAGCATATGGAGCTTCTGAACATTTTATCCTATTTCAATCAGTTGGTAGGGGAAAAGATGGCAAGTGGTGGATTGCCGCCCCTGTTATATTTTGTATTGAAAAGTTCAGCACCTTTATGTGGCTACTCCTCTACATTCTGTTTCTTTGAGAAGGTGGTCTTATTCTGGTCCATTGGAACAAAGGATGGTTGAACTTTGTTGGGGTTGATATGATACATGAGATGTATTTACCAGTGTTGGGAAGTTACCTGTTTCAAGGCCAGTAAATGCTAGGGTACTTACCACAACCTTCTCTACTGCTTCACATATCTTTTCAACTTTTGATGCCCTTGATGTTGCACAAACTCTGCACAAATAAAAATAAATAAAAGTTGAATGATTGATGTTGTTTTTGAGCTTGATTGTTCTTCAACACAAAAACAGAGTTTTGCAAAATCGTGAAAAGCGGGTATGAGTTGCAGTAGCTGGCTAATTACTCCTTGACAATGGTGAATAAAATTTCTTGTATCAGAACTGGGATGATTGCTTGATCCAACTGACCTATGGCTGCTGTGCAACCAGGCACTCAGCCCAATTGGGTGGCACAAGATTTCTGTGCAATATAAAGACAGTTGAGAGAAGGTGTGATGACTTGTCAAATGGTAAAAGACTGGAGATGGCACAGTTGCAGTATGGAGTAATAGACATATATGTTTGTAGATAGTTCTATGAAATTGCAGAGAAAGCTCCAGTGAGTGC
>Ga0209208_10000289_pt1 | contig 61369 bp, 39 predicted proteins | sample S1TSphfallax_3_FD_187694 | JGI IMG/M metagenome (GOLD analysis project Ga0209208, IMG submission 187694) | Host-associated microbial communities from peat moss isolated from Minnesota, USA - S1T2_Fd - Sphagnum fallax MG (SPAdes) (version 2) | ecosystem: Host-associated > Plants > Peat moss >... | reverse complement strand
ATTCAAACTCTCAAAATGCTCATATTGAGACACGTGGCACATTTCGATTAGCCAAACACAAAAGACGTGGCCATTTCTTGGCCATTTGATTTAGAAAATTCAAGATCACAATCTGGTTTCCCAAATATTAGAAACCATGCCATGTGGCAACAACCCATTAATTAATCGAAAAAAACATGGCCACTCCTTACCCACACGATCAAGAAAAACAGAATATATACAAAATGATGCCTTGTATACATTATGTATATACTGGCCCCATCGGATGAAACCGTATATACTACATTTAGGCTCCATCCACCATCTGATGACGTCATGCTAATGTAATTGGTTTTTGCGACTATTTGTCATTTGCGACTTGTCTTATGCGACTAACAGCAAAATAGTTGTAAAATGTCGCTTTCGACTAAAAATTAGTCGTAAACACCAGTCGTAAATATGGGGATTTCTACTAGTGAAACAAATAGTTAAAGTTGGGTTTTAGAGTGAAGTTGGGTCCTAGTGAGCCCAAGTTCCAGATCTATATTGCATGAATTCCAATTCATAACATTGGCATTTCATCAAGTATAACACTTTTCCATTCATTAAAATGATGTGAGCAACCATGCCAAGGTTCGTATACTATAGAAATAACTTATTTGAATTCAGGTATACATGATTTTGATTAGCCATGTATTTAAAGCATATATAATGGACAATCCAAGTAGAACATCATGATTAGAGTTCACTTAAATAATTGTTGAAGTTCATAATTGCTTCAAGCAATAATCTACAACATTTACAACAAACTTTCACCATAATTAAAATAATCCCACTTAATTAAGTAACCCCAATAAGTGCATATAAATATAGGTATCGCCAATTTTTAAACTTCCAAAATGTCCAAAAGGGAGTTCAACCCTGCTAGGTAGCCCTTTGCTACTCTAGCCAACTTGTTTAACAACACACACAACATTGAGTTAAAATGAAAATGAAAGAAAAGGAAAAATAATGAACCTTTCATTCATCATCATCTAACAATGTAATTGCTAATCGTATGCATGTAACTGCATCTTGTGGCAATTCAAATATTGCATCAATTCTAAAAACCTGATGGTTTTTGGGTGGCATCAAGAATTTGATAGCCCTCACTTAGTGAGCATACATGTATACAACATGTGAATCCTTAAGCAAGATGAATGATGAATCAGAATCTCCCCACTTTTGGTAATATTTTCCCACAACCACCTCATCCCCTTCCTCACACTTAATACCCCATTTACACTTGAAGGCTTTCTTTAATGTATGCAAATACTTTGTGTAATAAATGAGCCAAAAGTCTTGGCCTTCATTGTTTCCTTTTTCAACATTTATAGCAAAGTTGTCCCCAATATCCAAAGTTGTTGCCAACTCACAACCATCAATCACATGTTGCAAGTCACCATCCCATGCCTCATACATACAATCCATGACATATATAGAATCCATGGGTTGCAAATGTCTGAAAACCTAGTCTCCTATCCACTTCAAATTACTACATTCCTCCCATTTGCCATCAAAGCATTGCACACAGAAACATGCAAGGTGCTTCACCATAAGCTAAGTAAAGATGTGCATATTTGTTGCACAAATGCTATGAACCTTCATAGTTCCTTGCATTGTGTCACAAGCATATGAAGTGGAACTTCAATCCACATCATTTGACATAACATGCTAGAAGTTTCTTTGAAGTGGTTTCTTCTTCCCAATATATGAAGACTCTAGTAAATTAGATAGATGTTCACATAGAAATTGAACAACTTCTAAAGCATTTTGTAGTTTTACACCATGGGATTTCAATTGTTCTTGTCGAACAAATCATTTTACCACTGTACCTGCATTGTCATGAGGTCCTTTATTGTGTCCTAGACCAAAAAAAAACCACATCATCTTATAGCCCCCTATCATGTTGGGATACCAACTCACAAAATACCAAGGTTTTGAAGATTTAAATTGACTAGCACATCCATGTGGGTTGAAAACCTTGATCATAAAGATAATACCAACGTAATTTGAAGCAATGCTGAACAAACTCATAATCAAGTTTGCGATCATCTAAGATATAGAAATGGTAATCAATCAAGATAAATGAATCCTCATCATGTGGATCCTGATTCAAATTATGACGAGATGTTATATGCACAAGTAGGGTTATTTGAAATGAATGTCAATGCATGGATTGCATTTCATCTTGCACTTGGAAAATGTAATTCTTTGCAAAATCTACCACATAAACAATTGAGTTTTCCAAAAACAACTTCACACAAGTCTTGAAATGTTTGTTTTGCCACCTAACTTGGAAGTTATGTTTCACAAAATGTTGTAATTTAGGTAGCAAGTATGTTATGAACTCATCAAATGGGGTCTTTTTATACACCAACGTTAGTTTTTTCAGAGCTTTTCCATTCCTTGATTGGGTTTCCTCAAGGACATATCACCTCTAGTGAATACGTCAATCTTTTCTACCATTATATTTTGCATCACAAAATTTGAACTTATCAACACCACAATTAGGAAATTCACCATACAAGCATTCCTTCTTAAACAATTCATCAAATTCAGGTTTTGGGCACACAACAAATTCCCACAAACTTGTCGTCCCCCTATGAAGGTCATTGTAGGGTGCACTTACCTTATTATTATGGTTATAAGTACAATTTTTTTCATGTTTTGAATGTCCTCACCTGTTGTTTAGTCCATGCTGAAGTTCATCCAACTCAACATGATATATATACATGTATTTTTCACCCCCATGTGTTTCACACAAGAAGGCTTCAAACTTTCAAATGTACATTGCCCAACTTGAAGACCATCATTTGCAACTTTGAAACATTGAAAGAATTATGTTTGTAATAAACCATATAAACACAACAAATTGCTTTTCAGCTTTTGAAATCCCAATTATAAAATTTGTCTTGGACCTTCATAAAACCAAGATTGAATGAAAAATGATACAAACATGAAGTGCTAGTTTTGGTCCTTAATGGACACATGCATACATGTACTAGCTAGGAGGTCTATGAAAATTAATAATAAAATAAAGGAATATGTACAAATGACAATTTTGATTTCATTCATGGATTATACTTTAATTGGAAGGTCCATGGACATCTAATTTCACATAGTATAGCAAATGGAGTAACATATGTCTTGTTTTGTGTTTGAACATTTGTGATGACTTTTGTTCTTTTTATGTTATAGGGTTGAACTTTCATTATGTTTCAATCCATCAACATCAAAATTATGTATACAAAGTAAGATTCTTTCAAGAGTACTTAAAATTGTAATTTAATTTATCTGATTATAAACACAATATTCTATTTTATTTACAAGTGTACAAATTATAACTTAATTTGTATCGGTGTTCTACATACGTTGCATTTTAATGACAAATATGTTACATGTTAGTGGTAGTATAATTGTAAACTAATTTTATTTAGGTTGAAGGGATCATTTAGATATTTTTGACATTACAATGTTATGATATGTTATTAATTTCATTTCACATGTGGAACTAAATATCATAACATGACATATTTCAAGTAGATAAGGTGGATTGAAGAAATTGCATGGCTCAAATTCCATTTCAACTAAAATAGAAAAAAAATTCATTTATGAAACATAATGTTTTAGATGACAATATTTGATTATTATGGGTAATCATTTTTATGATCTAGCCTTTTTTAGATAAAGAAATTTTTTTGTTATAAATAACTTGGGCATTATATTTTGATTCATAGTTAAATTATCTTTTGATAAAAACACTTTCTATTTTTGTTGTAATGTATTCTTCAACATGGAATGTAAATCTATTTAAAGTTTCAAATCCATTTCATGTTTATAAATAATGATGTCCAATGTAATTCAACATTATCTATTATAATTAAAACAACATGATAATGGTTGTGTGAAGTTTGTATAATTGCATTTTAAGTTGCAATTTAGTTGTTTAGTACTATTAAAACCAACTACCATACAATTGCTTTGAAACCCAATGAAATCCTTGATAGACTCAAATGTGAGTCTGAAGTGAAAATAACGGAAAAGTAAAGGGCTAGGACACGCTCCCTAGCTTGTAGCACTTTGGGGGTAAATGGGCGTGTTGGAGCTCCGAGATGGGGACTAGGAAAAATGACAAACATCAATTACTCACATGAACCTACACAAACCAAATAACAAGTTGGTTAGTGTGTAATTGGAGCACTTTGGTGCACGAACAAGCCACATGCAAACACGGATTCACAAGATTCACCATGGCCCGGACTTGGGGGAAGCCACCAACTTCCCCCTTATAGTATACTTTGTGCCTGGCCACATGACCAAAACCCAAATGTCATTTTGTCCTAGGACTCCCAAGTGGGAGTCTTGAAATTCCCACATCTCAGACTTGCACGATTTTGGGGGCCCATAACTTTGCGTGTAGACCTCCGATTGAGACGAGGTCTGAAGCAAAGTTATAGCCCTTGTTGAGAGCTTTCCAATAGTATGTCACATGCTACTTGCACGCAAGGAAATCGGGGTGATTCCAATTTGACTCTAGGCCCTTCTTTTGGCCATAACTTGTGTTTGAAATGTCCAAATGGGTCATGTGAGCCCATTTTAGACATCTACGTTCCAAGATCTTTCCAATTATTAAGAAACTCATCAATCCAATGTGTTTTGACCCCTGCAATTGCTTTCTAAGGGTTCGGGAATCCATCGAGATTCCAAGTCTTAAAGTGGGAGCTCATTTGGGAGTGTGAGGGTTCATTCCCTCACACTTTCTTACACTCCTGGGAACATGAGATGTGACTTCTAAGCTTCCTTCTTAGCCCACACCCTTGCAAGCCTTTGCCTTGGTCACGAGCCCAAGGTTAGGGTTGCGACAAATAGGGTGTTTGTTGCAACTATTACAACTTGTCTATTAGCACTTAAGGCCATATAAATACCATGAGTTGCAAGTGTTAGTTGCAATTGGAAAACCTAGTTGCAAGCTTAGTTGTAAAGCATTATATTTTTTCATAGTGTTAAGAAATCACATATTTGTAATTGCTTGGCTATGAGGCCTTTAAATGTTATATTTTGAATTTTCTTAATTTGACATTGAATTAAAACAATGTAGAATAGATGTAGGTTAGTGATATCATAAATTATAATTATTTTTGCACTTACAAGTTAACATTTTGTGAATTTTGATCAAGTTTAAACTCAATTCCAACTACATTGGAGTCAATTGGTCAACTCAATGTTAGTGGTAGGTGGTAGAAATGAGATTAGACATGCTATCTTTTATTCAACTATCCACCAATGTAGTTGTTGAGTAGTCATTATGTTGATTTGATCTCTACTATGGCTCGATTATCATATGAGAGTGTTAGTGGACCACATGTCATCCCAATATTAGCCCAAATGCCAAATCAAATAGTTGTAACATAGTTGACCTTGCAACTCAATTTCTATTATAACTCAATTAATCCCTCAACCATATTTAATCATCACATGTCACTTCACCATTGGACAAATGCTTTGTTCCTCAAGGTTGTAAAATAATTGACCTTCTAACTAATTCATTATTATGGGTGTGCCACAACCAACTCATTACTAGCCCAAATCTCAAACCAACATAGTTCAAGCATAGCTGAAACTGCAACTAAAGTGTTAACCGACAATCATGTTGAATCAATGGATGAAGTTCATTCACAAGTCAAACGTAATTGACAACATCCCTTGACTAAATTGGTAAAATAATTTTCAACTAAATTGGCAAGTAGTGGCACATAATGGCTGTTGTTGTGGTGTTGACATGTGGCATAAAATTTTGATTGTAATTTCACTCTTGACTTGTGCTTGTCAAAATTATTGGTTACAAGTTGCAAAAAATATTTCCCAATTGCAAAAAACAAGTTGCAACTATGTGTAGTTTTTGACTTGGTTCGTAGTTGAACATTAGAATTGAAAATGTAGTTGTAAGAGGGAGGGTTTTCTACTAGTGAATACATGGTTCTTTACAAGATACATTTACTAGTGCTAAAGGATAAATCAATTTTTGAACATTTAGAACCAAACTTTGAACTTGTGTTTCTGTTGGATAAAGTTTGTAATCAATTGGTATTGTTTGTGTAAGAAAGACTTGATTAGGCTAATAAGGACAATTTTTTGATTGGAAATCCGAACTTTGATAAAAAAATACAAGTTGAAAACGCATGAGGAGAAGCACAAATGTTAAAATTACGGGTTGCCAAAATTCCCTAGTGGAACTCCTTTTCATTCAAAATACTTATCTTTGAGGACTATGCACTTTGTACCTCATTGGAAAACTCCTTTCCTTGAAATTAACATAGTTCATCAATTCAGTTTTGAAGTCAATCAATTTTGCTCTCTCTAGTGTGTGGACTTTTGTCACAATAGTCTCATGATACCAAAAAAATAATAATTTTTGGTACAGTCCCCAATTGGTTCCCTTGAGGCTTTTGGTTTGTACTTGATGCGTCATAGTTTCGGTGGATGGTTTTTAGTAGGTTGTATAGATTTTGATTCGATATTTCTAGTAACATCTTCCAATTTTTTTTTGCTCCCCACCGTGAAAGGTCACAACTTCTTCTATGTCGATCTTTGGTTGTTCAAGTTGTTCTAGGTTACTTGTGTGCCTTATTTCTACACTTTCTTATAAAACTTGTTCCATTATTTTCTTCATACTTCTTGTCAACACTATTGGCATATTGTAAATGACTAGAAAAAAATTGTAATCTATTGGTTATTTAGTTTTTTATTTTTATTTGTCAAACAACAATAATAAATTCATGCTTCATTTTGGTAAAGTCAATAGCTCAAACCAATATTTGTCCAAAAAAAAATAACAATGAACTAAAAATTCTAAATTTAATATCCATAGTATGGTCGCCAAATGTTAATGCCACCTAGTGAACTATTAAGTGAAAACATGAAATAAGGAGCTAGTCGTGCCAAGGCCGACATTTTCCACCTAACAGTCTTCTATTAATTTGTATTGCATTTTTCACACAATTTTTCAAACATAATACTAAATTTGAAGCCAAATATGACATATAACATGATAAAAACTCAATTGTTTTTGCATCAAACCCTAGATGATAGTCAAATCTATAACTTTACTTTCGACCATGGTTACAAATTCAAAATTATAATAGTGCTTAAGGATGTTTGAGTATTAAAATCTAAAAGCATATATCTATTTTTATTTTTTGAATGTCTTGAACACATGGATCCTTTTTTGTGGAATATATTGAAGTTCACAAAAAAATTGAAATGATTTGGTGAACATTTCATAAGGAAAAAAGAATTTTGAAACAATATCCACATGTTTTTCTTGAGTGCTTTAAACATATAAAAGGACTTTTGAAACATGATGAATTTTCATGAAATTTTTATAGTTACAACTTTCAAAGTATAATAATTTATTTCAAAAATTAAACAATTTTTTTGATATATAATGTTCCCATGATGATTTTTCAAAATTTTGAATTTTTTTTAAGGACTGTCCACACACTTTGTGGCTCCTTAGTTCACGCTTGCACCCTACTGGGATTTGAAAGGAATAAATAAGAGAGCAAAAGATAATTTTTTCTTACTCTCCTTAGATAAGCAAAAAACTTAAACACAAAAGGCCTATCAAAACTTGGTTGGATAGCCTCATAAACTTTCTATAGAAACAAACTTGAAGCAAAATACAAGAAAGAAGACCTTGCATACAAAAAAAAGAATATTCACAACATATAAAGAGCAAAACTAATATAAATTTTTACTTACAAATTTATGAGAAGAAAAAGGTAATTTACTCTAAAAAAAAATTTCCCTTGTATAGCCTTCAAAAATATAGAGCCTTAAGTACCTTCAAGAAGGAAAACAAGAAAATGGTGGAACATGCAGTTAGCCCTATCCCAAAAAAAATGGTCCTAAAATAATTCGGTTTAATCCAGTAGTTAAATTGGTTTTGGTAAAAAAAAGTTTGATAAGAAAAATTCAGTAACCAGTTTTGGTAAGGAAAATTTGGTAACAAAATTTGATAACAAAAATTAATAAAAAGGCTTTGATAAAATTCTACCTTCAACAATGATCTTATCAAATTCAATTGTAACTACTTAGGTCCTACCGAAATGATTAGTACTGCTGATACATTGGAGGGCTCTATCTGTCTAAGAAATTGAAAAGGTAGGTAGAGGAGAAGAAATATATAGTGGGGGCAGAAAGTGTCATCTCTCTCTCCTCTGACATACACTATCTTGTATTCAATTACATTTTAAAAACATTACACATACACACACCCACACACACACACAACACTGACTGTTTTTGCTGGATATGCATGATTAGTTTCTCACTTTGTTTGCTAGCCTAAATATGTAGTTCCATATGATTTGTCTGAGCTATTTGAGTACATGGTACTGTGTGTAGCATGGTAGACAAGAGGAACCCAACAACTATGTAAAACTTGGTTACTAGAAACGCATTGCTAACAATAGTGATTAATCTTCTAGATCACTTTTGTTTTTATAGCTTCTTTTAGTGCATTCAAGTGATTGTTCATCACATAAAAATTCTAGGGTTTGCCCCAAGTAGTTGCCAGATTTTCACAAGAGTATTTCACATCTCATCATAAAAACTTCAAATGCTATTGAAGAATATCCCAAAAGCTCTAAATTCATTTCAATGATAGCCAATTGTTTTCACGTTTAAATTTTGATGAGGGACCAGAAAATTCATTAAAAAAATTTAAGCAGCAGGCACATTGAAATAAAGAAACTGTTACTGGGGCCACATAGAACTCATACACCAGCTTGCTTTTAGCCAAACTGGCACCGCATGCACTTCACAGGTGGCCCCACTTGCTCCTTAGCAAAAAATGAAAAAAAAACACACTGGTTAGAAGGCATGTGCCTTGTACAAAAGTGCCAAAATGATGCTGCGACAGGAAACACGTTGTCATTGTATTTCTTCCATAGCTAACCACAATGATCAGCTATGTACTAACCAACAACAAGCATCTACCTACTTAGTAACCACCAAGTGCCTAACCTATTTGCCTACTTACCTACCATACTTACCCACTTAATTAGGTAGTGTGAAGGCAAAGCGATAGGATTTACAGGATAGGTTACCAAGGTTCCACCTTGGTTGTGATTCATTGCCATCTGAATCGTAACCAGTTTCCAATGAATGGTGCATTGGTGGGTGTTGGGCCACATAGTCTCTATAAAAGCAGGTGGGGGAATAGGTGAAACTAGCCCTTAAATCATGCCTCTCTGTAATGAACTGACCATCTTTTCTTTAATACCTTCCTCATCCTGTCTTCAACATGAAGAGGTTCTTTCATCTTGGTCCAATGTTGGGTGGGTATCAAGTTTGAAAAATTCCTTCCTTTTGGAATGTTTGTCCCAGTCCTCACCAAGGCCAGTATGTATAGCAGATAATTTAGATGTTTTCCATAATATCCAATCAATTTTTCTGGTGTATAAAATGGTTGGTATAACTTGGTAGGCATTCAAGTTTGGATAGGTCTAAGACCCCAAGACAATGGGGTTCTCTCAAGGATGTGACACCCCTAGAGGTAAAGGGCCACAATCATACCCCCTGCAATGTGTCATTGGGTGTTGACTAGATCTTGTGTAAGGTAACTTTTGAGAAGCATGAGTTCCCAAAGTAAGCACCTGCCTGAGGTGGAGCTAAGGGTCGCTTACTTCCAGAACTCCCTCACTCTTAGGTCACTCTGAGGACATTACCAAGTCTAAAAAGCGATCCAACTTTTCAATTTTTAAAAAATTTCTCATAATAGCTGGCGGGTACCACAGGAATTTTTTATAAAATAATTATAGTGAGCTCTTGCCCCATTTCATATTTCAAAACACCCACCTCTTGTGCATGACCTATTACACTCTAGTAGTGCACCTTCAAATACACTGAAAAAGGTTGTGGAGCTTTTTAAGTGAAGGGAAAGCCATTTGGACTGACTTTCTTGAGATGAAGGGCCAAAGACAAGGCAACTCTTCCTGAAATACCAAGAGCTTGAGCTCTCAATCCCAGAACATGTTTCCCCAGAACATGTTTCAGGGCCTTATCAAGTGTAAATATTGGACATTTTTTCTATCTTTAACAGAAAAGCTGGGATTCAAGAAAAGGCGCCTTACAACCCTGATGTATCCTAATGTGAACATATTTCATTTCATGCATATTTTACAATGAAACGTTTTGCTCCTTTTTCATCATACTCTGACATCATGACTGCAGGGGTGTCTGTCTAGCACACAATGAATGTTATGAAGAGGACAAGGACAAGTGTGCCAAGCTCTGATTTGAAGAAGATAAGACAAAAAAATGACCAAAAAATGGAACGTTGATCTAGAGAAGCCCTACTTGGATTTTGCTAGTTGTGGATTTGCTAATTATGGCAAACAATGCATCCATTTTGGTGATTATCCATCTACTAACTAACCATCCACATGTATCTATGTATGTACCTACCTTATAGCCATTAAGTGCCTCCGGTACTCACCTACCTACATGATAGCCACTTACATTCCCCACCTAATTACCTATGATATACCCACTTAGGGTGTTATCTAGGTAGATTGATGCAGAAGTAGGAGGGTTTACAGCAGAGGTCACCTAGGTTCAATTGTGGTTCATCTACAACTGACTCATAGTGGGTTTCCAGACGGTGGTGCATTGGTGGGTTGCTTGGTCACATGATGATTCTCCCACAACCTATTTCAACCTCATTCTTATATTTCGATCAAATAAGTGAGAGCGTTCCCATATCATAGAAGTAAAAACTTTGTCCACTGTTACCTGGCAGTTAAACTGTAGGCATGAGCATGGGTAAGTAGGAGTTAGTTTCCTTTTGACCGCCTATTCCACGTAAAAAGAGTTGTGGTTGGCACTTGTGGGTCAACGGCTATAATATAGTCATTAGTGGGGGTATCCAATTTTTTATTCATAACTGAACCCCAAACATTTTGATGACCACCACTGAAATAGTGAGCCATAGATTTGTACAGTACCCAAGTTGCCATGCTATGCAGTTACAAACACCCTTCAGTAACAACAAGAAAGATACAAAACACCTTTGATGTCACGACTTTGCGGATTGGAATGTAAAAATTCTTGGTGTTGTCCAGAGTGGTGACGGAAGCAGTGCAGGCAGATCCAGCAGTCAAGCTGGAAAAGTGCCAGCAAGACAGTCCCCATCTGGATGATATCATGCATGCAGCTTGTTGTCGAAGTTGCTGCTGCTGCTGTTGTTGTAGAGGCTCAGGAGAGCTTGAATTCATCGCAGAATTTTTTTTTGGGTTGGAATGTGTGCTGAGAGAGGAGCTCGGAAGCTGGGGAATAGATGACTCTTTCAGCAGTGATTGGGCATGAGTCCTCGCAGAACATTTGGTGGAGCTGGTCATATTCGGGGCTCTGTTTTCGCGACACGATATGTCCAGTGTCGACTTCACAAGTAAATCTCTCTCTCTCGGTCTCCCTAACACCTTGCTGAGGGTGCCGATTCTATGGGTGTGTCCATGGAAGAACTGTGTGAATTGGGTTGAGGTAATTTTTCTCCTTGGTGATCTCTTGGTCGTTGTATATAGCTTACAACTCCAAGCTCCTCTCAGAAGACCAATTTTTGTTCTCCTAGCTTGCAATCCGCTAGGATTAGTTCGGAGGTAGGCTATAATTGGCTGCTTTATTCTGTGATTTCTTCCGATGGAAACCTCTCTTATGTTGTGTCATTTGGCAACTCCTGTACCCAACTGAAAGTTCCTTCTTGGGGTTAAAGAGTTACAACTTCCTATCAAGCATTGTTGTCTTTGGAAGTACTCCCTCCCGCCCCCTTCTTTCCCTCTCTCTGTGTGGATCACTCTGTGCTTTTGATTTGCAATCTTGAGCTTGTATAGATTCCTGAAATGGGGTTGTGCCTTGGCCATCGGCCCTCAACTGCACTTGTTGTTTCTGTTAGTATATCTTTACGTGAAGAATAGTATCAACAATTTGTTTTTCCAGTTCATATCTCTATGAGAAAATGGTGGTGGTGATTTGATATGCTGTGCACAGGCATCATCTACCAGACAGGGAGACGCCCAAAGAGGCTGCATACCAGATCATCGGCGATGAGCTCATGTTGGATGGCAATTCTTGCCTCAACCTTGCTTCATTTGCAACCATTGGATGGAGCCAGATTGCCACAAACACATTTTGGTCTTGCCACCTTAAACAAAGAACGACATTGACATGGATGAGTACCCTGTTACCACCAAGATCCAGGTTCTCATCTGGGAGCCTTATTTAACCCATTAATGCAACACTTAACGAGTTGAGAACAAAATGAGGCAAAATCACCCCCGGAATTGCCCTAAGTTTTTAATGATTAGTACAAGGCCTCTTGACCAGCTGCATTCCTTGTGGGTGGATGGAAGACTCAGTTTGCAAATCACTTTGAAGTGGAGTTGAGGGATGTGAAACTGAGGAAAGATTACTATGTCATGGATCCTGCCAAGGCAGTCGAGTTGTGTGGTGAGAACACCATCTGTCTGTGCACCATTCTTGGCTCCACCTACAATGCTGAGTTTGAAGATGTCAAGACCTTGAATTAATTGCTTGACCAGAAGAACAAGGAAATGGGGTAGGCTCAAAGACACTTAAACACATTTTGAAAACCTCACTGCAAGTTCTGCTGTGACTGCTTTGAACAATTTTGCTGATTGAATGAAAATTAAATCATCCATCATGAAATGGTTGAACCTGCCATTAGGATGAATGGAAAATTCAGTGCTCAATTGTATGACCTCTCAAAGCATACTTTTGCAAAACTGTGTAGTTGAAAGCACTGGCAAGTTCACCATCCTGTCCAAGGAGATTGAGGTGCCATCGGTTGCCTCTCCCTCAAGGATCGAACTGAGCATGATGTTTATGTATGAAATTGCACATGGGTTACTGGCTGGACTTTGCCTGCAGACACCATGGCACCTGATCCAGAGAAAGTGAACCTTCTTCAGGTTGTAGTCACATAAGACTTTAGCGGGTCTCTGGCTGACAGGTGGTAGCTGACCTCAATAAGGTGCTAGAGAATCTGGATAAATCTCCGACAAAGCTCATCCAAGCTGTCAGTCAAGCTGTGCAGGAGGTGCATGCAACCCTTGCTGAGGGTACAATGTCTGAAGATGTGAAGATATCTGCCACTTTTGGTGAAGAAATTAGCTACTGGATCAAAATATCAACAGCCACAGTCACAAGGAGAAGCAATCCAAATTTCACACCAAGTGAGCAAAATGCTAACTAATGGGTGTGCTGAAGGTCAAAACTACCAATCACCCACTTTCATGAATTGAATAAGGCAATTAGGCTTAATGACACATGTCCACCTTTCCAACCTTCTGCATGAGCATAGGAGATGCATAATTATGATGTGAGAAGTAAACTCAGGTTGTGCATTGAGACTTGAGACCCTTCCTAAATGTAATTCTGTTTATCACACAGATCTAAGAGAGAATTAAAAGGCTCTAGACCTTGTTCAAATGTAATCACACAACAGAGTGGTGTTGCAAATAGAAGGTCTAAACATAAATTTTGAATAAATTTGTGTTTTACTTCCTGATTGATACATTTTAATTGCAACTATAAGTATTTAAGCTGAGTCACCAGAACTGGAGCGAGTATTATATATTTCTAGCTTCAAAAACCCTTCTATTCTTTTTATGTAAGATGATCCAAATTTAAACCATCAAGCAGAAACCCTTTTGTACAATACCATTACCACATAGATTAGTTTCTGTTTAAGATGTCTATACAAAAGGGGTTCATATCAAAGCCCATTTAAGAGAATATCTTCCACTATGTGACTTCCAATATCTACCATGTTGATCATCGCATTGAAAAGAAAACCAAATAGGGACCAAAAGATCTACTTGGATCCAAATTAGTTTATATTGAAGTCAATATGAGCGTTGGAAGGGTATAAGAATTCTGCTCAAAATCAAGGACAGGGTGTATATGTCTTTTGTTCTAAAATTACCCTCAGGGTGAAGGGTATATATGATCGTTAATATTTCATTAAGTAGTGTAAAGGGTAAGTTTCTTTATGAGAATTGTCAACACTTTCACCTCAAAGAAAGACATTAGTTGTTAATTATGCCATGATGGCAAGGGTAAAATAATGGTAACCATGATATTACCTCATGAATACACCAGGGTAAATGTGAGGGTAGGTTGCATTGATGTCAATGCATGCAAAGAACTGAGAGAAATTTTCTAATGTGTTCGGAGGGCACCTTATATCCATGAACAGCCCTGGTGGAATACAGGGATTGTATGCCTATCTGTCAGTGTAAAATCCTCTCTCTCTTATGGAGTAGCATCAGAACCAGCGTTCTATCAGTATATTGTGCAAGCAACCTGGGTGTATAGTACTGATATGGGTACTACTATTGAAGAACATGACCTGGGGCAATACCAGCCTGGTATGGAGACTTAGATAATACCAGGTTTATAGTTTAGATGCCTTATACCAGGCAAAATCAGCCTTTGACCTAATACTGGTACTAAACTGGTATGAAAGCTTCCAAAAAGTACACAATAGCAGTACCTGCCAGGTATGAAAAAAAAACCCTGATACCAGGACCAGTCTGATACATTCACAAGTTGGATACCAGATAAAACTGATAAAAACCCTCCAACTGCAACACCTCATGATCTCCATATGTTCATGATAACAGTTGCATCTTGCTTTGCAATGGGTAATTCCTGTGGGTGTGGTCCCATTCCCAAAATGTGAGGCCAGACTCAACTACTGCCGAGTCATCCAAGGCCCTTAAATTCGAAATGCTCCCACCCTGGGGCTTCACCCTATGCATTATTGCCACATGTTAAACAGACTGTAGCGCTCAGATGAGCACATTGTAACTATGCCAAGATAATTCAAATATATACCTATCAACATTGATCATTAACATGAACTTTAGTTTCAGCTCAGCCATAGCCCCCCATCTTCTCTATTGTGAATCCTGATGATGTCTGCACGCCAATTTGTTGCCACATTGCCAGAAACTTCACCTCATGCAGAGCATACCCATTTTTCATTGTTCAAACGTGTAAACTCACCCTAACAAATGAAGTGCAGCAGTATTAGCATACTTTCAGATAGAGCTTTAGCCGTTTGATGTGAAGTAAATTGGTCTTCTTCTCAACGATGTCAATTCTAATAAAGATAAAACGATTGAGAAAATTATTTGTGCATGCTATTGCTATAGAACTTAAAAGGATCCCCACAACGCAACTGTATCAAGAGGTTGTGGCAAAGTTCAAAGCTCAAACCTTCTAGCTACAGATACACTAGATCTGCACTGAATTTCCCCTGGCCCCTATCAGGGGAGGTTCACAAATCTAACACCCAAACAGCCTGTCTGGTGGTTGCAGGTTACGTTTGTGTAACCACCACCTCAGAGACTGGCAGGAGCAATATTTTGTGCCTAGTGGGTTGGTTACATAGGGTAAAGAACCCCTCTGCAATATTCACGAGTTATTGACCCTGCTGCCAGCTCAAGCTCAAGTTGGTGAAGCACCTTGAAGGGGTGCTTTACCCTACCAAATTATTCAATTGCTGCTAAGACAACAATTGATGATCGGTACTCTTGATCGATCTCCCCCAAAGCCTTCTAAAGAGACTCGATCGTGACAGGAAGGAAGGTTCACAACTATGGCCTTCCCTGGATGCTTGATTTCAACAACAAACGAAGGGTGCACCCATTGAGATCCAAGCTATGACAAGAAGGAGCAACAATTATTCTTATACTAACAATGACTAGTCAAAATCAGTCGAAGGACGTTGAAAGCATTTAGCAAGGATCAGTCATTTGTCAAGGCTTGATGACGGTTCATCTAAGGAAACTAATCTCAGTATTCTTCATATGTATAACATGCACAAGAATGTTGAAAGGATCAGTTGCAGACTGTAGCGGATCCAATGCACAGGAGGAAAAACGTTCAGTTAATAAAATCACGAAAGATTAGCCAGCACAATCTTGGAAAATATGCAAGAGAGTATCCATCAAAACTATAAGGAACGCAAAGGAATGCTTGTGCCTCTCGCAGGTGCAGCACTAGTGCGGCAGCAATGAGCAACAAGAAGCATGAACAGAACATACCTAGTCTGCCATTGGCGACGAAACTGGGTGCATCGGACGCTGCACGCCCTGCCAGGAGGACACATGACCACATCACGGTGCTGCTACAAAGCTTGCTGTTGTTCGTTCGTCTCCCCGACTCATCATCCGCAACTATAATTCTGCACCTAGGAAACACCTCCTTATTAGCATTCTTTCCCATCACAAATGACGGTAGTAATACTGGGAAGCTTTCGGACAAGAAGGGTTTGTCACCGATTGAGAGGAGCACAATTCATACTCTGAGCAGCTTGATCACATTCAGCATGCCTCTGGACGCTCAACAACATTTCTCCGGCGGAACCAAATGAATGTTTCAAGCATCTTTCTTCGTGCGACTAACAAGGTGCCAAGCAATTCAACGGTTGCAGAAGCCGTGAGGTGCATTACGAGTGCTTGCGACAAAACGCATGCATTTGACTTCAGCGGCTAGACAGCCTGGTAACTCGGACGTGCACTTCTCCGGTTCTGCAAATCTAACACTGGTCAATCTTGCTTTCCGGCATGCATGAGAAACAGCTATTGGGAATTGCAGCTCATCGCAACAAACACGCACACGGGAATGGCGCGAGCCCTTAATTACGGTGGATACATGAGGACAGGCCTCCTGCGTTGACATGAAAATTCGTCCAACAGTCTACAAACGATCACACGGCGTTTGCAGCTGAAAATCAATGCACATGATATGGTGGACTGTACACTTTGCCGCATGCTTTCCTTCTCTGATGAAGGTCCTGTCACGTGGTAGAATTGTGTGCTGCACCATTATCATCTACCATATGTAGCCTGTAGAAACACCTCAAGCGCTGGATATCATAACCGCGATGCAGTTGTGCCTACCTTCAGCATAGCAACAGAGTCATCGAAGATCATCAGCATGCTGACATCAGTCGCTTAAGGTGTTTCCACAGCCTAGATGTGATGACAATATTTCGGGAGCTCTGTTTATGCGCAAAGCACAGTTTGCACCTTTGTGTTGGGAAACTGGACTCGGGGTTGATATCACGTGCGGGATTCACCACACCATCAGATGACTTCTTCGCCGAGTACTCATAAAGAGAACTTCAGACTCTTATCCGAGATCGGATCACGTCTCACATCAAGCATGCCTACTCCATCCATCAGATCAGGATCACAAAGGAGACTCATGAGGGTAAGGTATATCAGAGGAGTTTGATGTCAGAGACGAAAGATATCACGAATCGGCTGGCCTGTGGACATGACTTTCACACAGCGCCGCTGAAAATCTCTGCTCAGCACAGTAGAACAGGACTCATGCAAAACTTTTCAACATCAAGAAACAACTACCCTCATCCGCATTCTTGATCCCTATCCTAGAGGACGCAGCTTCAGTGAAGCTAGCCGATCTCTAAAACTTTCCGGCCAAGAACCTAAGAAAGTTCACACAAAACCAAAAAATAAAAAAAAGGTCACAATAGTACACAACCGCCAGCATATGCAAGCTCCATACTAACTTTCGGAAGCGAACCTTCTGGAACCAACAAACCACTTGATACATTGGAAAAGAACACACAAAACCCAAAGAACACTGCCAATAAACAACTGTACCAACATGCTAAAAAAACAGTGCCAAAAACAACTCCACCGTGCCACACAGACGCAGGCCGCCTGAGACAGTAAAACTCTGAAAAGCGAAACCGTCTTCATGGATAATCAACACAGAACCATCGCCTAAAGAAGACAAACTCCAAAAGGACAACGAACGGAGCGACGAGAAAACAGCGCAAGAAGAAAGAACTCTCAAGTTTTTAGCTTGATCAAGAACGCAATCAGCTCACACAAACAGCCATATATTTCGCCCGGAACTCCCTCAAGCACTGAGCTGGAGCCGTTTCGTGGTCAAGATCCGCGCCCCGTGCAAAGAGGAGAAAGAGGAAAACAGAGAAAAATGAAGCCGACCAAAAGTGTATGTAATCTGATAAGTTAGTGTATGTACAAGATCCTTCTTTTCCGAGCTAGACGCGCCACATTGAAAACAGAAAATTCTGAATCGGAGAACCTACTACTAGCGATTTGAAAAAACGCGGAACAAGCAGTCGCATATAAAACAAACAAGGAAAAACGAAGCCGAGTTACAGTCCACAAACTTCAGGGCTTGCTTGTCAAGACAGATAAGACGATACCCGCTTTCCCACCCCCTACAAATCTTGTTCTATCTCCAAAAAAAGCAACAAAAAGATGCAACAAAAAAAGATGCAACGAATGATGCAACCGCATCCAGTTATAAAATAATTGATTCACGAAGCAATTGGCCATCGATTTGATTCACGAAGCAATCGCTCGAGAGACCCGCGATGTGTGTCTTGTGTCTTTCTGTCTTCTTCTCCTCTTCTCCGGGCTCGTGTTTTCTCTTCATAAGCAGCCATGGCGGCCACGCGGAGACCACCCGGCTCCTCTCCGGGTAACCCGGTATTTCCTCCCCCGCGATTCCTCCGCTGTCATGTCCGTATAGTTGCCACAGCTGCCACTTGACCGTTAATCTGATCTCCATCACTCCTGAATCGCCACGTGTCATACATGGTTCGGCGATTAACTCTCGTGATATCTTTTCGGTGCGTTTTGGGGTTTGGTACTTGTTTTTTTTGTTTTTCGCATTTTCTGTGGTAACATCTCCACCATTGATTTTAATAGGACAGTAAACTGCAATTTTGTACAATGAAAGGGCAGCGCCACAGGTCGTTCTCTGTTTCAGGCCCCGGAAGCCTGGGTAGGAGCGCGAAATTTCTGTGCCAGAAAACAGAGGAACGCCCTACAGTATTCAGTGACCTAATTTGGAAGGTACCTGCCTGCTGGGATGACCTTACTGATATGTAGGGTACCTCCCAGCCTGCTTGAAAGCTCTGCCCAGGGAAGTACCTGCAAATAACAGAGAAAAAAATTAGTTCAATGTTTAATATATAGGGAAGGCCTGCTCCCCAGGGTTTCCCCTAATTTGCTAGTCATACACCCCCAAAATTAGGGTATGCCCTTGGGAACAGGCCTCTTCTAAGTATAAAGCACAAAATGGTTCTTTATTCACATGGTGGAAGTTCTGCATGTGATCAGCCAAAGGACCCTTCTGCTGACCAGTCCTTCTGCTGATGAATGAATCTTCCATGATGGAGGTGCTGTCAAATACAAAGAGATAGAGAAAAAAGAGAAAAACCATAAAATAGGAAGGGCTGCGGAGCCTACCCTTGTCCTGATGTAGACTTTTTTCTTCTCAAAAAGGAAATCTATATTTTCTTATTGTCTTGGACTTCTATCTGCTGGTCTTCTCCCCAACTTCTTAAGCATGCCCCTTACCCTGTTTCTTTCTCGGACTTAGTTGCGGAGCAATTGTTCTTGTGTTTTTGAGTCTACCTGCCTAAACCCATTGTTGTCGATTCTACCAATGCTTGTACGTCCCTAAAAACATGCTACTTGGACGCTTTGCCAATGTTCATTTCTGTCCCCCAAAGTAAATCATAGGGTACAATTTTTTTCCCATTTTACTCTCGGTAGGGAGTTCCACAAAAATGTCAACGCTCCCTAGCTTGTCTTGGGACGTTCACAAATGTAGTACCCCCTTAGCCTTCCTGGGGAAATTCACCCAGACCAACGCGAATATTCACTGGAGTCATTGGTATACGTGTGCTTTGTTTGACCAAAAGATCTGCATGGTTCAAGGTAGTTCTACTTTGTGTAACTTGGGCTTGGCGATGCTTCAGTCTACCAGTGATGATGAATTGTTTATATATATATATATATATATATATCTTATTTTATCTCATATTTTGGAAAGGGAAAGACATATCTCTTGTTTTTTCAACAAGGCTCTATTGAGACATTTTCCCAAGGGTTTGGCCATTGGTGAAGATAATGGTTGGTTTCTCATAGGCTAGAATGGGAAAATTGTTTATGCATTATTTGCATGCCAACCTATATCATGGATGACATCTAGTAAGCAACTACCATGAATGCCTAGCTCTTTTTACATTTATTCCAGAGATATTTGTTATGTACACAAAATTGTTGAATTAGGTGCATTGGCAAATGGTGAATTGCACATGCCTATTTGCATATTGAGGTGTCATGTAAAGAAAATTTTATCATTGAGCTCCACAAACCAAAGGTGAGAACCTTTACTCTTATGGTACTAAAGGTATTGAGGGTATTTCCAAGTTTTGAAAATGTGTTCTATACTTACAAACCTTTGAAAGGAAGTAGAATGCATCTTCTTTTAACCGGAGATCATGTGTCTACTTTCCTAGTTCCATCTTAAGATGAACTGCAATAAGGTTGGGTAGGGGAATAGATTCAGCTAATGCATGGTACTTAATCACACAAATTACAACCCAACCCATATTGTAGTTTGATTTCAATAAAGCCACCATAAACCATAAGGAAATCAACAACCTTTGTTCCTCTCCCTTTGTTCAATGGATTAGTTTTGGTTCTTGGACATAGTATCCCCGCCACCCCCTTTGCTTCCTCCACCGATGACCCTACTCCTTTAGCACCACCCACCCTAGAATTTGTTGAATTTGTGTCAGAATATTATTGCCTCACAAGAAGACAACCAACATTGAAAAAGTGTCTTTGGAAGAAACAACACTAGCTTCAAGCTCTTTAAAGTTAGAATTACATCATAACAAAATTCACTAACAACCTTACTTCTGCATCTTTTTTTGAATTTTGTGTTGCAACCCATTGTATGACAAATGGAACCAACATCAAAACACACCTCTAAAAGAAGATTCAAGGCTCTTTATCTACAAGCAAATTCAAGGTTTTCTCTATGAACAGATACATTTCAAAGTCAATCTCTATTTGGTATGTGCTCCTATTTATCTATCAATCTATCATGAATGGATTGAAGCACATGCCATGAATATGATATATGCAAAAGGAAAATCTTTACTTTGAATGGAGACAAACACAAGACAAATTTTGAAAAAACCATTAGCAGCACATCATCATCATCATTATGAACACATCAAACATGAAAGCCATTAGGGTGAATGATAGATAGGTTGCAACAAGAGATAAACCAAATGGATTTTTTGCAGAAGAATAAAATCTTCCTCCAATACCAAAATTCTGAAGAAACAAACAAACATGGAAAAAGGAAGAAAGAATCATCAAGGCGGTGGTGTTGGATGTTAGCTACTTGCAAGAGAAGAAAATAAAATAAAATTTATGGAGAGATTTTTTCTGCACGATTTTTCATAGATAGATGTAAGAGGGAAAATTCTATGCGCAGATAGGATGGCTACAATTTCCAAACTAATTCTTCTTGAAAATGCACAAGAATCACAAGTGTTGCAATGACAGGAAGTGACTATCATCAGTGCAAATTTCTAGAAAGCTTGGATTTCTAGAAAGTTTGGGGACAAAGAGAAAAAAAAAGAGAATTAAATAATGAAGGGTTTTTTACTGTTTTCTTTTTCTTGGGTGAAAGCACGATAAAGTGTACAACTAAAAGTACTTGTCAATCTACTTATCAAATGAACAAAAAGTAAGACCAAAACCCATCAAAAAATGGTTATATATTCAATCTTTTTAATCACATGATAAATAACAAAATATTTCTTCATTATTATGCATAATTTTTAATTTTTCATTATAAAAATAGGTTTCAAGTATACTTTTTAAAATTCAAATAGCTTTTAAAACCTAATTTTTGCAATGTAACATTTGATTCAAGTATGTATTAAGTATATTCTACCAAAGAAAAAGTAGATTTCTTTTGGTGAGGCCCTTGAATATACAATGATTTTTATGCTATAATTTCATACATGTATATTTCATTAAATGTTCTACTGAAAAAATAAGTTTGAACACCATATTGACCAATTAATTTCAAACCTACTTATTCCCTACTTTTATTATTCTAAAGTTTTTGAAATTTTGTAGTTGATTTACAATAAAGCCAATTAAGGACTCAATAGTTTCAAAATGAAATTTAAGTAAAATTTGAATATACTTTCTTATGTTTTCGTGAAAATTTGCCTTTTTTTAACTTGATATTTTTTCAGCAACTTTTTTTATATATTTTACCATGTTTTCACCCTCTTTTTCTTTTGCTTGAATGTCTTGAGCTTGTCGAGTTTCTTTTGCATCAAAGGCACTAGTAGTAACAATAGTTGTTGTAATGGATGGTAATTCAAAGAGCTCTCGCAAATCAATAATGACAAGAGGAGGAGGAGATTCATTATCATTTTCCAGATATTTTTCTTCTTGTGTCGTCATGAATAACAAGTGGTGGTGAATCCTCATTTTTCTTTTCTTTTGGAGAGAATTTTTAATTCTTGTGGAACGAAAAGAAGAAACTGAAACTTCTCCTCCTCCTATTCTGCCATTATTGTTGTTACACATTTACTACTAAGTGTTAGTATAACTGTTGTTACATGGAGTCACACAAGAGATGGAAGAAAATGGAACAAAAGTAGCAAAATGAGGGAGAAAGGAGGAGAAGAAGAAAATGGAGGAGGAGCAAGGAAAAAGCGTGCATGAAAACAACATCATGGGAAAAGCCATATTTAAAACTTTACAATATATACAAAGGATAAGATTATTTGAGAAAAAAGGATCACTTCAACACATGAGAGAGAGAGAAAGCAAAAGAAATGATTGTTGTTTCTTTTTCTACTTCCACATGAGAAAGAAAATCGTTTCCGCATGAAAGAAAAAGACATGATTGTTTCTTCTCTTGTTGTTGCTTCCACATGGGACAGAGGATTGTTTTCCACAATGAGAAAAAGATGGATTGTTTCTTCTTCTTCATAATCTTTGCTTGCCACATGATGAAACATAAAATTTGTTTTCCCAAATGAAAGAAAAAGATGGATTGCTTCCATGTGAATGAAAGGAGAGACGATTCATTATTGTTTTTCTTTTGTTCCACCATGAAAGAAAGAGAAAGATGGATTGCTTCTTCTTCTTCTTCTTCTTCCACATGAAGAAAAGGATTACAAGTTTCACATGAAAGACATGATAGCTTCTTTTGTTTTCACATGAGACCAAGGATTTGTTTCTCACATGAAAGTTTGAAGTATAAGATCCTATTGTTCATGTCACAGATTAATGGGCAAATAAGAGCAATGTGAAAATGACAATGTGAAAATATGAAAACAAGCAAATAATTCACTTAGTGGATCAACAACTACAACAATACCATACCCAACATCTAAACAACACTACTTTTTGTCCATCATCTACCATACCTTCTTTTCTTTTAGAAAACTTGGGGATGCTGGGAAAATGAAATGCTGAAAAAACAAACCAAGAATGAACATAGCATATAGGAATTTCATAGCTACTGTTCTATCAAACAAAAAAAATTCAAAAGCAGGGCAACATGTCATACCCTCTTCTTCACAACCTCTTCCACTTTAGAACCATTTTGAAGGATCAACAACATCCTTATCATCATATCTTGCATTTTGTAGAGAATGACATCCAAGTACCCTGCTTTCTTCATCACATTCATGTGTCCAATGATTTTGACAACTCTTAATCCTCCAATCCTTATTTATAGATATCAAAACCATGATTTTTTGGGGCAAATTTTTGTCAAGACTATTAGCCCACATACATAGGTTATAGTTGAACCATATTAAATTGTCCTAACCTTTGTTATAGCATAAGAGTTTTCCTTCATACATGCATAACAATAAGTATTTATAAATTAGTTTTTCAAGGTGAACAAATGAGCAGATTAATATGTATTAACTTGAATACACAGTTTTCTGTTAGTTGTGGCATTCTAGAATCTCACAAAAGGGACAACAGTTAGGACCTTCTCCAAATTGAAGACTCGTGCAATTATTATCTCATTACAAGCCTCCTCCCTTCCAATGCAAATGTTTATGCATTTGCATGTGCAAAAAGCTTAAAACTAAACTAGGAAACAAGATTCAAATGGATTTCAAGGTTTGAAGCATTGTGATTGTTTTGCTAGTATGTTTCTTTGCAAACCCAAAACCCACATTTTGTAGCTAAGATGATTCCTTCAACAAATATGAGAGTGCCTAGGAACCCCATAGATAGAACATATGTTGTCTTGATCTACTGAGTTTGTGGATTCATAGGGTCAAAAAGAAGAGGTTGTTGAGGAGCTAGTCTTATCATTGTGGTAAACTACTACTACTTCTTATCATTTGATCCCTTTCTTTCATCATTCCTTTGTCCCCCTAGCTTGAAGCTCTTGAAATCTCCTTGAGATTTGTTGTGAAACGACCTAGATTGTAAGGTTGATGCAAAAGAAAATATTTTCCTTCTCCTAATCGACCATGGTGAAAGCTCACAAAAATAGAAGGGGAAATTCCCAACATTGATGCCAATCTGCTACAAACCTATAAGGATGATGACAACCATCTAAAAATAAAAGTAAAAGATTGTACAACAAATTATGCTAAACATAGCCATAATTGTGGCTAATCCTTGATCACAAGCGAAGGCTGGACAAATAGCTAAGAACAAAAAAATTACAAAAAATTACAAAAAACAAAACTACCCAAAATTTCGTCATTCCAATGTATAACTATCAAACTTTGGTCATTATGGCACATAATTGTTGACCAAATGACCATTCATAATTGTCATGGTCAACAACCATAATATAATTGTCTTTGTGACAAAAAGACCTTATATCTGGTCTACATAAACCCAATTCCGATTATCATCATCACTACAATTTATCTTCTTTCGTTTTATTGTAAATTGTATTGTGAAAGATAGGTGACAAAAATTTATATACAATGAAAATAACACCAAGACTTGTCCTACAAAAAAAGCTAAATCTAGATCCAAGGTGGGTGTATTGACAAAAAGACTAAACCAAGTTCTCAATTTGGAGGCTAAACTAGAAATCCAACTTGACATTAGAGGTCAAAGGTGGTCAACTTTAAGAAATACTTGGTAACAAAGGATGGTGGGATTTGCATGTGAAGCAATGTTTGAAAGTAATCAATCTAATAAAACACTAGTTGTTGGTGAGGCTAATCCACTTGCAATTGTTTGATTTACCTATGTGCCAGTGAGCAAATTTGAAAACTTTTTATAGTTTGACCAATTGATTATTATACAAGTTCACGTTTTTTTTCAGAATTATTAACAATTAATATTTAATGCTAATGTTGGTGCATATTTTAGATCATGCAAATCTTAAATCATATTTTTGGTGAAGTTTCACAACAATGTGAAATTTCTTTTTTTTGAGGTTTGAGGGCAAGGTTTTTTTTTCAATTTTGTGATGTAATTGGTGTCATCATCCATAAGACGATTTTGCTAAATCTATTATAAGTTTTATATGAAAGTAAAAGACAACAAGAATCCTAGTATATTCTTGGCTACCTACTATATTTATCATAAATGTTTTGTAATTTTCATTTTATTCTTTGAATTTTGGTGAATTTTTTCCATGAAAAATCCTTTGCATAGATTGAAATCATATTTTCATGTTGAAATTTTGCAAAACTTTTTCCCCAAAAAAACCATTGTTTGAGAGTGCATCACAATAGTTTGGTGCCAAATTTATTAAACCTACATATAACAATCAATACCAAACCTCAACTAAGGTTACATACCTATTTTAGTTATGCTTGTGTGTATTTTGCTCATGGGAATTTAGGTCTCCTTTTTTCCTATTGGGTTCTTAGGAAAACATCAAGATGACAAAATGTTAACATTGTAAGCTTTGATTGCTTACATTTGCATTATTGTTCATTCAATTTTGTTTAAGGTAATTACACCTATTGTTAAACACACCCTTATCAAGGAACACTTAAATAGTTCATACAAGAATTCATGACCAATTGGCCACACATCTTCCATTGGTCAAATCATGACCTTTAATCTCAACACCTGGTGAAAGAAAAAGTTATTTTACAATTAAAGAAACTTCTACCACCAAATTTGTTGTTCATTAGGTGAGGCCAATGTTTAATAATGCATTTTTGGTTGTTTTGGTTCAATGCACACATAATAACATAAATCTACAAAAATTGTATGCACAAGGCTTTAAGTATTTAGTTAAGGGTGTGCTCTAGGACATATTTATAGATCTTGTAATTAATAAATGTTTGGGGATGGGAGGTGATGTGTTACATTGGAAAGGGTACAACAACATCATAAAAGGGTTAATTAAAACCTTAACTAACTTGCAAAATTAGTTTATGGGGTGCCAGGTACATTTATGTTCTTTGCAAGAATCCAAATAAAGAATCAAAGGACATATTGTAAGTTTGGGATACTACAATGCAAAATTTATGAACAACCTAAAGATCACTAAAAAATCCCTAAACTTGTAAAATAGCTTGCCAAAATAAAAACATCACAATTTCAAATCTAAATAACTCAACTTAAGTCATTCACTCTTCTCAATGAGGAAGAAGCATGTCCACCTTACCATCAATTCGCTAAAAAAGTTATAATTTTAAAAAAGATTTCAATACTTAGCATAAGAGCCTAAGAATAGCAATACAAAAGACCATCATATATGTGAAGATAGAAGAGAAATGTGATGAATGAAAAATTGAGGAAATAATATTAAGACCACGAATAAAATAGATTAGCTCACCTTACACTGACCATGATATAAAAATCAAGAAGAGCATGATGGGGATTCCTTACATCCCTTATAAGCAAATGGAAAAATGAGGAGTTAGAGGAGGCCATGGATGTAATGGGGAAAAAGGGTAATGAGGAGGGCTAACAAACATTGGAACATGTACCACTATCATCACTAACTAACCATTTGGATGGCAAGACAAATTGTAAGAAAGTTGACCCACCAAGTGCTTTCACTAAAGAAGAATGTTGTTGCTTGGACACTAAACATGCAAAAGTGTGAACTATCTATATCATTACAACAACTCAAATTTAAGGTGGAAAATTTCATTTAGATTCTACCCACACCATTTCAATATGGTTTACTTGGGAAATTTTGGTGGTATTGGTTCAAGTGTAAACATCCAAAACTATGCATACATTTTACAAAAAGCCAAAAAGTTTTTATAGCACAAGTCCAACTAACTAGTCTTACAATTCATTTAATCAAAACTTGCAAACACTTTACAATCAACATAATTATAAAACAAATCATATATGGAATTCAAACAAGACATGAATCCAAGCTAGCAAAAAATCAAGAACTTGGCTAAACAAGGTTCACAACAAGTTTAGAACATCAATCCTAGATCTAGGGAATAATTGATTGTGAACTATGCAATCAACACCATAGGAGTGTTACTACTAGGATTTTACATCTTTAGAGGTGTAAGATTATAAGATGACTACATTAGATTTATGCAAATCAAGGATCTATATGGTGATGCAAAAAATGCTTGGATGACAACATTCATGTTTAAAGAATTATTAAGTTTATTTAAGAAATTTGTACCAAGTGAAATTTCTTAAGCAAATCAATATCTTTTAATCCTAAATGGGCATGGATCTCGTGTTAGTTTATAAATAATAGGATATGTGTGCATCAATTTGGGTTAAATATGATCACATTCGCAAGCTTACATCACATGCATTGAAGCCCCTAGATGTGTCATGTTTCAAACCTTTCAAACAACATTTAAAAAGGAAAAAACCAATAATTATTCAAAATGAAACAAAATCACATTGGCTAGGTTAAAAAAAACATTGGACTAAACATTGTCCAAACGTAATATTGTATTTAGATTTAGGGTTACAAGAATTTGGCCTCTAAATTTTAAGGTAATGAATGATAACTTATTGGGCAAGCCCATCCTTGGGTGGTACCACTAGGAATGTCACACCTTGATTTTTCCGGACCCATCAAATTTTGAAAAATCATACGAAACATTTAAATAAATATTTTCATAATTTTTTTTAATCAGTACATTCATTAGGTTCTGCAGATTTTGAAATTTAAATAATTTCAAAAATATTGTGTATTTTGATGTTGCTAATCATTGCATTTATAAAAAGTGTTAAGAATGTAGCGTTAGTTCTTTTCCTTGAACTTTTTGGTCATGAACACAAATTTGAAACATGATTTGAGAATTTTCTTGGGAATTTTTTTTTAAAGTAATTTTGAAGTCATACTATTTCCACTTTTTTATTAAGCAATTAATTGAATAAGTATAATTTAATTATGAATTTCCAAAGTTAAGGTTATCAAATTTTGAAGGGGCCATTTCAATTAACAATACGCATTTTTAACAATTTTTAATTTTGTTAATTCCAAAATAAAATTCAAGCCATGTATTAGTGCATGAAATTGATAAACATGAGAAGAAATTTAAAGTTGTGAAAACATTTAAAATAAAGGGCCCAAAAAAATGATTTGGTTGTTGTTGGTTCCTTAACCTTTCTTTGAAGTAGTTCCTAATGGTACCACCTAAGTATGGGTTGCCTTATTACTTGGGTGAAGTGTATACAATATAACAAAATACAAAAAGGTAGATGAAAAAAATTACAACTATGATGATGAAGCTACTGGTAACCTTTAGATGGGAAATATTGCAAGAACAAATGTTATAGTAGGTGGAAAGGATTCCAAATACCTTCTTTCATTATAACAAAAATACTACTAATTAAAGATGTAAAGGAGTCTAATTACCATGGAAGAAGAACTAAAAAAAGTTTATAATCTATGGGTTGATTTAAACTAAAATTAATTAGAACCACAACCACTATAAGATGTAAGTAATATATTTTGTACACATTTTTTATCTTCTTTTCTACTTGAAAACATGAAAACATAGTCTTTTAAACTTATAACCTTTTTTTAGCATTTCAAAACAAATGAAATAAGTTTAGTTTTTCCCATGGGCATCTCTAGCCTTCCTTTAGTTTCTCAAAGCAATTAATGTAATATCATTTGGACTTGAAAAAGTACCCCAAAAGTATCCCCAACAATTTCATCATTTTTTAGGGGTTGGGAATGAATTTAGTTATGAAAACAAACTCAATTAACCGAAATATATATATATATATAAATTTTCACCACATCAAAATTGAGGTGCTTGAAAAAGCATTCGAATACTTGCAAAAACATTTCACCTATTTTCAAGTATTTAAACTTTATTTTTCAAATTGACAAAAAATTTAAGTTCAATTCAAGTACTTCTAAGTAGTTAAAAAAAACATGATTACAACAATTTAGCTTTTGAAGTCCATGCAAACAAGAGTTTAAAAATAATGTACTCAAAAATAATATTATTATCCCCATGAAATCGTCTATTTCTTAATCCTTTTATATAGAGACCCCAATATTTTGTTGGTTACATGACTTTTTGTGTATACTTTACCATGTTTTCATATTATAAGAATTAGAAAACAATGCAAAAAACATCGCCAAATCATCCTTGGCCAACTTGTTGATGCAACCACATTTGCTTACAAACAAAACTAGGGGCAAATGACCTTTAGGGTAAAATTATAATCAAAGGAGCCACCCAAATGAATGGACACTCCTTAAATTACATTTTTATATGTTTGAAAGATCATAAAGGAAGCATAATAGTTTGGATTTTCATAAATTTTTTGGGAATATAGTCCATTAATTGCAAAGTCTACATGCTCAAAGCTTGACACAAATCAAAAATGTTTTTGTATGTTCAAAGCACTCAAACCTTAAGAGTGCATAACCCTTTTTTCAAACATCCTTTTTTTCTACCAAATGTACACCATTTTTTTTGGAAATTGGTTAAGATTTTAACATTGATGATTATAAGCACAAAAGGACTTGAATTGATGATTTTTTTTTTAATAACCCATTTTGAAAATGTGGTCGTAACTAGTTGTTCATATATATGTGATAAAGGGCATGACTGCATAATATAGATGATATAAAATCAATTTGTAATGAAAATGTATTTATATCTAAAATGTAATGTTAAATGGGGTATTTGAAATATATAATTCGCAAGAATGACACATGTCATGTTTAATCCTTAAAAAAAGACTTTTACCTTGGTACCCCTAGCTCCTTTGACCATGATTTCACCCTTTAATGGATTATTCACAATCCAATGTTGTGACATTTGATGAATACCTAGAAATCTTGTGACTAAAAGCCATGGAAAAGGAAGTAGTATACCAAATTTAAGTTAATAAATAAAAGGAAAAATAGGAAAAATAGACTAAAAGGCTAAAAGGGTGGTAGAGCTGTAGACTATGGTTGAGCATGTAGTTTAAAAGAACTTGAAGATCAAATTACAAAATATATTTCATAGCAAAGTGGTTTGCTACAATTGTGAAGAGAATGGAGATCAATTACACCACAACATTCAAGTAGGACTAAAAGCCTTAACTACAAGGATATCAATGTTCAAATTTGGGCTTCATGTCACAAGCTCAAAAACTAGCCAAACAAAGGGCAAAAGTTAAGATGACAACACCAAGGCATGTCTACTTAACTCCATTTAGCAAGATAAGTTTTTTTGAATGAAAGAGAAGGGGGAGTTGGCTTCACATTAAGAAGCACATTTATAAAGCTCTAATGCATGTAACATATATACACCCAAGAAGTAGCACAAATTAAAATGAAATGAACTCAAATAGGAAAGAGAAAAAACTTCAAGATTATTGAAACCACAAAGAGAGAAAATGAGCTTGAAAAAGAAAAAGAAAAAGATGTGTAAGAGAGAAAAAGATTATAATAAAGATTTTATTTTACTATTTTTTAATCTTCAAATCAAGTCAATATTTTCAAATTATCACAAATGAAGACCACTTATTCAATCTGACTCCTTTTTTGCTTGAATTTTTTTTTGCTAGAATTGTTAATGGCATGTGCCTCACATGCTCCCATCCCACAAAAGGCATGAAAAAAAAGTTATTGCAAAGTGAAGGCTTTTCCAACATTAAACTTTTGCAACACTACTAATTTGTTATCAATGTTGTCTTCATCCATCCAAAGATTCAAGCACTTCACAATTTTTCAAAAACACAATAAAATAGCTTAAAGATTGAATAACCTTGCATACAACATGTTGCCATTTGAGTTTATTGGTTTCATTACCAAATTTCTACTTGTCATGTTTGTGACTTCTTGTGTGTAAAATGGTTTTTTTGTGTGAATCCTATTTGAAAAGACTCAATACTCTATGTTCAATGCACAAAAGATAGTCATGGAAAAATCCCAACTAGCAACTTACAAAGCTTTATGCACAATGATCAACCATAGTAATACACAATTGTTTACATTGTTTAACATGAAAAAAATTAATACATAAAGAAAGCCCTTCACTATTTGTGAAATTTAATGTGCACAAAATGAGTGAAACTTTTTAAGTCCACCATTTATGTAGACAATTTGCCAATAGGGTACATTTGGTGCAAAAATTAAGAATTGAAAAATTCATAACAAATGAAATCATAGTGCAAACTCACCTTGCATTTTCCTTATGCCAATCTCAATATATAAACAAGAATTCACACTCCAACTATACTAAGTTTTACAAAATGGATTCAAAACTTGGTTTATTTGTAATAAATTTGTTGTAGTTCATTGATTAAAATTAATTACTTATTACAACCGAACCTAAGGCACCATTGCTCTTAGTCTAAATTGCATCGAATGCTCCAAGTTGCCTCTCTTCACAAGCTTTCTTTAAAACATAAGTTCCTAGGTAAACTATAGTAATTGTTGAATGAAAAGGAAGAAGTATGTAAAGTTATTTCCTTACTTGCACACACTTGTTTAGGGTTTTGTACCATATCCAATGTACAAATCTTGTTTTATTGATAATAAATGCAAGCCAAAAAATAAAAAAACACATGGTTCTTTTAACAATGTCTCAATTAGGTGAAAGCAATTCCAAATATAAAACAAGATCCAAGGAATTAAATATTTCTTTGGGAGTTTACTTTCCATAAATAATAAGGTATAACCCCTTTCACCAATGTTCAAGTACTATGTCACAAAATTATTATTATTATTATTATTATTTATTAAAAAATCAATGACCCCAAGTGGTATAGAAAATATTTAGTGTCTAACTAAATTAGAATAAGAAAGATAGATCTTGTAGGAAAGAGAGATAGCTTGTGATTGTTGAAATTGTCAAAAAGAACAAAAAAAAAAAAAAAAAAAAAAAAAAAAAAAAAAAAAAAAAAAAAAAAAACTTACAAGAAAGAGAAAGAAAGAGTTCACAATTATTGAGACCATTGAAAAAGAGAAAGTTTGTAGTAGAGAATAAAATTTTGCAAGAAAGAAAGGGCTTGTGATCTTGCTAAAACAATTGAGAAAGAAAGGAAGTTAGTAGGAGAAAGAAAGAGTTTTGCAACCATCGCTTGACATGATAAAAAACATCATGACCACCTATAAGAAAAGAAAATGTTGCCACCTTTTACAAGAAGTGCCACCACTTGCAAGAAAAACATGAACATGGTCAAAATCAAATAGGTAGGAGTTGAATAGAGAAAGTTTGTAGGAAAGAGAACATTTTGTGACCACCAAGGAACACCTATTTGAAAGAAACAAAGAGATGGAAGCTTGTACAAAAGCTTTTCTTCACAACCAAGCCCTTTCACTCACAACCCAACCATTTCCCTCCACAACCACCAAAAACTTGCCAACCCATCATTGTTAGAACATCAAATTTTTCAAATGAATTGCATGTTTGTGACTATAGATTTTGAAGCCCATAATGAGTGTAATATTTGAACTATACACCAAATGTGAACGGTGGTTGAAGGAAAACAACACAATTTTGCACAACTTGGTGTTTGCAAATAAGGTAGGTGATGAGTAATCTCCAATAAGTGAATGTTTGGTTATAAGGTGGATAGTGTATACTCAAATTCATCTTCACACTTTAGAATCCAAAGGCAACAAATCCATGGGTGTGGATTTCTAGATCTATGATACACTATGTGTTTGGTCATAAGCCTAGTTACATTATTGCACAATGTTACAAAATACTTATTTGAAGAAACAACTAATGGATGGTTTAAACTTTGGACTAATTTTGGGGAGTTACCAAAACATTCAATAGACTGTTTTGTGGTGGTGGTTCTTAAGGTTCACTGTGGTTTTTAAGGTTTATAACCATGATTCTCAAAAATGAAAAAATGATTTTGATTAATAACCATGGTTTCCAAAAAAATAAAAACAAAGTAACTACTTAACAAAACATTGGTTTTAAGAAAATTCTTTCATGAAAAATATTAGTGTTCTAAAGTTTAAAAAATAATTAGAATTGGTGATTATTTGATTTTATTTTTTTTCCCGCAAAATAGAACATAAGGTTCTCTCATTTATGAATATCATAGTAGTGACATACGAAATACGAGTATTTTTCGAAGGTGCTCAAAAAGAAGTATTTTCAAGTATTTTTTAAAAAAATATATAAAATACAAAGGCTTGAAAATTGGCCTTTGTATCAAGTATTTTCAAGTATTTTTTAAAAAGCCCAAAAAAACGTAAAATACGCGTATGTTTGAATCGAATTGAGAGTATGTCACTACTATGATGAATATTAAAAAAACTAGAACGTATGGTTATTAACAAAATTGAAGACCCACCCAACACTAGAATTGGTGTGGGATAGGTTTTTTTTATTTTGGTAATAATTGGGTCTAGGTTTTACAAAATAAAAACTTGAAAGAACCGCTTGGGGACCTTATTTATTTATTTAAGATTTAAAATTTTTTTTGAATCTAAGTTTTAGAAATTCAAAGATGGGTAATTATGAAGTGGGGGTGGGCATTAAGGTATGTGATTAACCAAAAGGGTATAAATAAGTTATTTTATCAGGGTTTTTGAAAGGCCCCCTTTTGAAAAACATGTGTCAAGTCTCTAACAAGCACAACAAGGAATTTACAAATAAACAATTCGATTAATAACTAATTTTTTGTCGTAATTACCACATGACTTATTACAGTCCCTCATCATTTTGAACAAGTCATATAAAATTCTAATCATAAAAGACAAGAAGTGGCACCAAGTTGCAATGGTAATCGCATAAAAATGTGACTTACATGAATTTCCCATCTATCCAAACTAGCATACATGGCATAATCATTTTGCGACTAATTTTATGACCGCGCAATGTAGTTGCATAATTTATATTTATTTAAATATTATAATTATATAAATATATATTTATATTATTGTTAATTTCATTAAATTCAACCAACATCATGTTGACATGTGTCATTATATAAGCTAAGCTTAAAAGGTTAAAATTAGTTTAGGTTGTTAGGTAAGGAATATTTGGTTAACATCCCACCATTAACCACAACCCATGCCATTTGTGGGAATTAATCATTGAACCCAAAGGATGGAGATCAACTCCTTTACCACCAAGTCACCCACCTTTTATGACAAAAAAATAATAACCTTACTTCATTTAAAACATTATTAAAAACATCATTTTTATTTTTGATATTTTATTAAGATTTTGTCCAAATGCAATATTAAAGTTTTGACTTAAAGTCCTTTGAGTAATGTACACACACATATTTTTTTCCTCTTAAAAAATAAATTGATTTAAAAAGAAAACTATTTGAATTTTGTTATTGAATACAATTTCAATGACCATTTCATGAAAAATTCAATCACATGATTTATAAATGGATAATATAATAATAAATAATAATATATCTTTCATATCCTAAAGCTTCATTTGATTCTAAAATATATATTATACAATTTGTTTTTGATATATCATAATTTTACCAACATAATTTAATTTAAATGTGTGATATATAGATTATTCACATATAATATTTATACATGGAACATAAATATATTTTAATAAAATATAATAAAAATACTAAATATTATTCTTATGTAAAAGATTAATTTAGATGCCATTTTTTTAAAAAAATATTAAGTAATACCATATAATTAATTGATTTGATGGAATTATAAATTTTATTATGTTTACACATATAATATCTTAAGTTTTACTTGAAATTTTGATAAAAATTGTATGTAAAAATAAATTATGTTTTTTCACATCTCCATCTTTTATTTGACTTAAGAAATTATACTATAAAATTTTGCTTATAATAAATCATAATTGTACCAACAAAGACTTAACTTCAATGTATGATATATAACTTATTCATTATATTATGTTTATAAATGGGTCCTAAATTAATCCTACTACCTAACCTATTCAATAATTAAATTACAATGCCTACCTAATTAAACAATTAATTCAAAAAAAAACATATTAACATGATAAATACCTAATATTTAACCCATGTACATATGACCTACTTGGTACTTAATAATTATTACCTATCCTACTTATTACTTATTTATATATCAACTGCATAACCTACTTAATTAATTAATTACACCTAATACCAACACCCTAAACTATTTAATAATTAAATTACATAACCTAATTCATTAAATAAATAATACAAAAAAATTATCACATATCAACATGATGAAATATTTACTACTTAGCCCACGTACATATTGCCTACTACCAATTATCTTACAACTTACTAATTGATTAATTAAACATAACATTATTTCATTCAATACAATGCAATACCTACTATTAAATTAACCTACTTACATACCACCTAATACCTACTACCTATTATTTAGGTTACCTAATTAATTAAAAAACACTATAACATGTCAACATGATAAAATACCTATTACCTAACCTTAATTTTACCAATAGTTATCATGGGTCCTTTGAAATTTTCACAACCCACCAAATCATACTATACATTTAATGGTTAATTTATTGACAATTTTAAGGGAAAACAATTATACCATTAAATCTAGTAATTTCATTGGCCAATTCAAAAAAATTCACATTTAATTACATGTGCATTTGCAACTAGGATTTATAGTTGCAAATCAAGATGAAAAGATGCCATGTGGTGTCCAATGGCCTATGAACCACCTTCCAAGTCACAAAAATAACTACATTTTCATCTATTTTGAGATGCCAATAAAAATGGATAATAAAAATGTATTATTCATCTTCATGTCCATCCAAATGAACATTAGTGGCAATTATGAGTTGCATATGCAACTACAAACCACTTTGTAGTCATTTATGTGACTACAAATCATTTATGGGACTACAAGTTGTTTTTATTAAGTGCCATGGAGGATAACTTCACATTTGTAGTTTAAAAAATGGTTGATTTGGATAGAAGTCATAAATGCATGGGTAGAAATGGACAAGATTCTTTATAATGAAAATCTTACAAAATAAGGTCTTTATCAAGACTTTAAGTCTTTAACAAAAAATATTTAATTAAAAAAATCTTTAACCTACAAGGTAGGTTATTTTTTCTTTGCATTTTGAAGGTAGAACACAATTACAAGTTTTGAAAGCAAAGTGCAAAAAAAAAATCCACAAAGAAGTGATTGTCATGGTTAGAATTGAAGCTAAAAAATTACAAATTTTTTATTAGTTAACCCAAAAAAAACTACAAAAATTAATGAATCGGAATATGAAGGTTTTTTTTGTCATGTTTGATGGTTTTAAGTCTTAGGCAACTCTTCCTAATTTGTTCCATTCCATCTTCCTTCTAGCCTTCAACACACATCCTTGAAAAACAAAAAACACTAGTAGATTATAAATTGGAATCATAAGAAACAAAAACACACATCAAACACATATTTCATAGAAGACATTGACATCGAAGACATGGACATAAACTTCCATTAAAAGACACTAAAGACATAAACATAAGACACGTACTTGACACAAAAATAGAAGACATTGAAAACACAATTGAATCACCAACTTAAGAAACTAAAAACACCAAAGACAAAGTGGATTGATCACAATGAAAACACAAAGATTGAAGACAAAATTGAGTCATGAACTAAAGAAAATGAAAACATTAAAAAAATAGTGGATTAATCACACTAAAAACAAAAACAACTACAACACAAACCCTAAACATTTTAAACACAATAGACTAGACACACTAAATATACAACTGACATAACATACAACAACTAGCCCCCAAGCAACAAGACTAAGCCTAAGACCAATGAGGCAAAAGATTATTCCAAGCTACCATTATAAATTTCAAACAATTAACCTTTTCACATAGTGAAATGGAAACATGGAAGAGTTACCGAAAACTCACCACATTGACAAATGTTTCTATTCATCATCTTCAACCTTACATAAAACACATAAAAACCATTTCCGCATAGGAAAAATGTGGAATTAAAAATAATTATGCAAGTTTAAAGAATCTTCATCATTGACTTGGTAGATTCAAATTCAACTTCTAAGTTTGCCCTCAAATTAGATACCACTAGACTGTAGATGCAACATTAATGAGTTTCAAATAACCAATTGTTTGTAGATCAAACATAGTAGTGACATACGAAATACGAGTATTTTTCGAAGGTGCTCAAAAAGAAGTCTTTTCAAGTATTTTTTTTAAAAAATTATAAAAATACAAAGGCTTGAAAATTGGCCTTTGTATCAAGTATTTTCAAGTATTTTTTAAAAAGCCCAAAAAAATGTAAAATACGCGTATGTTTGAATCGAATTGAGAGTATGTCACTACTATGAGATCAAATGGCTAATTTTGAGAAAACATTTCAACTTGTCCATATTCTTTGTTTGAAAATGACATTTTTAAAGTGCAATCAAAATGCCAGCAATAGATAACATACATTTTTTTTCAATTTAAATGAATGGGATGCCAAAAATATGTCGCACCAATATAACAAGGGTTGGAAACTTGTTTTATTATTTGTGCCACCAAGATAAGGTAAATTTGTAATTTTCAACATTAACCAAATATTGACAAAATCCAACAAGCTTTCTTAGCATGAAGCCCCTATGAATGTTTACATTTATTGATGTGATGTGAAAAATATTTTCAGCGTTGCTTTGAAATTGCATATCTTCATTTTCTTCAACATTAGTAGGCATTAACAACTTGGTTGTTTTTGTTAGTAAAGGTAAACTTGGTTGTTTTATGAGCTCTTCATCATATTCAACAACAACAACAACAACAAGATTTTCACAACGTAAATATGTGGTAACTAACCAAATGCTCTTCAACCTTGGATCAAGCATTAGAGCCAACATATTATGGCCATTTTCCCTATCCAATGCATGTAGAAAAGAAATAAAAGGTAAAAAAAATTCTAGAATCTACTACTTCATGCAAACCATGAGCTTTTTAAACTCATGATAAAAAAATCCTCTTTAAGAAGGTTGTTATGAACATCTTGGAATGCCAATTTTTCCCATATATCTCAACAAGTTGATGTGCCAAACTACCAAGCATTTGAGAGCAACCAATGCCCTTGGTTTTAATTCAAAACATAACCATTAGTAATCAAGGACAAGACTTTCACCGTAGCTTTTTGGGTTAGGTAATACATTTTTGGATGGTAGATTAGTAGACATTTTTTCATTTACAATAACATATTGGCATACCTTTGAAAATGCATGCTCAAAACAACTGCCATCAAATGGTTCCAATAAACTCAACTTACTACATGATATAATAGAGATTAGGGCACTTGCACATGTTTACAAGTTGGACCCTTCATCTTTAACAAAAGTAAGAATTTTTTGGGTTAAGGAAAACCTATCTAATAACTCCTACAATTTAGGAGCCATAACTACATTGCTTTTGTTTAAAACCTTAAACAACATGATGGTGACATGTTTCGCATCCTAGTCATTTGAAATAAAATTCACCACAACAATAAAGACATCCCATGCTCCTTTTGACATTTACACTTGTCAAAAGTGTAAGTGGTTGACCGTTGTTAAGTAGTCAACCAATGTAAGCTCCATGTGAGTAGTCATGGTTTTTTCAATCAAGCTCGATAAAACCTCTTCAACAAATTTTTTTTGGGTGGGAACACAAGTTGTGGACATAGGATATATGCCAACCTTGAGAGCCAAATGGACTAAAAAATCTTCATAGGCATTAGCCCTTCAATCACAAACAACATTAGATCTTCCAAAAAACCCACTTGAGTTACATCATCCTTCTTGAAATTAGTATTAGTAGAAAAAAACTAAAAACTATAGTAGGAGACACATGTGCATTTTTTTTATTAGGCTCATGATCAAGTAGGCTTGCTACATCTTCTAACAATATTTTTAGCAAAGAAAAATGGTTAGATTCAACATGTTTTTTCATAGTTGTTGCGCCATTAAACTTATGGTATGCAATGAAACCCTTATTACATCTTGTGCACATGGCCATGATTTTAGGAGGAGTTGTATCACTATGGCATATAATACACTTCATAATTTGGTTTTTCAAAAGGTCCTTGGGTTGATTATCATTCACCTTAAAAAATGCCTATGCATGTGAGTTGCGACAGTGTAGAATCCAAACCACTTTTGTTTTCACAAGTTTTCCAAGTGCACTTCAGTGACATTTTGTTCATCAACATCATCAAGATTTGTAATCTCTTGTTCAAGCCCACCTTTGTGCATAGGTTGCACATTGCCAAGACTGTAACTATTATCATATCTTGTATATGTTAAAAGGATTTCATTAATGAAATTGATGTCATAAGGAATTGAAGAAGAAGCCATCACTAAGTTTCAATAGTAGCTTTGAACTTAACATAAAATCATTTTTTTTTCTATAACAACAAAAACATAACAAAAATAAAAATGGGATAGTCAAATGTTTAAGAAATAAAGGTTTAGGGTTCAAAGGTTTATAGTTTAAAGATTATAACTTCATGATGGGAATGAAACACAAAATCAATCGAAGATTCCACCTAGCAACTTCATGTTTCAACCCACAATGATTTTGGCTCAATGAAAGGCAATAAGTAATGGAACATGGGAAGGTGACAAAATTAGAAGTTGACATGTTATGAATCATTAGACATTCATGATTTGAAAAGAGGCAACATACAACAAATAATGAAATAGACACTACAATTGCCACAAGATCCCCATTTTTTCACTATTTCACAAATGTAAAAACTAGAACGAAATACCCTTGAAGCACAAAACGCAAAAACCCACATGCACCCCTTGGTTGTAGAGCACTGACCTTGATCTCTCCTCTTGGGAAGCTTGAAGTGTGTTGTAAATAGGAAGTAGAAACTTAGAAATACATAATGCACCTTTAAATACAAAATAAAATGTAAAAAAATAAAAATAATGCATCATAAAAAGTAGGAAAATAGAAAGCAACATACCTTCTTTTAAGTCATTAACAAATGAATGGTGATCCATGCTCCCCCTACAACTTGATTCACTTCCATAATCTTCTAAATGCATTCATGAAACATTATTGTGAAATTTGATGGTGTGCTATGGACGTTGCAAGTAGTAAAAGTGAAAAAATGGTAGTTGTGGAAAAAACATACAACCTACAAGCACATAGTGCACAACACACAAACTAAAAGACAAAAAACCTAACCTTGATTTTAGCTTTTTTGGCTATGAAATGGTTATTAATTCAAATTTTTGAAAGATACCCTTCACTATTATTCTCACCAAATAAGGCATGTTTATAAACATTTAAATTTATAAAACCATCAATTATGAGGCAAAGGCAAGTAATAACTTTTAAAAAATGCTAGGTAGGAGGGATTTCTAAGTTTTTGAAAAAAAAACCCTAGTAGGCATATATTCATATAAATAATTTAATAAATGGTTAATATTGGGCATGGAAAGAAGTACCTAACCCACATTGGTTTGAATTGTGGAACTTTTGTATTGGAGCTTCAAAATGTTAACAAAAATCCATGTGTCACACCTATCACACCTACTAGCAAGATATTACATGTAGGGTAAAGCCCAATGTTGGGTAGTTTTCAAGTTTTTAAAAAACCCACCAAGTCCAAGCTTTTAAAAAAATTATAAGATTCACCTTAATTTTTTAATTATTTTTCACAAGACCTAACTAGGGTTTCAAAAATTTGGGAAAAATATTTTCATCTAGGTTTCAAAGTGTTTGGTTTCACACATTTCAAGCCCACTAGTATTCAAAGTGGTTTTCACATATCAATTTTCAAAAGTTAATTTATTTCAAACTTGTAATTTAAAAAAAAACTCAAAATGTTACACAAAAATGTGAAAAAATGAATGTGCATGCAAGATTCAACCACAAGATGGCAAACTTAAACATGATATGCTAGATTCAATTTCCTTTTGATCTTTTGATGTCAAATAAATCCATGAATATATGATACATCTTCACACTTAAAGTCCAAAGATCTCACAATCATATCCATGTAAACGAAAAAGTTGAGGATAAATTATAGTTTACAGTTTTTGTTTCAGGATGAATCTAGGCTAAAGTTATCCATAAAACCACCTTGTGTTCCCTTTGTCTTTGGGCTTCTTTTCACCCATTATCCCCTCTTTCAATGGTATCAACAAAGTAAGAAAATTGTATTAAATCTTAGAATGAAATGTCAAAACTCACCATTTAATGCATAAGGTTCCAAAGTAATTATAATATTTGTACAAGTAGGAATAGTGAAAATATATGTAACAATAGTGGAGGTGTTCAAGAAAAAGGAAAGATAGGTTAAAATTTAATTTACCACAAAAATTGATAGGTTTTAAATTTTCACTCCCCCTTAATGCTAATGTTCTTTTTGTCAAGTGTTTTTTAACCTCACTTGTGTATGACCAAATTCAAGGTTTTGGTGTTATGTTTTCTTATTCTAACCTTGCTTTTTTTAATACCTTGATAGGGTATTAATTTTTTTTATCAAAAAAAAAAAGTTTTAAATGATCAATTCTTAATCCAATGAGAACTGATGAATAAGTTTCAAATAGGGTATGACCTTGGAAAATATTCTAATATATTCAACTTGAAACTTGACTTGATTTTGAGCCATTTTCTAATACCCACTCAACATTGGTAGAACCCTTGACCATGGGCTTTATCAGAAAAGGCCTATGTTGGGCTCCACCTTAGGTAGGCCCAAATTTGGAATAGCCCCAAGCCAAGGGCTTTGTTCGGCATAAAGACTTGTGTCAATCTTTTTCACAATCTAAGGCACTATTCAGACCTGATGGTAATTCAATGGTAAGTCAGTGTTAAGAATTCTTAAAATTTTGGTGCATTCACATATGCAATGTTAGTGAGCATTGACAATGACATGACAATGACATGGTGCTTATATGGAGGTAATGTAAGTTGATGTTAAAGAGGATGTTAGTTAACATTAAATCTAAGTTGAAACCTAGAGTATAGATTTTTTTGGCAATGTTAGGTAACCCCCACAAAAGAGAGGTCATAACTCAATGTTAGCAGGCACAAGGTCCAAAAGGAGGGGGGGCCTAGATCCCACCTCCTTCCCACTTTCCCACTCTCATAAAATATTCTCCCCTTAGCCTTTCCTTCCCATGTACATAGTGTTCAAATGTTCAAGAAAACAATTTGCAATTCATTCAATGCAAAAAGTAGAAAACCTAGAATAACAAAGCTCAATTGCTAAACTTCCTTGCTAAATTCTGGGTGACTATTATAATAGAATGGATCTATTTGACAATGTCATTTCGTATTATGAGGGGTGTGAAACAAAGAAGAGAAAAAAAACAACTTCAAAAGCAAAATGAGAAATGGTAAGATGGTGGTGAGACTTTCGAACTATTTGACAATGTCATTTTGTATTATGAGGGGTGTGAAACAAAGAAGAGAAGAAAACAACTTCAAAAGAAAAATGAGAAATGGCAAGATGGTGGTGAGACTTTGTTGAAAAAAAAAATCAACAACTTTTTAGGTTTTTGTTTTTTTGGTGTGAATGGCCAAAAAAAGAAAGGGTATCAAAAGAAAGGGTGCCACATAACACTACCTATGGTTTGAATGGTCTTATTTTCCTGGCCCTATTAAAATGATTACTAACATCACAATAAAAAAATGAAATTTGACTAATGGTTGTATTGTTGTTAAGGGGTTTTTAACAATTTCTCTTAACACGAGGTCTGAATGGGGCCTAAGTTACCTGGATGGTATCATGAGAATGAAACAGAAAAAAGTACTAGGCGTTTAAAAAAAAAACAAAATGCTCCAAAATTGAGTTGGGTGAGGTGCCCTCTGATTTCACTATGAAACTCGATGCAGATCTTTGCGGAGCTTTACATGTGGTTTGCATGTGTTTCTTGGCAGGTTTGGTGGAAGTAGTACAAGTACCTTGACCTAAAAACCTGACCTAATTTTTCCTATGTATTAGGCAGGTACCTTGCAGAGAGCATCATCGTCTTCCTGATTTCCAATGCACCTTACGAATATGTAAGGTGCCTGCAAGCTGGCATCTCCAATCTATGTCAGTTTGCTATGTTGGGGAAGCCTTGGTCACATGAGGGTTTACATTGTTTGAGGGCATGGGGATGAGGTCCAGCAAGGGCTAGCATCCTTGTTCCCAAGCCTGAAACAACGTAGGCCTCATCCCCATACCCTGAAACAATGTAACCCTGCTATAGACCTGCCCTTCCCTTAGACAAAAATGAGGTTGATGGTATAGACTTTTCTAGGTTTACTTGAAAATTAGACTCGCCAATTATCACCTTTTGTGGAGGATAATGCCCTGGCAGTAGGCATAGACCCTGTGAACCAAGGGTGAAGCCCCAGGTCTGGGGTGTACTTCGGGCGATGAATGAGGTGTGAGGTGTGCCAGTTTGGTGGTCCCTTGGTATCATATCATATTGTGGGAAATTATCAAATCTAAAGGTGGGAGGGCTCACCATACTCGTCACCCAACATGGGGGCATTTTGCAAAACACAATACCTGCCTGCAGGTTCATTACAAAACAATATTCTATACTTGTACCTTGGCAATATTGTATCACTCCATCAATTTCTATTTAGACATTCCATGTCATTTGCATAAGCCATTTTGCCTTTACATTTCTAAAAACTGTATCAACTGCGTTGATCATCTACTTGACCCCTTTCTTTCTTTCAGGAATAGTGCATGCATAAGAAGTGTGTTTTGTAGTCAAAAAGTTGCCATAGTCTTGGTATTTGGTCATGAATTTGAACTTTCTTTACTTTTAGAAGCCAATTCATCGCATACAATTTATTTTCATTTGATAAGTTAACTTAGTCTGATTTCTTTCTTTTTCACAGAAATCAAAATTGACATTTAGTAGTATCTTCATAAAATTGAAAAAATTGGAGAAATTTTCCTCAGATTATGCCCAACAATCATCATTCAAAATGACATAAAGCCCCAGCCAGTTAATCACATATCAGAGTATTTTCTTTACTTCAATTGACGTATATGGTCCTTAGCCATAACGAAAGTTTTGCCAGAGTGAACCAGAGTTTCCTCATGTAAAGTACCATGGTTATGTAGCTGACTCATGGTTGGGATATTGTTTTTTTGTGTGCTGCTTTTTGGGTCTTTAGGGGCTGCTCTTTGGATATTTTAGACATGCGTATGGATGTGAACACTAAATTTTGAAAATATTTGTGGAGATGGTTCATTTCTGCCCTAATTACTTTGGACCAATGTTTAGCTCATATCAACATTTGAACATAACAGCCTGGTCTTTGTACTCAGTGCTTTTTAAAACTCCATACGGCCTTGTCTTGGTATTGGGTCCAAGACTGATTTTTGTCTGGTGTGGGACAGGTATATTATCGGTATTGAAACTGATATAAACCTGTTACAAGATTGGTGTTATATCAGATCCAGGTGGTGTACAGGCTTGCGCCTAGTATCAACAGTGGTAGCCAGGACCCCAGGACCCTACCAGGTTAGTATCACCTGAGGCAACACCAGCCATGTACCAACACCTAACCAATGTAACCTTGCTCATAGCAGTATGTACTACTGGTACAAGATTGGTAAAATATTGGGTTTAGGGTTTAGGGGTACACCAAACCAACACCGGTTGGTCAAGCTGGGATTTCGCTTGTTTTGTCTAGCTCGTTCTTTTGCACTTATCAACCCCAGCACAAGCATTGTGATGCTATTTTTTTTTCCCCACCCATTTTTGGGGGAGAAATAAGAGAGAACCTTCATTCCAAATCATCCAAGAGAAAAGTCCAAGACCCCTGACCTTGCATGGTCCCCCAAAACTCAAATGAAGGATTAAAAAGTCAGAAGGGGAGGATGTCAAGCTGCCACCTTAGCATGCACAGAGTAGTAAGGGGCAGACTTTATGGGCTTCTTTTGATTAGTGTTTCTTCTTATGTTCGTTCCATTTCAATACTTTAAATAACATTAAAATATGCAACTTGTGGAAACTTCACAAAGTCAGCTCCATGATTCAACCTTCATTTTGCTTCAAATGTTAATGTTAGCATAAGACTTTCATTTTGTTTCAATTGGGACTTTTACACAATAATGAAAGTGTCCCGTAATGCCCTGGGACCATGGCATTACACTGTGAACCAAGGACGGAGTGTGAGATCTTGAGTGTAATGCCCTGATGCCATGGCATTGCCTGGTGTAATGAATGAGGTGTACTAGTACGGCATTTTGTAGTTTTTCGTCACATGGGCGGGACAACCCATTGTACTGGCCCACCCGGCATGGGGTGCTTTGCAAAATGTGATGCCCGCCTGGAAGTTCATCAAGTGGGGAAAGCACCTCAGCAGGCCCTTCAAGATGCTCTACTTGGTTCTTCGGGGCAAGTGACACAACACAAGAATATGCCCAGTTGGCCAACATTTTTTTTCTGAGGCAAAGACTTTTTTCCGAATGGTAGAAGAGGAGGGAAGTGTAATGATATGAAAGAAAGAAATGCATGAAACATGGAATTAACACAATCTGACCAATTAATGGATAAAAACAAATTATTTGGTTTTTTATCATGTTGTAGATAGCATCCTTGTGAACCTTACTGTATCGGATTGAGAAGCTCACCGTTCATTCTAAGTAAAGCTGACTTGGAACACATGATGATACAGCATCTCCATCTACACTCAATTTTCACACTATTTAAAGGCTGTACTTCATCCGAAGTACGTCGTACAGGCAGTTTAATCTCTGCCAGTGGACCACCTCAAGTCCGTCCAGTTAGTGCTTTTGGTAGAACCCTAGGGCCCACCCCTATCAGTGGGCAATACCCTAGGTTGATGTCAGATTCAACACTAATTAATTAAAAATTGAAAAGTTGAAAGTTTTTGAGAAAATTCTCTTGATATATCTGAAAAAATTCTGAAAAAATATAACATCATTTTCCTAATAATGAGAAAATTTTGAAAATTTCAATACATATTAAATATGTACAAATCTGAAAATACAAAGTAACCTTTTAAAAGGATACTTGACCAATACAAATTGTAGGTAATTTTTTTGAAAAGTTTGGTAGGAGTTGTAATGAACTTGTTAATGAATAGGCACTGGAATTGTGCAATATGTGATTATTTTGTACCTACTCAAAATATCAATAGTAAGTCAAACATACAGTTTATGCAATGTGTTTTTCTATCAATTTTGTGATATAGCCAAACTGGCAAGCATCAACAACATGATTAGATATGAAAGTTTAAAAACTTAGAATCCTTTTACATTTGGGCTAACTGCTGGATCCTCTGGCGATTTTTCATTTTTTATTTTTGAAGTCTTGCAAATTACAGCCTTTTTTCTCGAAACGCCTCGACAGGTTCTGGATAAATGCAAAAAATTGACCCAAAAAAAAACAACAGTTCAATGTTTTCCCCTGGCATTTAGAAGTCCTCCAAAGCACAGCCCCTCAATCAACTGTGACTAATTATAAATGGAGAACCCTTGCAACTTGGTTTAGGGTTTAGACGAAACCTCATCATGCATTTTGGAACTTCTGGAATCTGCTCTGTTAACAAGCCTTGAAAAGAACCAGTGTACGGTGTTCATGCGTTTTTCGTTTCTCCACCATAAGTCCACCATCATGCAGTAGGTCAGTGCTAGAGGCCAGTGCCCAACTAGGCAAGAGTGAAGACAGCTTTCACTTCTTTCCGTGCAGCCAGCCCTTGTGCGGAGGCATATTTTGATGGCCACTGGGCAAGACCAATGGTGTACAACTGATTATAAGCTATCGTTGTTTAAACAATGTCAATATTATATAATGCAGGACAGCTCCACATCGTACTTATGGGGCCCAACAGCCTAGGCCAAAGTCACCTTAGATCATAGATGTACATTACCAGGGTTTCAGGCTTGTGAATCTGTCACCCATGTGGACACTCCTTTCCATTTGCAAATCCTCCCTCAATCAACGCACTGGGAACATACTAACAACATATTTGACACACAACTTTGTGAATAAAGTTTAGGATTTACAGGAAGACGTTGCAGGAGATTTGAGGTCATCCCAACTCCTCTAGTGAAGGAATAGGGGAAGATCTTTGGGACAGAACAGGAAAATTCTGAATGCAGCTCCTGTGACCTGCGGCCCCTTATGTTGGCATCATCCCCATGATGATGGAAAGTTGTTGGCACTGTGATTACTCATGGATAAATAATGGTGGGAAAACTTGAAAATGCAAATATTCCACATTCCAACCTTGAGATTCACTGTGTTATTGTCTAAATGATTAAAACCGAACCTGCAATTTTTTGAAATAGCCCAAAAAAACTCAGGCTCACCAGGTATAAGGTTTGACCTCCTTATTTAGACTTCTACCACTGTTTATCAGGTCCAAGATACACTACCTTACACTAAGGTCAGTTTCAGCATTAAACAATCCTCAAAATAGTGAACTGAAATTTTGGGAAAATATGAAGTTTACATGTTGAAAATCATCATAATTATCATGGGCTACACTCTGAATAATTTCACTACTCATATCACAATATTACAGCAGATGATGGAAAAATATATGATTTCAAAAACTAAAAATGAATTCATTTTTTGGAAAAAACATTATTCATTTTGTCAATGTGGAAACTGACCCTAGGCTAGTGTATTATTCCCCATCCCCAGGCATAAACACACAAAATTGAACAGCATAAAGCAAGAGAGTATTTAAATGCCTCCACAAGCAGCATTATGGTGGCCTTACACACTATATTGGATGAAGTATAACTTTTAATTAGCCACTAAATTAAATTACTATGTCTAAATAATCAACTATAGTCATTGGTCCAGGTTGTGTCTAAAGCCTTGACGTGAAGGCACTATGCCATCAATGTTAGGCTGTCGCCCTGGTTCCAGGGCATTATGTCCTGGTGGCAAGGCCTTCCCCAACACATCAAACATCAATTGGAAGATATAAACAAGATTTGAAAATATGGTAGGAATATAATTCTGAACTTCGAGATAGTTTGCAACATTTTAATGTAACCATGGAAATCCTTTAAACCTTGAATGTCAAGGCAGACTAATTTGGTCCCCTTTTCAGGGAATACAAATTTAGACCACATTTCAGTCTATTTTGCTTTTGAGAACAAACTCTGCCATAAGACCAACCATAAGACCTCCTGGCTTTTCACTAGTGTGAGAATTTGGTCTGTTAAATTTGTAATCAGTTTGCACAAGGGCACACTTGAGACACTTTACACAACGAAACCAGATCTTATAGATGCAACTAGATTCATCCTGGGTATGTCTACTTTCCTTGAATGTGTGTGGATAGTGGGGTTTACACTGTAGTAAAAGGCCTACTACTTCAGCATGGGGCTTTGAGTGTAGGATAATAATGCCTTGGCATTACATATTGAATACCAAGAAGGACATACTTTTACCATACTCCTTTGCCCAAGATAGATTGTTTTTCCCTTAGAGCCCATGATTTAAAAGCCCCTAGCACCAGTTTTTTAACTCAGAGCATGGGGTTTTTATTCCAACCATAAGGGTTCAACCAAAGTCGTGCTCAAAATTAAAAACCCCTAACATTTGTCTTACGTTATAGGTCATTTTCTTATGAATACTTTATCCAACCTTGAATCAAAAACCTTCTGCTCTAGGTGCTTTGAAGTCACAGCCTGTGGGGGGAAAAATTTATCCTATACTTATGAAATCTACCCCGCACTAATGAATTATTCCTTTAAGGCAAGGGGTAGAGTAAAAGCATGGCTCTTCTGGTATGCCATAATTACACCCTTTGACCCGAGGGTGAAGTGTGAGGTCCAAAGCATTACCCAACATAGTAATCAAAGGGTCCCTTGACTAGGCCTTCTTTATACCCATTGGGACCATCATTGCATACACTTGCAAGCCCTATAACTGTGGAGGGAGCACACAGCAAAGAACCTATAAAGCTCATGGAAGAAAATATTTTAAAACTCAAAACTAATTCTGAAGATATCCACATTGTAAAATTCCATGACATCAAAATATTTAGCCTGACTGAGCAAGTGACCAAAAATGATGTGAACTTGTCTGAAGGGCATGCTCTGATGGAAGGCAAGCCATGGGGCACTGAGTACTTGTATCAATTAAGCAAATGCTTTGAAGTTTAATGAAGATGTAATAGCATTGCTATTTCAAACAATAGAAAGAAAACCCAATTGTTTGCAGGGTGTTGTTTGGGAGACTTCCCCAAGCAGAATTTCCTGTTTCAGGCAGGTTTGTTTTTAGGATTTTTGTGATGCAGCCAAAGTGGTAATTATCCATAGAAAGATGTTGTGAAATTGGTGTACATATAGAAGAAGATTTAGCCAAATTTGGTTATGAATCAAATATGAAGATCAAATATTTAATCATCCTTCTAGTTCCAAGCATGATCGGGGTACCTTTTTGAAACATAAGGACTCATTCCTAAGTTTTTTTTAATTTTTTTTTCCACTTTTTTCATGGCTTGTTTTACATTTCACTTTTTTTTTCCATGTCAAACGAAATAATTTTGTTTCAATTTTTATGTAGGTTTCTAAAGTATTTATTTTTTTCATTTCTGAAATTGAAAATAGTAAACTTTATCCAATGTGGGCCATGTTCTATCAATGGTTCAAAATTCTTAGAAATTTGACTTTTTGAAATTTTTTATATTGCAATAAAGCATTTGGATTTTGTCAAATTCATATATTTTATACACCTTAACACATAAGGTGTTTGTGGTAAAAAATTTGGGCCAAAAAAAGTTGTTTAAACATTCCTTATGAATCCTTGAATTGTTTTTTCTCATGCAACAAAGTCTTAGATTTTTTTTCAAGGATTAGTAAGAATCCTTAAACTTGTTCAAATTTGAAATTCTATGCATAAAATAATATCTTTATAATATATTTATTTATAAATAAAATCAAACTTTCAATATGAATGTGTCATTAAATTTCAAAAATATGTTTAAGTGAGAGGATCCATTAAATAAAAAAATAAGACAATCCTTTTGAGTAATCCAACCATGCTTTGACCCTTCTATATTTTGACCACTTACTCAAAAGAAAAACTATAAAAATCTGATAATCTTTACTCTTTCTCCATCATAATAGGAGTTCGCAAAATTCACTCCAGTTTTGAAGGCTGCTCCAGGCTGGTGCAGGAGGTTTGGTGTAAAATCATGTTGACTGGGGGCATTCTGATGGTGGTGAATTCTCAACCATAATCAGAATTGATCGCAGCCTCACAACTCATGGAGGTCCTTGTGTGCTTTTGAAGGGAAGGCCCTGTTATCAAGGCATTACACCCTGGACCTTGGGCTCTGTCCTTGGCTCCCATAGCATAACTCTGCTGTCCAGGCCTTCCCCAATACGTTCCAGGTAAATGGTGGGTGCTTTATTTCACTCAATGTACCTCATGCAGACAGGCCCTGTAAGGTGGGTTCTTAAGCTTACAGCTATCACCTCGGGAACGGGCCCTTATTTTTAAAATGCCCTGTCCCTCGGGGCCTTATTAACCGCGATAACCATTGCCCTCTTTTTCTAGGTTGAAGAAAGATGGCTCATGGGGGCAAAGTCTAGGGAGATCAAAGTGTTTTTGTCCGCTGGCTTTGTCAAATCAGCTATGCAGACACCAACAATTTTCCTGGTTTTGTATTATACGTCCTGCAGTAGAATCATCTTGCCCTTCTACATATCTGGTTCCGAATATGTGCCTCCACCCTTTCCAATCCTATTGTCTTTTTCCTCCCTTTTAAGTTATACAAGCTGTCTCTGGGTGTTTTCCGTGGACCCAGCAACATCCTTGACCCTTGCACATTTTTAAACCATGAACTTTCAAGACACAGCTGTATTTTTGGCATCGCTGCAACTTTGTCCTTACCATAGGAACAACTAGTAGGTACCCACACTAGTGGAGCAGGGTACTCAGGTAGGTGAAAATGGGTGACAAACACAATTATGAACATAAATTGCTAGCAGCTAATGAGAGGAGCTGGTTTTTTCTTCTTTGGGAGTTGGGAATGGGGGAGGGATCGACGTTTTGGGTTGTTCCCAATGTGTTCCTAATGTGTTCCTACCTAGTTCCGATCAGTTTCTCAATGTGTTGACGTCAAGTCCCCAATGCATTCTCAACTTGTTTCTCACATTCCCAATGCATTTCTCAAGATGTTCACAATAGCACAACACATTATCCCATATGTTTGCCTGATAATGAACTCTCATAACCTTTTCATATGGGCAAGTAGGAAGCACTTCTGAAAACATATTTTGAGAGTGCAAAACTTGTACTTGGGGGGAGTGCCCAAATTGACTTTAAATTTAGTTTCTAATGGGCAAACGAAAGTTCAAAAGAAAAATTGAACTTTGGGATACACTCATAATTAAAATATGTCTCATGACCAATGGACATATGCCAATTCAAGGTTTTGATTGAACATAAAGTTATTTTCTTTCAATGTGTTTTATTAGTCCTATTGGGTCATTGTAATGAGCACATATTTTGCTTTTGGTATAAAGTTCATATTGAAAATGAATTCCATTCCGTTTAATTTGAACATCATGTATCCATCAAGTCACTCATAGATCCCAAGTTGAATGGACACATTCTCCACCTGCTATGAAGTTAAATGTGAGACTCCATTTGCAAAATGCACTTTAATGGATGACTCAACCTTTGTCCCATTTCACTTCCCTAAATTATTCCATTTCCCACTTCCTTAGTTTATTGTTCTCCAACTTCCCTGCATTCACCTGACATTTACCCTTCAAATTCAATCTTCTCCATCCCCAAGTTCATCCATTGTTTAACTTCCCCAAGCCAGTTGAGACGACTTCAAGCTTCCCATGTCCACCCATTGTTCAACATCTTCAAAGAAGGTGGGCCAATCCCTTAGAAGGAATTGGGTCAACTTTAGCCTTATTAGGTTTAGCCATCAACCCATTCCCTTTAGTTCCAATAATGAAAGTAGGGAAGTAGAGTCAACAATCTTAGTGCTCCCCGAAAATCACTTATTGTCCAACTTCCCTTAGTCATCCACTATGCCACTTCCTAAAGTTCATCCGTTATCCCACTTCCTAACCTAATTTCCTCAAGTTCATCCATTAAGGCACATTCTTAGATTTTCATTCCTTGTCGAACTTCTTAAGGACTATACGCATTAAACGTCGGTTGACCTCTGAGAAGCTGACTGTGGTGAAGATTAATGAAGTCATAACATGGATTCCATAAGATTTGATTCTCAATCCTTCCACTCAAAGCATCAGTTCTGACGATAGCACCGCATGTGATTCCTAAATAAACTTTCAATTTGTGTACTTTTCGCGTTGGGTATTGCGCCCATTGCACCTATCTATTACTCAATTATCTGTTTAATGCCTTCCTGGCCATGTGGCATCCCAATAACTTTGAAGTACAAACAGAAAAGGAGAAGTACAGGTCATTGAATGGGATGGCCGCTGAAAACCAGTACCTACACTTATTAACTTAGTACCTTCATCTTTTCGAGTCAGACCGGTTACTACTTACTACTAACTAGTGTAAATCACGGTCAGGGTTTTTTTGTTTCAATTAGTGTGTAGGTGGCAAAAAATCTGAGACACCAAATTTACATGTGGCGAAAACAGAGAAGAGTTGCAAAAAAATTTGGCTATTGCCATTGTAATCCGAGAGCCTTTGGGCAATTCAACAAAGGGGTACCTAGTTCAATCTGGCAACAATGCCATAAGCTGTATCTAACCAAGCTGGATACTATAGCTCCAACTACATTGCTTTTGGGCTACAGAGACTACTCTCCTAAAAATCTGGTGAATGGGAAAAGCTTTTTAGTTGTCGTGTTCACATTCAACTATTCACCTTCAAACTACAATGAAAATGAGGGACAAAAATGTACCAAAAAGGTTTAAACTCAAGCATATCAGCCTCAACCATGGGCTAATTGAACTTGTGATCACATTTCATATGTAGTCTAGTACAAAAAATACTCAAGAGTGAAAAACTTCTTTGTGTACATGATGACAACTAGTTGCAAATTTTGGTTCAAGCAATTGTGCACTTTGTTCGTCAAGAATGAAACTAAATTAAAACAATGTTTGTCATCCATAGAACCCAAAACATGAACCATAACAACCTTTGCAAATTTGACATACTCTAAAAATGAATGAGACAACAATTGTGATGCATTGATAACCCATCAAATATGCATAAGGGAGTTTACAATGGTGTGATTAACCTTGTCAAAACCAAGAAGCCACTATTTCAACCATGGTTTGAACAAAATTAAATTTCATTGTCAACTTGAATAAACCTTGTTGAGCATCCAACTCCCACCTTAATAAAATTGCAAGAACCATTGGTGGAAACTTGTCATCTTTGCATTGTTGACATGCATGTGGGATGTGGTAAAAGCCTTTCAACATTTCCAAATGTTGATGAAATAAACTCTACATCAATTTGCAACCAATATTGAGGACAAACAATCCCCATGGCATCTGAAATGGATTGTTCAAGAAATTGAACATCCAATTCCAAAATCAATTTTTTTGTTGCGTCTGCCACCCAACAACAAAACACCATCAATGTCAAACAATGAAAAGTAACCCCCACCTTTACCACACTAAACACACCAAAAAAGCCTTCATGGAGCTCTCACAATATCTTTTAAGTTTCATCTATGGTTATGTATCAACACAATTTATTGTCAACTTGCTCATCCAATATAGTTTCCCATCCTACACCAAGAATGGTTATGCTCTTTTCACTAATCTTTTTTTTTGGGTTGATGTTAAAATGCTAAACATTTGTTTCATCTATAGATAATCCTTTACATCTTCTAGCCAATTGATTATAAATGGAACATAGTTGCGTCTATGGTTTGATCAACAATGCTTATCATTTTTGTGGATTCTAGAAGCCAAGATAGTGCATTTAATACTTGGATGGGTACACCTTAGCTTATACATTATTGTAAACTTATATTCCAAAAATAGGAATAACCATCTAGCAACACAACTTGAAACATGTGGTTTGTTGACCAAATACACCAAACCCGTATGGTCTAAATAATTTACACAAACTTATTACCTAGTAGGTAATCCCTAAACTTTTGAAATGCAAATAACATGGCTAAAGCTTCACAATTTGTGATATTGTGGTTTCCCTTTGCAATATTTAATAGTCAAAAAACATAAACTACATGTTGATCATGCTTTCCTATCACGTTGTATGTTAACATGGCACCTACATCTAAAAATGATGCATATGTATGGACATGAAATTTTATATCCCAATTAAGAGATATAAAAATAGGTGCTTCTATGTACTGATGTTTTGTCAACTCCCAAACTACCTAGCACATAGCTTGGATCCATAAAGTTTGTTGTCTTTTTCATGGGTTTGGTAATTGGAACCATGATAAATGAATTTTTTTTGATAAAATGTTTATAAAACTGAGCCATGTTATTGAATACATGAATTTGTTGTGGATTACTTGGGACATGCATTTGAACTATGGTTTGGATTTTCTTAGGGTTTGTTAATTTACATTCCTTGGAAATCATAAATCCCAATATCATCCTTGAAAATAACATAAATGCACATTTATCCGGGTTTAAACTTATCCCAAATTCTTTGCACTTTTGGAAGCATAGTCTAAGTTTAGCTAGATGCATGTCCATATCAAAGGGTAGTTACCAAACACCTAAAAAAAACCTTATATGTTTCTTTATTTCTATTGGAATTCCAAAATGATTTGTAGCATTTCAAGTGACACTCTTATAACACTTTAAATCGTTTTGAATGAACAAGAAATAATAAAGTTATGAGGTTTGAAACTATGAAGGGTCCAAAAAGAAAAAAGAAAAAGAAAAAAATGTGTTTTGTAAGTTGCAAAGCTTATTTATTTTCTTGTTATTTTATCACTACTCCTTTCCTTTACATTTCAAATGAAGATGATTTCTAAATCTTGAGGTAGCACTCCCATAACATTTTAAATCACTCAAAATGATGAAGATAAAAATAAATGATGAATATGCATTTTTATTAAATTATAAGTAGTTGTATTATAATCATAACATAGTTGAATATTAGTTTTTAGTAGTGGCACACTAATCACTATACTAATTGTATCAATGGGAATCATAATTGAAAACTAGTTGCCACATGCAACTATAATGCAATTCCTAAAAAAGTCAAACATGATTGATTACATATGTATTTATAATGTGTACTAATCACCACATAGAAGACCTATTTTCAACTCACTTGTAACTATAATACAATTAACTTATTTTTTGATGTGCCGATTTATTTATTAGTACACCGTACTTCTAAAGGGATAATTGCACACTAGTTATAATACCCAAAAGATAGTTACATAATAGTTGTTGGTAGATGTGGATTAATTCCTACAAAACTATTCCACACTTACTATAACAATAAATTTACACTAAAATATGCATACATTCACAATTCATGCTTTGATTTTAAACACACCTACTTTTGTAGTTCATTAAAACACCTCATTCATGGTTATTTCATATAATTAAAATATGCACTTCAAAATATGATGTAGACAAATACAAAAACAAAATTACAATTCGTTCACTATATTTTTAATAACACATAAAATTTAGACAATAATATGAATATGGAAATCACTATAGAAGTCTATACTTTTCTAATGTACTAAAAACTTCAATCAAAATATAACAAAATTCCATGTTTTATTGAAATAAAATCAAAATAACAAAATAAAATCTATGGTTTTTTGCTACAAAATATTTACATTTATTTCCTTACTCCAAAATTGTATGTCTAAGAATGAAATCTTTTTCCCAGAACTCCCATCTTTGGGTAGTCCCCAAGTCACATCAACATGATTCAAAACTAAACCAAAATTCAAAATTCAAACCTATAATGTTTAATGATCAATCCATATCTTAAATGTCTTGTTCATCCAACAATGTAATCAGCTTACCCCCTTAACATTACCCTTTCTATATTTTGGATTTTGTCCCCAACATCCTTGTGAAATGACAAAAAATGAAATGAAAACATTATGCAACCTTCTACGCTTTTGGCTTTTCCACTATAGTTTCAACTTGTACAAAAACTAGTGATTTTGTACCCACCTTTAGATCTATAGTTTTTATTCCAGCAATAGAAATAGAGGTATCAAGATACAACCCTTGGAAGTAGAATCATAGATTGAGTTAATGGAGGTTCTTGTTCTTGAGATGTCTATGGTTTTTTCTTTACATGGCCCCCTCCTTTGAGGTCATGTGGTTCTTTAGTTTGCAGTTCCTCCTCTTAAGTTGTCCCGTTAGGTTCTACTTCAATCTCCTCAAATTACCCCAATGCCTTTACAAAATTTGGAAAATTTCTTTGATATATTTCCAACTTATACTTGAGGTTCCTCTCATCAATTTTATGTTGAACTAGATTCTTCTCCAACTCCTTTGTAACTTCCCACCATTCTTTAAACTTTGCATCAAAATCATTCATCTTGTTCATTGTCCTCATTAGAGTGTAATACTATAACATTTGTTTATAATCCTTAACCTTTTCAGTACACGAGTTGGGTCCAAACTCTTCCTCTAGTCATTTATAGTCTCCAACTATGCTTACAATTGTTATAAAAATTCCTCCTATACTCTTTACTTTCCTCCACCAACTTCCTTTTTCCAACCTTTGTTATCCTTCTTCTGAGTTCTTTAAAATTAAGTAGAAAAACATTCTTTAGATTCATCAATTCCAATCCTATCAAAACATTTTCCTTCTCCTTCTTCTCCTTAATTAATGCTTCCACATGACTACCCATAGCTTCCTATGATTGTTTGTAATGAAACAATTGGCCTTTGCCCATTTTCCCTCTATAGTTTCCCAGACTTTAGTTGTTTTCTTCAACTCTTGTAGTTCTTCAGCCTGTGATTTCATTAGGAATGTCTTAATCTTGAGCTCCTTATTCTCATCCTATAATTTTTGTAAGAGTGCTTTGATCTTTTGCTCATTCTCTATCTTATTTTTCCTCCAAATTTCTATGTTATGTTTATATTCCTTCTAGAAGTCCTTCTCCTTGTCCAATTCCACGTATAAGACTCTCTTCCTCCTTCATGGCCAATTTGTTTTTCAAACTACTTACCTCTAAATTCAAATTCCCCATATTTAGACTCACAATTGCCATGGTCTAAAACAATTTAGCTACCTCATTTACTTGCATTACTTCTACAACCACCACTTCCACAAATGTTTGTGTACCTATTTGTGTCGTAAGATTTTTTAATCCTTTTACAAAAGATCCCATCTCATGTACTAATTTATTCCCCAGTCAAAACTCAAAGGGTGCAGTCATACTAACATTTACCAAAAGCAACTATAACCATTGCTTAATTTTTTGAATTTGGATTGTAAAAAATAAAAATAAAAAATAAATATTTTTTGTTATAAAATTTTATTGTGAATATATATATATGTACATGTCATAAAAACTTGGAATCAATATAATGAATGAAAAATATGTGTAAGGAATTTTAATCTCTTGTAACCATTGCTTAAAAGTTACATAAAAGGAATTTAAAGCAATTTTGACACTAAAAGCACAATTTGAAAATATTTTTTAATGACACTTTTTGGATATTTTTTAATATACACTTTAACATAATAGTATTAAGAATTTTGTTAAAAGTTTTAATTTTTTTGAAAGATGTATTAAAAAGATTATAAGAAGATTTTAAGAATAAAATAATTTTTTAAGGGGGCATGTGCGATTCCTAATAAAGTGGTTGGACCCCAAATGGTTGTCCCTTTCCAGATCATGTTTTACTAATTGATACCTATAGTTTTGGTGGTCTAAACACTACTAAAGGAGGCTATGCTTCCACTCTTTTCGTCTCCAATCCAATAGCTTGTAGACCTCCTTGTGTTTGTTGTTATTGTTGTTATTGTTGTTATGGACGTGGTGTCCACCCAATCTTCATATATGTCCCCTTCCATTTGTAGATGTTCATCACTCTCTAAAAACCTTATGTCATGTTCCCTCTTAATTTTTTGGTTATGTTCCTTTAGTTGTCTCTCCTATGGAGATGACATATGTGGTACCTTTACAGTTTGCCTACTTGCTTGTACCAATGTTGGCACTATAGAGGGTGCCACTCTCCCCCTCATCATTTTCTATGCCCTTGTTTTTATGCTTTCATGTTCTTTCTTAACTCTTGATTTTGAGGCTCCACCTTCCTCGACTTTGTTCTTCCTTTTGAAAGCACTTCTTGGAGATTTTGTTGTAGCCTTCCTTTTATTCTCCAATGTTGACTGCATCTCCTCTCTAGTTCTCTTGACCTTGGCCTGTGTTTTTTGTGATTTTATTTTTGGTGGACAAATAGATACTTAAAGTTTTTTACCAATATCAAGGTTGATTAACAAGTGTCCTTCTTATCCCCCTTATTCTCCTTGACACATTTATACCATCAATCAAGCTCACTACATAAACTATTATATATAATCTATGCCCAATCCACCTTCTTCCCCTTTTTTTGTTCTCATCAATGTGATGGCATTTTTATTACTAAAATATGTCACCTTTTCTCTCTAATAAATCATAGATATGAATGCAAGATATTTGATAAAATATGGCAAATCCACACTTTTTACATTCCACTAATCTATTACAAAATTTGTGGGTGCAATTCAACAACTATGTAATGCTTACAATGTTATTAACTTATCAACCTACCCTTTCAGGTCTTCTATATACCCTTTTGCACAAACTCTAATTTATTTGTTAATGATATACACATTGTCTTGATACCCAAAATATGTATTTGTGCCCTTGATAACTTGTTTAAAAATTCCAGCATGACATCTAACATTAGTGTTCCTTAATTCATCGAATTAAAATAACAAGCCCTACCATAAAAGCCCATTCTTCCTCGTCACTAATGTCCTTCCAATTCTCCATCCTTTCAACATGCTTATCATAATTATGTTTCGTCTATATCCACATAAATCGGCCAGGATCTGGAATATGAATACCTTTATTTAAAAATGTGGCATTGTCCATGATGGTTGTGCCTTTTTTTGCCTTTGTAGCCCCTAGCATGTTCATATTGATCCCCATCACCCTTGGTTGCACTTTTGCCAACACGTCTACACTTTTATTGATGGTTGCATGCTCACCTTAGTAACGTCCTCCTCCCTTGCATCCTTCTACATTACTTGTGCCTCTAATAGATTGTTGTTCCACAACTTCATCTTCTTCTGATTCTTTAATGTACACCAAGTCCATTAATGTAGTTCATGGTCTTACTTAATTACTTTCACTTTAACTTTTTATATGTCTACACAAAAACTGCATTACAAATGTTCCATTTATGTATATATCGTGAATTATCATCTCTGCAAATTGCATCTTTTCGTTGTATGTTTTGTCTTCTTTGCACTTTAAAGATGATGGTGAATGTGGCGGCAACTTCACAACCAATAATTGCATATTCAACACTCCAACACATTCTACTCCTCTCAACTCCTCTTTTGCTTCTATTTTTTTCAATAAATATGCTTCCTCTTCTTGTCTCCATTTATGCTCACTCTTCTGCACTTCATTTTCCTTTGTTACCCTCTACAATTTTTCAATTACACTCTCCACACTCATGCTTCTATGAACTCTAAAATTTCAAAAATGTTCACAACTTCTGATAATGAATGAAAACAACTTTTGACAGTTATTTTGTTTATTTTTGTCTTTGAGCTTCCCTCATGTTTCATTCATTTTTTAGAATGGCCACTGTCTATTAATTAATGTCTCATCCTTAAAATTATTACAACACATGACGCACTCCCAACTCCTTGAAGGACTCAAATGATGCACTCCCAAGTCCCGGGGTGAACCCACTTGAGGGTTCACCAAAGTGTAATTGCGGAAAGAGGGACTCGGAAAGCGCTCTCGGCTTCCAACTCTAGAAAGGGGTAGAGGGTCGAGTTGGGAGCCCAGGGATTAGACTAGGAAGAGGTATTACTTGATCAAGCACGAATCTGCATCAAAACAAAGCACCCACGTGGTTAGTTCACATTCCGGGACACCCTTGGGTGATGGGGACAAGCCACGGGCACTTTGGACCACAAGACACACCACGGCCCGGACTCGGGGGAAGCCACCACCTTCCCCCATATAGTATTCTCTGCGCCACGTTTCGGGGACTACATCCCAACGGCTCTTTTTCCCGGGACTCCCAAGTTTGAGTCCCGAAATTGTCCCGGGTGGAGTCCCGGGACTTTGGGAGCTCATAACTCCCGACTGCGGAGTCTGATCGCAACGAGGTCTAAAGCAAACTTGTAGCCCTCGTCGTCATCTTTCCAACGACGTATCGCACTCTCAATTCGGATGTCAGGAAGAGGTCGATTCCCGACTTTTAGTGGTCGGGAGTCAAACTGCCAATTTAACTCCCGGCCCTTCTTTTGCCCATAACTTGGGCGACAGATGTCTAAATGGCCAATGCGAGGCCATTTTCGATATCTAAGCTTCAAGACCTTTCCAATGACACCAAGAACACCCCAATGCAAGGTGTTTTGGGTCTTGTTGTCGAGCTTTGAACATTCGGGAGTCTCGGAGGACTCCAAATCCTCACTTTTTCCAAGTGTTGGGCTTCACCCCCACACTTGGCCAAAGTAGGGTTGCGACACTCTCCCCCACTAGAAGAAAGAGGTCAATGTCCTCATTGACACTTAAAATTTTCTTTCGTACAATTGCAATTTCTTTCTTTTGGATCCTTGGCCATTCTTTGCCAACTTTGTGGCGAGACCTTGTCTCAAGCTAACTTAGGCGTCCCCAAGTTTCCAACACTTTCTTGACAAGTCCAAGAGAGTCTTCTCAAAAACCCTCTCCCCATGCTTCGTCAAAAGAGGACTAAACTATTCTAGTTTGACGAAGCTCCTCATTTGGGAGGAACTTTTCATTCTTCCCCTCATGAGGAACCTAAGTCAAGTCTACTCTTGACCTAAGCTACTTGACATGACTCCTTTCACCTATCTCGCGCCTTGGTCACAACAACCAAGCCTTAACAAAAAGGTTTGCTTATCAAGGTACGA
>Ga0209208_10000288_pt1 | contig 61493 bp, 50 predicted proteins | sample S1TSphfallax_3_FD_187694 | JGI IMG/M metagenome (GOLD analysis project Ga0209208, IMG submission 187694) | Host-associated microbial communities from peat moss isolated from Minnesota, USA - S1T2_Fd - Sphagnum fallax MG (SPAdes) (version 2) | ecosystem: Host-associated > Plants > Peat moss >... | reverse complement strand
CAGGTAATCGACCCAGACGCTTGCCTGGGTGTGCGTGCCGTGCCCGCGCGTCGCGTCGGAGATCGGAATCAAGATGAACTTGGCATGGGGTATCCGGCCCACGAGGCGTTCGGCTATCCCGAGTTCCGGCGGGTTGATGAAATCGTCGGCGGAATTGATCCACAGCACCGGCGCCGTGATCGTCTCCAGCCGCGGCGAAGGATCGTAATGACGGCTGGCATCGGTGTAATAAATCAGGTCGTTTGCGTCCGTCGCGGCGGCGGTGCGCGCGACATAGGCGTCGACGTAGGCTTCGGCGGCGGTGCGTGTCGGATAGTTTTTCTGCATCTGCAGGGGTGCCGAACCCATGATCAAAAAAATCTCGTTGGCCGCCCGCAGGCCGAGCGCGGGCTCGCTCGCGTAGTCCCCGTCCGCCCACGCAGGATCGTGGCGGATCGCCTCGATCGCCATATAGCGCATCATGCGGTTCCGACCGGCGATTTCGACGGGCAGGCAGGCGAACGGTGCGAGTGCAGTGGCGAAACCGGGAAAGGTCTCGCCCCAGACGAAGGACTGCATGCAACCCATCGAGGTGCCGAGAATCAAGCGCAAATGATCGACGTGCAGCCCCTCGACCAGCATGCGGTGCTGACTCGTGACCATGTCGTCATAATCGTAGTGCGGAAAACGCATGTGCAGACCATCGGACGGCTTGCTCGATTGGCCGTGGCCGATGTCGTCGGGAAAAATCAGGTAATAGCGGCTGATGTCCAGCGGCTGGCCCGGTCCGAACAGCACGCTCGCGAACTGCGGCGCGAGGAGGCTCCGGGCGCTGCCACCGGTCCCGTGCAGCAAGAGGATCGCATTGTCGGTTGCTCCATGGGCGTCACGGTGCGGCGAGCCCAGCGTCAAATAGTGCAGATGCAGGGTGGGCAGCGTCGAGCCGTCGCCAAAGCGAAAGTTCGCGATATCGAAGACGCCCTCCTGGGTGGGCCAATGCACCGGCTCCGGAGCGGGCGTTTGAGCGGCCGCCACGAGCGAGGCGAGAACCAAGCAGATCGAGGCAACGAATCGCGAGGCGGACATCCTGGGGAGCCTAGCCTATTGCGCGCGACTGTGCGACCGCCACATACTGCGTTGCAAGGGAGGCTCTCACAATGGGAGTGATCATCAGGGAAGCGTGTTGCCGAATTTGCCGAAGCTGAGGATGGTCTGCGTACTGGCTGCGCTCGGCTTTGCAGCCGTCGCCCGCGCCGCCGATTGGCTGCCGATCGCGCCCGACGAACTGCAGATGACGCACGAGGACAAGGCCCCCAAGGCGCCCGCGATCATGCTCTATCGGCAGGTGGACCGCGACGACATGGAATCCGTCGAAACGGTGTACCTGCGCATCAAGATACTGACCGAGGAGGGCCGGCAATACGCGGACGTCGCGCTGCCCTTCGACAAGTCGACCGAGCGGATCTACGCGATCGAGGCGCGCACGATCGATCCGGACGGCGGCGTAACCCCCTTCGACGGCAAGGTCTACGAGACGACGATCGCCAAATCGCGCGGCGCGCTCGTCTCCGCGCAGACCTTCACGCTGCCGAACATACGCGTCGGCAGCATCATCGAATACCGCTACAAACACCGCTTGCGCTACGGTTACGTGTTCAATTCTCATTGGATCTTGAGCGACACGCTGTTCACGCGGCGCGCGAAATTCTCGCTCGTGCCCTATGCCGGCGGCTTCACGCTGCAGTACAGCTGGCCCCTGGGTCTGCCCGCGGGGACGCCGCCGCCGGTCAAGGTGCATGGGCGCTTCGAACTCGAGGCCCGCGACGTGCCGGCCTTCGTCAGCGAGGAGTATTCGCCGCCCGAGGACGCACTCAAGACGCGCGTCGATTTCGTCTACCTCGGCGATGACGACGTCATCGCGAAGGAGCCGGTCGAGTTTTGGCGGCGCGTCGGCAAACGCTTGAACTCCTCGGTCGAGAGTTTCGTCGACAAGCGCGCGGCGATGAGCGCGGCGCTGGCCGGAATCGTCGCCGCCGACGATGATCCGGAGACGAAGCTGCGCAAGATTTATGCGCGGGTCCAGCAGTTGCGCAACACCTCGTTCGAACGCGCCCGTACCGAACAGGAGGAGCAGCGCGACCCGGAGAAAACGGCCCGTAACGTCGCCGAGGTCTGGGAGCGCGGCTATGGCACGGGCGTGCAATTGACCTGGCTGTTCATGGCGCTGGCGCGGGCTGCCGGAATTCCCGCCGAAGCGGTCATGGTGCCGACCCGCGACGAGGAGTTTTTCGAGCCGCGCATGATGAATGCGAGTCAGCTGAATACCAACATGGTCCGGATCAAGCTCGACGGCAAGGACTTGTTCCTCGATCCCGGCACCGCGTTTACGCCGTTCGCCGCGCTGCCCTGGACGGAGACCGCCGTACGTTGCCTGCTGCTCGACAAGGACGGCGGCACCTGGATCGAATCGCCGCTGCCGACCGCGCACGATGCGCGCGTCGAACGCAAAGCCGCGCTCAAGCTGTCGCCGAGCGGCGATCTCGACGGCAAGCTCACGGTCACTTACACGGGTGCCGAAGCCCTGTGGCGGCGCGCGAGCGAGCGCAACGAGGACAGCGCGGAACGCAAGCGCATGCTCGAGAGCGAACTCAAGGCGTCGATCGTCGCGGGCAGCGAAGTCACGCTCACGAACGAACCCGCCTGGGATCGCGCCGAGCCCACTCTGGTGGCGGAGTTCACGATCCGGGTTCCCGGCTGGGCCGCGGCGGCCGGCCACCGCCGCTTGATGAGCAGCGGCCTGTTCGGTGGCGGCGAGACGCACATCTTCGAGCATACCGTGCGCGAGCACCCGCTCTATTTCCGGTATCCGTTCGAGAGTGTCGACGAGGTCGCGATCGCACTGCCCGCCGGCTGGCAGATCGACGACTTGCCGAAACCCGTGAGCGACGATCGCGACGCGCTGAAATACACCGCGAGCGTCGCAGCGGACGGCTCCGGTCTGCACTTGCAACGCGACCTCAGCGTCAATCTGCTGTTGCTGCCCGCCAAGTATTACCCGACGGTGCGCGACTTCTACCAGGCGGTGCGCGCCGGCGACGAGCGCCAAATCGTCTTGAGCGCCGCCCCGAAGTCGGCCGGCCTTTGAACGTGCGAGGTCTCGCCGCGCTGCTGACGCTCGCGCTCGGCACCGGCTTCGCACCCGGGGCACTCGGCGCGAGCGACGCGCCGCCCTGGCTGCATGCCTTGGCGGCCGCGCCGCTGCCGGCGCACGACGACAAGACGGTGGCCGTGATCCTCGCGACCGAGACCGTGCTCACCGTCTCGCCCAAAGGCCAACTCAAGCGCTTCGAGCGCACGGGCGTGAAGATCCTGCGGCCCGAGGGGGAGCGCTACGGCAAGATTCTCGCGAATTTCGACCCACTGACCCAGATCTCCGCCTTGCATGCCTGGAGCATCCCGCCGAGCGGCAAGGACTACGCGATCAGCGACAAGGACGGCGTCGAGACCGCTTTGTACGGTGTCATGAACGGCGAACTGGTGTCCGATCAGCGGACCTTGGTCTTGCAAATCCCCGCGGCCCGGCCCGGCAGCATCGTGGGCTTCGAGAAGGAACAGGACGAACGTCCCTATCAACTGCTCGACGAATGGGACTTTGAGGACACGGTGCCGACCCGCGAGGCGAGCTACACGCTGCGCCTGCCTCCCGGCTGGACTTACCGGGCGCTCTGGCTCAACCACGCCGAGGTCGCGCCGACGCAAGCGAGCGCCACCGAAGTGCGCTGGCTCCTCAACGACGAACCGGCCATGCCCATCGAAGCGCATATGCCCCCGTGGGATGGCATCGCGGGCCGGCTCGTGATCACGCTGCTGCCACCGAACCCGCAGGACGCGGGCATGCAGAGCTGGTCCGATGTCGGCGCCTGGGAGGGACGGCTCCTGCAGGGCCGTCGCGAGGCCTCGCCCGAGCTGCGCGCCAAGGTCGGGGAGCTGACCGCCGGAATCCCGGACCTGCCCGGCAAGATGCGGGCGCTCGCGGCCTTCGTGCAGAGCGACATCCGTTACGTCGAGATCAGACTCGGGATCGGCGGATTTCAGCCGCATGCGGCGGCCGAGGTGTTCAGCCATCGCTACGGCGACTGCAAGGACAAAGCGACCCTGCTCGGTACGATGCTCGCCACGATCGGCGTCGACGCCGACCTCGTGCTGATCAATACGGAACGGGGTTCCGTGACCGCGGCCACTCCACCACACCTCGGCTTCAATCACGCGATCCTGGCGATCCGGGTCCCCGATGGGGTCACCGATCCGGGCTTCGTGGCGATCCGCACCGTCCCGCCTCTCGGCCGGCTGCTGTTCTTCGATCCCACCGATGCCTTGACCCCGTTCGGCTCGTTGAGCGGACCGCTGCAGGCGAATTTCGGCCTGCTCGTGACCGAGGCAGGCGGGGTGCTGACCGAGCTGCCGCAGCTGCCGCCGGACACCAATGGGGTCGTGCGCACCGCCAAGCTGACGCTCGCCGCCGACGGGGCCCTCCGCGGTGAAGTGCGGGAACATCGGCTGGGCGATGAGGCTGCTGCGCAACGCGAAGCCCTGCGCTCGGTGTCCCGGGACACCGACCAGATCAAGCCGATCGAGTCGCAGCTGTCCGCCTCGATTGCGGATTTCGAGATCTTGAAGGCCGGCCTCGGCAACCTCGGTGCGACCGACAAGCCGCTCGACCTGGTCTACGAATTCAAGGCGGACCACTACGCCAAGCCTAGCGGTGACCTGCTGCTCGTGCGGCCGCGCGTGCTCGGCAGCCTCGCGCAGGGCTTTCTGGAGACGCCCGAACCGCGCCGCCAGCCGATCGAGTTCACGGGCCCCGAGCGCGACACGGACGTGTTCGAGATCGAACTGCCCGCCGGTTACCAGGTCGACGACCTGCCGGATCCGGTCCGCGTGGACACCGGCTTTGCCAGCTATCAGAGCAAGACCGAAGTCGTGGGACGATCGCTGCGCTATACGCGCAGCTTCGAGATCCGGACCTTGAGCCTGCCGGCGGATCGCGCCGCGGAACTCAAATCGCTGTATCGGATCATCGCCGGCGACGAGCGCAGTGCCGTGGTCCTGAAGCGCGTCGCCGCGGGAACTTGAAGGAGGCCCGGCATGAGTGCGACCACCGTGATCGTTCAGGGTGTCAAGGTGCGGTTGCGCGCGCAGGGCATCTCTTATCGGGAGTTGGCGGAGCGCATCGGCGTCAGTGAACCGACGATCAAGCGCGATCTATCGCGCGGCAATTTCTCGCTGGAGCGGCTCGACCGGATCTGCGAAGTATTGGGTGTCGAGGTCACCGACCTGCTGCAGCCGGCGGAGCCCGCGGCGCTTACGCAGCTGAGCGAGGACCAGGAGCACGCCCTGGTGCAGAATCCGAAGCTGCTGCTCGTGACCTACCTCGTCGTCAACGATTGGAAGTTCGCCGAGATCGTCGCGACCTACCGGCTCGACGAGAACGAACTGGTGAACATTCTGTTGAAGATGGACCGCCTGCGCATCGTCGACTTCCGGCCGCCGACGCGCATGCGCAAGCTCACGGCGCGCAATTTCAGCTGGCGCAAGGACGGGCCCGTGCATGCGTATTTCATTCGCGCCGTGATCCCGGAGTTCTTCGACGCGCGCTTCGATAGCACCGGCGACGAGTTCCGGTTCATGGCCGGAACCTTGGGCCCGGCCTCGGTGCTGCGCCTGCAATCATCGATCCAGCGGGTCGCGGTCGAGTTCGAACAGCTGACGCACCAGGACAGCCGCCTGCCGCTCGAGAAACGCGACGGCTGCACGGTCATTCTGGCGACACGCTCCTGGGAATTCTCGGAGTTCTCGAAGTTGCGGCGGACGCCGCGTAGCGCGCGGAAGTAATACTGACAAAAGCGAACAGTATCGATCGGCAATACCGGTCGGATCATCGGCCGGCAGCGTGACGGACTCGTTTGCGGTCGCAAGAGGTCTGCGGCGAGACTGTGCCGCATCGAGGTCGCCCAAGCAGAGGAGAGCGTCAATGCAGCCGAGAAACCGCCGGGGAAGCCCATGAGCGACGACGCACGGAGGCTGGGCATTCGCTTGTTCAAGGCCCTGCTACGCGGCGCGACCCGCGTGCTGTTTCGCGTCAGCATCCAAGGGCATTCGCACGCGTTCACCAATCCGCGCACGCTGATCGTCGCCAATCACGAGTCCTTTCTCGATGGCCTGCTGCTCGCGCTGTTCCTGCCGGTCGAGGCGACGTTCGTCGTGCATACGACCGTGGCGCGCAACCCGGTCAACCGCTGGCTGCTGCGCTTCATTCCGCATCTCGCGGTCGATTCGACCAGCCCGCTGTCGATCAAGCTGATATGCAAGCTCGTGGAATCCGGCCGGCCGGTGATCATTTTCCCGGAAGGTCGTCTGACCGTCACGGGATCGCTGATGAAGGTCTACGATGGCGCGGCATTCATCGCCGCCAAGACCGGCGCGGTGATCGTGCCGACGCGCATCGAAGGCGCGGGGCGCAGCTATTTCGGGCGTCTCGCCGGCATTTACCCGCTGAAAGTGCTCCCGAAGATCACGATCACGATCCTGCCGCGGCGGCAGATCGCGATGCCGGCGCTGCGCTCGGCGAAGCAGCGCCGACGCCGCTCCGGCGAACTGATGCGGCGCATACTTCTCGAGATGGTCGTCGCCACGCGCCCGCGACGCAACTTGTTCGAAGCGTTTCTCGATGCCAGAGCGACGTTCGGGTCCGGCTACAAGCTCGTCGAGGACGTGCGTCTGCACGAGGAATCCTACGGCTCGCTGCTGCGCATGTCCTTAGGGCTCAGCCGGCTCCTCACGCAGCTCACCGAGGTCGATGAGATCGTCGGCGTGTTGATGCCGAATGCCGCGCCCACGCTCGGGCTCATCCTCGGTCTGTCCGCCGCCCGGCGCGTGCCGGCAATGCTGAACTACACCGCGGGGGCGGACGGCATCCAGGCGGCCTGCACCGCGGCCCGGATCCGCACCATCGTCGCTTCGCGCGCCTTCATCGAGAAAGGTCGCTTGGGTGCGCTGATCGACGGCCTCGTCGGCCTGCGCGTGATCTATCTCGAGGATCTGCGCACCCGGCTGACGCTCGGCGACAAATTGTGGATCCTGTTCTGCCAACGCTTTCCCAGCCTCGCGCTGCGCGCGCAGGAGCCGGACGATCCCGCGGTCGTCTTGTTCACGTCCGGGTCGGAAGGTAAACCGAAGGGCGTCGTGCACACGCACGACTCGCTGCTCTCGAACATCGCGCAAATCCGCAGCGTCGCCGACTTCACGCCGCTCGACAAATTCATGGTGGCGCTGCCGCTGTTCCATTCCTTCGGGCTCGCCTGCGGGGCGATCATGCCGCTCGTCTCCGGCTGCAAGGTGTTCTTGTACCCGAGTCCGCTGCACTACCGGGTCATTCCGGAAATCGTCTATGACCGCAACTGTACGGTACTGTTCGGCACGTCGACCTTCCTTGCCAACTACGGCAAGTTCGCGCATCCCTACGATTTCGGGCGGCTGCGTTACGTGGTCGCGGGTGCGGAGAAACTCTCGGACGACGTCCGCCGCTTGTGGCTGGACAAATTCGGCATCCGCATCCTCGAGGGTTATGGCGTCACGGAATGCGCGCCGGTGATCGCGGTGAACGTACCGATGGCCTGCCGGATCGGCAGCGTCGGCCAGCTGGTACCCGGCATGGAGTACCTCATCGAGCCGGTCGCGGGCATCGCCGAGGGCGGGGCGCTGCACGTCAAGGGTCCCAACGTCATGAAGGGGTATCTGTTGTACGACCAGCCGGGCCGGATCCTGCCGCCGCAGTCGATGGGCGAGGGCTGGTACGCGACCGGCGACATCGTGAGCATCGATGCCGACGATTTCATCCACATTCGCGGGCGCGTCAAACGCTTCGCGAAAATCGCGGGCGAGATGATCTCGCTCGAGGTCGCCGAGCGGCTCGCGGCCCAGGCGGCCCCGGGCTTCCTGCACGCCGCCTCGACGCGCACGGACGCTGCCAAGGGCGAAGCCATCGTGCTGTTCACGACGGCCGGGGGTCTGCGCCGTGAGCAGCTCGCCGCGGCGGCCCGTGCGCTCGGTGCGCCGGAACTCGCGGTGCCGCGCGACATTCGCGTCGTCGCGGCGATTCCCTTGTTGGGCTCGGGCAAGACCGATTATGTGCGCTTGAAGGAGATGGCCACGAGCCCCGCCGTAGCCGCAAGCGCCGTCGCGGCGCCGCAGATCTCGGTATGAGTGTCGCGACGCTCGATGCGCATGCCGGGTCGCAGGCCGTGTCGCGCGCGCTCTGGTCGCGCGGCTTGATCGCGGTGCTGGCGGCGCAGTGCCTGTCGGCGATGGCCGATAACGCGCTGCTGTTCGGCGCGCTCGCGCTGCTGCGTCATGAACAATACGCGCCCTGGACGGCGCCGCTGCTGCAAGAATTTTTCGTCGGTGCCTACATTTTATTGGCGCCGTTCGTGGGCCCCTTCGCCGATTCGTATCCGAAGGGTCGCGTGATGCTGCTGGCGAACGCCGTCAAGCTGTCTGGCTCGCTCGGCATGTGCTTCGGTTTCAATCCGTTTCTCATGTACGGTTTGGTGGGCGCGGGCGCCGCGGCCTATTCGCCCGCGAAGTACGGCATCCTCTCGGAGCTGACCGCGGCTGAAAATCTCGTCAAGGCCAATGGCTTGATGGAAGCCTCGACGATCGCCGCGATCCTGATCGGCGCGATCGCCGGCGGCACGCTGGCCGACTGGAGCATCTCGGGGACGCTGGCGATCGTGACCGTGGGTTACGGTGCGGCCGTGGCCGTCAATCTGTTGATCCCGCGGCTCGCGGCCGCGCGCGGGCTCGAGCGGCACTCCGTACCCACGATCTTGCGCAGTTTCGGCGCGGCCATGAAGACGCTGCTGCGCATCCCCGAGGCACGCTTCAGCATCCTGGGCACCAGCCTGTTCTGGGGTGCGGGATCGACGCTGCGCTTCCTGTTGGTCGCCTGGGTGCCGTTCGCTCTCGGCATCGGCAACAATCGCATGCCGGCGTATCTGAACGCGATGGTCGCGGTCGGCATCGTCGTCGGTGCAGGACTCGCCGCACGCTTCATCACGCTCGAGCGCGCCGCGCGCGCCTTGCCGGCCGGCATACTGCTCGGTCTGACGGTCTGCTTTCTTGCCCACGTGACGGCCTTGACCACGGCCTTCGTGGTCATGACCCTGGTCGGCGCTCTCGGCGGGGTCTTCGTGGTCCCGCTCAACGCCCTGTTGCAGGATCGAGGGCATCGCAGCGTCGGTGCCGGCAACGCCATCGCGATTCAGAATCTCGCCGAGAACACCTTGATGCTGGCCATGGTCGGCCTCTACACGCTGACGAGTCGCGCCGGCCTGCCGGTCGATGCCACGGCGATCGGCTTCGGACTCTGCCTGGCCGCGTCGATCGGCGCGTTGTGGCTCTATCAGCGCCGGGCGAGCAGGGCGCCGCCGGCGGCGGCGGCGCCCTGAAGGACAGGCTCGCGCGGGTCAGTGCTCGTGCGGCGGCGATCAGGCGACGCGTTTCGGCTGAGCGTCGCGAATCAATCCTGCCAACAACACATCGACCAGCGTTCCGCCCTGGCCGGCAGCCCCTCCGGCGACGATGTCGGGCACGAGCTTGGTGCCGGACTTCGACAGCGATTCGGCCACCTGGACCACGGCGTAGTTGCCGGCTTCCATCGACTCTATTTTCAGGCGGATGACCTCGGCCTCGGCCGCACCGACGGCGCGCGTCTTGGCCGCCTGCGCCTCGCCGACGGCGCGCAATACGTTGGCGTCCGCCTCGGCATTGATCTTCTTCGCCTGGCCCTCGCCCTCGGCCGATTTCACCGTCGCGCGCGCGTTGAACTCCGCGATCGCGACCTGACGCTCGGCATCGACCACCTTGGCCTGCGTGGCTGCGAGCGCGGTGGCCTGCTCGAGTTCCTGACGCACGGTTTGCGCCTGACGCTGCGTCTCGTAGGTGACCCGCTCCTGCTCGGCGATCTTGCGATCCGTGAGCGTTTTCATGAGCTGCTCCGGCGGCACGATGTCGCCGATCAGCGTATCGACCGCGCCGACGTTGTATTCCGCCAGCGCGGCGGCGATTGCCTCGCGCGCTTCGGTCTGTCGCGCCGAGCGATTATTGAGGAAATCGATGATGTCCGAGCCTTGCGCGGCGTTGCGGAAATAATTGCCGATCGTCGGCTCGAGCACCTGGGTCACGAGCGCCGACATGCCGCCGAAGCGCGCAATGACCTTCGGCGCATCGTTGCGCGGGATGTGAATGATCTGCGAGACGTCGAGGTTGAAGCGGAAGCCGTCGGCCGAACGCACCGTGATCGTCGACAAATTTGCATCGAGCTTGTGCGCCTCGGTCTTGCCCGTGGCCCAGTTGAGCACCACGTTCGCGGTCGGCACGCAGCTCACCTTGTGCGTATGCGGGTTCAGCGGATACTTACCCGGATCGAGCGGCGTGACCCAGACACCCTTCTCGCCCTTGCTGACGAGATTGCCATGGCGGAAGGAATCGCCGGTGACGTCCGTACCCTCCTTGCCGACGAAGGCGATGACCACGCCCACGTTGGCGATGGGCACTTCCACCATGTCGACGAGTTCGACGGTCGCGAAGCGCGGATTGATGAAGTACCGGCCGGCGAGCAGCACCTGTTCCTGCAGACCCTTGCTGCCGCCGGCATCGACGAAGGCCTGAGGATTTTGAAACAAGTTGTGACCCTGCACCGTGGGGCCGGCGATTTCGCCGGTGGGCAGCGACAAGCCCTCGCGGGTCATCACGACGCCCACTTTGTCGTCGGGCACGTCGACCACGTCGGCGAAAGATACCGCGAACAAAAAGGGATTGATGCGGTAGGTGCCCGCCGCGATCACCGCCATCTGCGGGCCCCGTTCACCGCCGCTGTCCATGAAGGCCTGGCCATCCTGGAACGAGTCGCAGGCCACCTCGCGGGCGATCACGCGGCCGCCGCCGAGCGGCTTGCCGTCGCGCGCCTCGACGACACCGATCTTGCCGGGCGGCACGGTCACGGCATCGACGATGCTCACCGCGAACAACAGCGAGTTGATGCGGTAGGTGCCGGGCGGAATCAACGCCATCTGTGGGCCGCGCTCACCGCCGTTGGCGAGAAAGGCGCGCGCGTCCTGATAGGAATCGCAATCCACGCGCCGGGCGATAATGCGACCGCTGACCAGCGGCCGGCCGTCGCATGCTTCCACGGCACCGACCTTACCGACCGGCACGGTCAGGAATTTCACGAGTTCGATCGTGTATTGCCAGGGCCACAGACCGAGATGCAATCCGGGCGACAGCGTGTCGGCCTGGAAGCCCGCCTCACCGTTCTGCGCGATGATCCGGCCGTCCGGCAGCCGGCGATGCCGGCCGAACAGCACGAAGCGCTTGGTGACGATACCCACCGAGTCGTCCGGCACGATGCGCACGCCGCAGAGCCACAGCCAGACGCGGTAGAGCGCCACGAAAATGACACCCGAAACGATTTCCAGAACCAACTGACTATGAGAGATGAGAACGTCCATGCGAACCCCTTCGAGACCGCCTCGCGGCGAGGCGGCACAACACGCTGCCGCTACGCGGCCGTGCGGGATAGATTCATCGTGACGCGGGAGGCCGGTAGGGCAGAGAACCCAGTTTTCTGGGGACTGCGAGTCGATTTTTTTGCGGGTCTACATAGCAGATTGGCTTGCGGCACCGGCCGGTCAAACCACGGACGGAATTATATCAATCGTGACAAATAATAGTAGCGGTGAACTGATCATTAGCCTGCGAACGATTTGCACGGGATCAGCACCTGTTGGCCATGCAGGCGGGGTGATTCATGCAGGCGGGGTGATTGCTGTGGCGATCGTGGGCCGGGTCTTCGCTCAGTCAAAACCGGGCGCACCAAAGAAAAGCCCGGCGCGAGTGGCCGGGCATCCGAGGAACGACCAAGCGGGGGCCTCAGGCAGCCGCGACGGCTCGCCGCGTTCGACCCCCAAGCACCAACAGGCCGCCGACCATGAGTGCCAAACCGCTGCCGGCCGATGCCGGATCAATCTCCGGCGCACTGGTCGTCGGTGGCGGTGCCGTCGTGACGCCCTGGGTGTTGATACCGAAGGTCAGACCCGACTGGGAATTATTGATATCGACGAAGAAGAGCTCCAAAGAATGGCTTCCGGCAGAAATGTCGCCTGGAGTCACGCAGGCTCCGGCCGCCGACGGGTGCACGCCGCCGTCGCTGCACACGAGTTGACCGTCGAGATACGCGAAAGCCATGTCGTCCGACCCGATGGTGAAGCTGATCTGCTCGGTCGTCGGTGCAACCAGGGTACCGGTCAGCGTGGCCGCCTGGAAGCCATCGAAGTCGCTCGGACCGGTGCCATTCGGCGGGAAAAAGTTCTGCGGCACATCGAACGGCAGCGTGACGATTGCTGAACCGGTCGACACCACGTCGCTGGTCCCGCCCGCACCACCCTTGTTGAGAGCCGGACTCCAGTAGGTGATTTCGCCGGTCGACGTCACATCGGTTGGCGCCCCCGGGATGGCGTAGCAATTACTCGTGCAGCCATAAGTCGTCGTGTTCAGCAAAGGCAGGCCGTCCGGTCCCAGGGTTTGTTGTACTTCGTTGCTGAATACACCCTGTGCCAGGTTATTGGCGTCCTGGTCGGTTTCCCCGATCGTGTAATAGTTGATGTCGAGTGTTTGGGCCTGACCGGCAATGGGCGCCAGAAGCGCCGCCAGGATGCCGAAGGCCACGGTCGACCGAATCATCGTTGCGACTTGATTACGCATTCCCCTGTCTCCATCCATTGGTGCTAGGTGAGTCGATTCTTCTTGCGTTCGTGCGCGCCTCAGGATCTTCACAAGTCCTGATCAGCTAACACCGAGTCGACGTTGATGCAGTACTGTCACGCCCACGACCCAGCACCAGCCATGCATAGGATGGCTTCTAGCGCGCTGGATCGCAACTTTTTTTGCGACACCGATTTGACTTATTCCTGCGGACGCGGCAGGAGCCACACTCCAAGCATCCAGCTCTACTCAGGCACGCTCGCCCGGATGCTCTGGATTTCCGGCAGGATGTGCATGAACAGCGCGAACAGGTCGGGATCGAAATGCCGCCCCGACGCCGCTGCCATGGTCGCGAGCACCTCGGCTTCCGGGATCGGTTCCTTGTAGACGCGCCGGTTGATCATCGCGTCGTAGACATCGACGATCGCGACGATGCGCGCCTCGATCGGGATGCGTTCGCCTTGCAGCCCGTTCGGGTAGCCCGTGCCGTCCCAGCGTTCGTGGTGACACAGCGCGATGTCCCGGCTCATGCGCAACACCGGAATATCGCTGCCGCCGAGCATGTTCGCGCCGATCACCGTGTGCTGCTGCATGACCTTGTATTCTTCGGGCGTGAGCTTGCCCGGTTTCTGCAAGATCTTGTCCGGGATGCCGATCTTGCCGATGTCGTGCATCGGCGCGGCGACGCGGATGTCGGCGGTGCGCACCGCATCCCAGCCGAGCGCCGTGCCGAGTGCCGCTGAGAACAGACCGATGCGCCGCACGTGGCTGCCGGTTTCTTCGTCGCGCGTACCCGCGGCGGCGAGCAGCCGGATCGCGATTTCCTCCTCGCGCTGCCTCACAGCAGCCGTGCGCCGCATCACTTCGCGCTCGAGCGCTTCCTCGGCGAGCAGGTGATTGCGCGCCGACTGCATGACCTGGACGCGCTCTGCATATTCCTCGGACAGTTGCTGGATGATCAGGAGTTGATCTGCGCTCGCGACCACCGCCTGTGCCTCCAGGGGCCAATCCGATCCTCGTGCGTCCGTCTCGAGCCACAGGCCCGAATGGATCCTCCCGGGCTCTCCCTTGAGCCATAGCGCCAGAGCGTCGATGAGAAAATTATCGAGGAAGTCCGATCGGCCCGCGAGTTCGATGCCGCCGCCGGTGGCCTCTGCGGATTGTCCGAGCAAGCCCGACCAGTCCGGTGCCGAGTTCAGCCGCTGAAAACGACCATCGGTTTCGCGGCGCAGAACGATCAGGTTCAGGGCCGCGAGCGCCGCGCCCAGACTGTCCCGGTCGTCTCCCGCCCGCACCACGGCGCTCATCCGATGCAGGCCGCGGTTGGTGCGCGGGCGAAGTGCGCGAAGATTGCCTCGACGCCGGCGCCGTTCTTGGCACTGCTGCGCAAGACGCGGATGCCGGCGGCTTCGAGCGCGGTGATGCGTTCGCCGGGGATTTCCCAACCGGCCGCCAGGTCTTCTTTGTTGAGCACGAGCACGAACGGCAGCAAGCCCAATTCGCGTTCGATACGGCCGTTCAGGGCGAGCGCCGCGTCGAGCGTGTGCGCGCGCGTGCCGTCGGCGACCAGGATGTAACCGCTGCAGCCGCGCAGGTAGGTGGTTTGCAGGTGGCTGAAGGCGTCTTCGCCCGCGAGATCCCAAAGCATCATGCGCGTCGTCGCGCCGTCGACCGTGACGTCCTTCTTGTCGATCTTGACGCCCACGGTCGTGTGGTATTTCTCGCTGAACACACTCTGAACGTAGCGCTGCACGAGGCTGCTCTTGCCGACGGCGAACGCACCGACCATGCAGAGTTTTATCTGCATCACGGCGCAGCCCCAAGCGCGGATCCCGCAGCGCCGCTCACGACGTGGAACTCGACGCGGCGATCCGCGTCGGTGAAATCGTGCAGGTTCGGCGCCGCCGCCTCGACCGCCCCGACGCCGCGAGCGCGCAGTTGCTCGGCCGGCAGGCCGTGGCCGACAAGGTAACTGCGCACCGCTTCGGCACGACTCTGGCTCAATCGCAAATTGCTCTGGGTCGTTCCGGGCGTATCGGCGCGACCGACGATTTCGAGCGTATAGTCACGGTGCAATTCGGCTGCCGCCGCCGTGAGCGCGGTCAGCGTCGGCAGCAGCGCATCGAGCTGCGCGCGGCGCGCCGGGGACAGCGTGTCCGCGCCGACTTCGAAGTAGACGGCGGCGGCATCGATCGTCCGTGTGTCCAGCGTCACGCCGCTGTCCTCGTAGGCACGGACTCCCGGAATGAAGCCGGCGCGATGCCGCGCATCGGTGACCCAGGCGGCAGACGCCACGCCGGTCGCGCGCAGGACGTCGCCGTCGCAGCGCAGGTTCACGCCGGGCGGCGGCGCCAACAGTTGTTGCGCACGGCGCTGGGTCAGGGCCGGCTCCATCGACAGATAGGGTTTCCAGTTCCAGTTGATGCCGAGACGACGGATTCGGTCCGCGCCGACGACGGCGGCCGGATCGCGGGCCAAGGGGTCGCGCAAGCCCTCGATGTGCCGGTCGCCTGCCGCATCGGCCTGGATCACGGTCAGTCCCGGCTCCTGCCGCAATTCGGCGACGACGGCGTTCCAGTCCGACTGCGTGCGATGGCGCGCCAGGGCGGCCGCTCCGATCAGAGCGGCGACCACGCCCATGACGAGATAGGCGCGCCACGGTCTGCTGCGCGCCGGCGCGCGCGTTTGCGAGCGCAGACACAGCTGCAGCGAGCGATCGATGTCGGCAAAGCCCCGCATGTCGCCATCGAAGGTCGCCAAGGCGGCCGCGTGGCTGCGATGGATGGATTCGAGGGTCTCTGAAAGTTGCACGCCCAGGCTGCTGGGCGCGTTGCCGCGCACGACCGCGGCGAGTATCGCCCGCGGTCCGAGACGCACGAGTATGGTCAGGTCGCCGAGCCGGATCGCGTCGACTCCTTCGGCGGCGCTGACCTGAAAGGAATCGCCGATGAAGTCGCGTATCGCCGTCAGCATCCCGGAGACCATGTCCGGGTCTTGGGCGACGACGCCGTTGGCGAGGCAATGCCCGAGCAACAGGCCCGTCTCGCGGTGGATCAGAAAGACTTGTTCGACGCGATAGACCAGGGTCTTCAGCAGCACGACGTCTGCGTAGGAGCGGCCGGTCCGCCACGCGTCCAGGCGCCAGCGCAGTGCGCGGACCGAGAAGCTCTGTTCCACGGCGCCGTTGAACGCCTGCAGCATCTCGGCGAGGGTTTCACCGATCGAGCGGCGGATCGCCGGGCCCATGATGGGGTACAAGGCGTCGACCAGCGGCTGCGGGTTCTCGCGGACCGAGCGCTGCAGGGAGTCTTCGACGACCGGTGCAAGCACGCGTGCCAGACCGTCGTCCTGGCGGGCGCGAATCGCCGCTGCCGCCGGCAGCACGCTCGCCACGCTGCGGGCCAGACTGTCGTGATCGCCGACGCTCGCGCGTAGTGCTGCGAGCGAGGCGCGCTCGTGGCCGAGCAGCAGCGAGCGCAGGCGCTGCCACTCACGCGCGCCTTGTGGCTCTGCGTCGGCGGTTTCGCCGAGCGGCTGCGCGCTGTCCGCCGGTGTCATGGTCTTAGGCGGCCGTCGCGGCGCGCAGGCGGTCGGCAACCTCGTTGAGCAAGTCCGCGAGTTCGACGCGGCTGGTCTTGGCTTGGGTGAGGGTGTCGGCCGTGGCCTGCAGCCGGCCGATCAGTTCATCGTATTGGCGCTGCATGGCTTCGCGACGCGACGCCGATTCGGCATCGAGCAGCGCACAGGCGCGCTCATGACGTTGCTCCAGGTCGCGCATGAGCGTCTCGAAACGCCGCTCGTAGCTCGCTTCGAGCGCCGCGAATTTCTCGGCGACGCGCGCCGCCAGGGCTTCGCGCTCGGCACGCACACGCCGGCTTTCGGCGCCGAACAGGATCTCGCGAACTTGATCGAGCGAGCGATCGGGCGCCGTTGCCTCCCCGCCGGCGTTCTCCAGCAACTCGTCGATGGCTGCTGCACTGCGATCGGTGGGTTCAAGTCCGGGGCTATGCATCGCGAACACCTCGAGGGGTTGGTGGCCAGGGCGCTGTTCCTTCAGCCAGGGGTAAAGAAGTGATCCTAGCGACGTAACCGACTCGTGGAGTGTGGCGTTTCACAGTTACGGACGATCGGAGCTCGCGAGCGACGCGCTGTGCGCTCGGTCACAGCCGGGTCCGCGCTGCGCTGCGCTTTAGACTGCGAGGACTTGCAGCCGACGCATACCGGATTGCGTCTGCTCGAATTGCGCGAGCAGGTCCTCGAGGGGTTCCGGCCTGCCGTACGCGTAGCCTTGTGCGTAGTCGATCCCGAGTTCCTGCACGGCGCCGGCGATCTCCTCGGTCTCGACGTACTCGGCGACCGTCTCGATCGAGAGCTCGCGGGATAGCTCGACGATGGCCTTGACCGTGGCCAGGGAATTCCGGTTCGTCAAGATGTCGTTGATGAAGCTGCCATCGATCTTGACGCGCGCAATTTGCAGGTTCTTGAGATAAGTCAGAGAGTTCGTGCCCGTGCCGAAATCGTCGAGCGCGAACCGGCAGCCGAGCGCCTGCAGTTGCGCGATCACTTCGTGCGCCTGGCCGAGATTCCTGACTGCCGACTGCTCGGTGATCTCCACCGTGAGGCAGCCGGCCGGCAGCCGGGCCTGACGCAGGCGCTCCTTGAATTGTTCGATGCAGGTCTCGTCGCATAGCGATTGGCCCGACATGTTGATCGATACGGAGAGCTTGTGAGTCCTCAATACCTCGCGAAACGGGGCGAGCAGCTCGAGCGTGCGCCGGATCACCCACAGATCGATCGACGGCAGGAGCTGATAGCGCTGTGCGGCCCGGATCAAGGGGCCGGGAGCGGCAATGGAACCGTCCTCGGCCTTGAGCCGCAGCAGCAGTTCGTAACCGTCCACGCCCTCCGGCTTCAAGGGGACGATGCGTTGCGCGTACAGCATCAGCCGTCCGGTGCGCAGCGCGTGGCGCAGCTGGCCGACGGCCAGGGCATCGTCGACCCGGCGCATCATGCTGCCGTCGTCGTGGGCGTACAGTTCGACGCGCCCGCGACCATGGCTCTTCGCGGTCTTGCAGGCGAGTTCCGCGGCCGCCATCGCGCGATCGAAGCCCTGCGGCATCGGTACGAGGGCGGCGACTCCGCAGGTGATCGACACATCGATCGGACGTTCGGCCGGACCGATGATTGCGCGCTGCGCGGCGTGCTGGATTCTTGCTGCCACCGCCGCGGCTGCGCGCGGATCATGTGCGGGCAGGAGGACGGCAAAGCGGTCGCCGGTGAGCCGGCCCGACAAGGCTCCCGCGGGCAACAGCGGCGGCGCCAACAGCTCGGCAACGCGCACGATCAACTCGTTGCCGACTTCGAAGCCATGCAAGTCATTGACCATGTGCATGTGATCGATGTCGACGTAGAGGATGCAGAAGGATTCGCGGTCATCCTCCGCGAGCAATTCCTTGCACATCTGCTCGAGCCCGATCCGGGTGTAGAGGCCCGTCATGATGTCGAGCTGACAATCGACGATGGTCGCCGTCTGGCGTCCCAGGTGTCGGGCGAGGAAGGCGTGCCGCGGACCGAAATTCGGCGCGTCGACCGGATTGAAAAAGGCGAGGATCCCGAGCAGCTGCCCGGAATCACGGTACAGGGGCACGGAGAGAATCTTGGCGGAGGGCATGGGTTCGTCGCCCGGTCCGGCGCCCCTGCCGTCGTCGGCGCCGTTGACCAGCAAAGGTCGATTGTGGCGCTGCGCCCAATCCAGCAACTGTTTCTGGGTCTGCTCCCAGAGTTCATGGAAATCTGCCTGGTCTTCGGCTCGCGGGCTGTGCTCGATGAGCAGCCGTTTGCCAGGCACGGCAATCACGGCGTAGGCGCTGGCCAGATGCCGCGCCGCCTGGTGCAGCAGGTCACGCAGCAAAAGTTTGTCGTCTCCCCAACCGCGCCGTGTATTGGTCACCTCGAACAACCAGTCGAGCTCCGCGCTCAACTCGGTGAAGTTGTGGCCCTCGCCTCTCTCGGCGCCGGTGGCTTGCGCGGCTGCGAAGTCGCGCCTGACGCAATCTAGCAGGGGCTTGAGCCGGCGCGCGACTTCAGCGGCGTGCCGGGCCGGTCGCGCGGGCGGGGCATCCAGTTTCAGCAGCACACAGAAGGCGCCGAGCAGGCTGCCTTCCGCGTCCTCGATCGGCATGGCTGCGAGCCACTTGCCGGGCAGGTAGCTGAATCCCGCGGGGATGCGCTTATGATGACCGTCCCAGCCGACTGCGTGCAACCAGTCGGCGATCACGGCAGGGGACAAATGCTCGGCAGTGCCTCGCGACTCGAAGTCCGGCCCGAGCAGACAAATGCCGTCCGCATCGGACAGCAAACCGGCCGCGAGTCCCGTGTAGGAGTCGAACAAGGAATCGACAGGCAGCTGAGGTTGCTGGATCGCCTGGGCCATCGTCACATTCCGTTATCGGGCCTAATCATGTCCTTTCGAACTATGGGCCCAATTATGCGGGGATTCCCCGAGTCTGCCAGACCCGGGCGGCCGGCGCGTCGCGGAACTGAAGACTTGCTCACAGAATTAGCGCCGCTACGGCAGACACGATCCCCCTGCAGCCTCTTTGTCGGCAGCGCTGCGCGGCGCTCGACCCCCCACTAAAGAACGGAGTTCACACTTCATGCAACTGATTGATCGAGTCGCGCTCTGCTGCATGACCGCCGTGCTTGCGAGCCTGGCATCCGGCGCATCGGCCCAGGCGCCGACGACCGGCTACACCTCAGCCAACGAGCAGGGCTGCCGGGTGTGGGTCCCGCCGCAACTACATGGTCCGGATTTCATCCCCCATTACGCCGGCGCCTGCAAGGACGGCCTCGCCCAGGGCAAGGGGCAGCTCGAATGGCTCAATCGCTACGCGTCGCTGCGCGTGACCGCGGCCTGGAGCGGATACTTCGCGAGCGGAATCTATGTCGGCACGGTTCCGTTCGACTACCCGATCGAACCCGAGCCGCGCAGCAATGAATACATCGTGCACGACGGACGCGTCGCCGGCGGCGAGGTGCTGGTGTTCGCCGAGAACGGACGTGACGGTACGATGGGCTTGTGCGCCGCGCCGATCCTCGGGGTCGCACTCGACGCGAAGCTTGCCGTCACCGCAGACGATCTGGTGAAGAAAGCAATGACCGATGCCGCCGCGCGTCTCGGCGCGCAGTGCCCGACGACGCCGCGCAGTTGGGTTCAGGTCAATGCCTATGCCGGGGCGTTTTCGATCGACGCCCACGGCGAGCGCACTGTGCCGGTCGCTTCTGCGCGCTGGGACTGGGAACGCCGCGAGCTCGGTGCCTATTCGAATCAGGCGTCGGCGCAGTTGCGCAACCAGCAGCAGGCGGCGGACCGGACCGCCGCGTTGCTCGAGCAACGGCGCCGCTTCGACCGTTTCTCGGCTACCAACCATGTGGTCGCGTGGGTCACGGCCTCGCAACTCGACACGAATCCCTTCAAGTACGAAGGCCAGAACGTCGGCCTGATCGTGCAGCTCGATCGCATGCTGAGCCGCGACACGGCGGTGGTCGGCGGCGCGCTCGACGGCGACGGCGCAGCCGTGCAATTGCACGGCATCGATCCGAGTTTTCCCGACGCCCGCCAGACCGTGCTGCTCGCCGTGCAGGTGGGCGGGCGCGAACCCCTCGCCGGCGACGCCGACAAAACGCCGGTCATCACGGGCGTCAAACGTCTCGATGCGGCGACCTGCACCGAGCCGCAGTGCGAAGACTGGCTCAGCTGGGCGCGCGGCGCTGCGCGCATCGATTGGGGCTCGCCCTATCGTCCCGAACGGTGAACCGCGCCGCCGTGAGGCGCGAGCTCAACTGCTTGCGAACATCGCGAGTACCGTGACCGCCATGATCAACGTTGCGGTCCAACCGAGCAGGCGCAGTTTCGGCCGGATCACGAAGCGACCCATGATGTCCTCGCGCGAGGCGAGCACCATCAGCACCGCCATGATCGGCACGGCAATGACGCCGTCGATCTCGGCGGTCCAGATCAAGGCGCGCATGGGGTCGAGGCGCGTGAAATTGAGCACGACTCCGCCGATGGTCGCGATCGCGATGATTGCGTAGAATTCGATCGCCTCGCGCACGCGCATATCGAGGCCTGACCGCCACTCGAAGCTCTCCGCGACCGCGTAGGCGGCGGAACCCGCGAGCACCGGCACGGCGAGCAACCCGGTGCCGATGATGCCGAGGCTGAACAGCAGAAAGGTCACGGGGCCGCCGAGCGGCGCCAGGGCGGCGGCGGCTTGGGCTCCGGATTGGATGTCCGTGATTCGGGCGGCATGCAAGGTTGCCGCCGTGCTCAGAATGATGAAAAAGGCGATGAGGTTGGAAAAACCCATGCCGAGGTAGGTGTCCCAGCGGATGCGCCGCAGGTGCTGGCGGGCGACTTCGACCGCGTCCGGGAGCGGGCTCCGTGCGAGCGGCTGCGCCGCGTCCGGGCCGCCGCAGGCGGCGCGCAGATCCTGGGCTTCCTGCGCCGCCTGCCAGAAGAACAAATAAGGGCTGATCGTGGTGCCGAACACGGCGACCAAGATCGTGATGGTCGCGTGATCGAGTCTGAGTTGCGGAAAAATGGTGCGCGCCAAGACCTGCGGCCAGGGTACGTGAATCGTGAACATCACGGCGACGTAGGACAGCAGGCTCAAGGTCAACCATTTGAGATAGCGGACGTAGGTCTCGTAGCTCAGGAACACCTGCAGCCCCAGGCAGCCCAAGCCGAGGACGACCGAGTAGAGGCGCGCCGAGCCGCCGAGCAGCAGTCGCAGCGCCTCGCCCATCGCCGCGATGTCGGCGGCGATGTTGATGGTATTCGCGACCAGCAGGAGACCGACGATGCCGTAGAGCATCGGTCCTGGAAACGCCGCTTTGACGTTGGCGGCGAGGCCGCGGCCCGTGATGCAGCCGAGACGCGGCGCTGACATCTGGATCGCGACCATCAGGGGATACGTGAGCAGCACGGTCCAGAGCATGTTGAAGCCGAATTGCGCTCCGGCCTGCGAATAGGTCGCGATCCCACTGGGATCGTCGTCGGCGGCGCCCGTGATCAAGCCCGGCCCGAGTTGCCGAACCCGCGGATGTTCCGAGATATGCCTGAACAGATTGAGCATCGTTCGCGTAGTATCTAGATCGTGCCCTTCCTCATCAATCAACGACGGCGCATGCATTACCTGGAGCGGGGGGAGGGTACGCCGACCGTCTTGATCCATGGCCTGGGATCGAGCGGTGCCGATTGGGCGTTCCAGGCGCCGGCTCTCGCGTCCGTGGGCCGGATCATCGTCCCCGATCTCTCCGGTTGCGGTCACAGCAGCGCGCCCGAGCTCACCTATTCGGTCGCGACCTGGGCCGCCGAAACCTGGGGACTGCTCGATGCCTTGGGCGTCCCTAGCCCCAATCTCGTCGGCTTCTCGATGGGCGGCGCCGTGGCAATGGAAATGGCGCTGCAGCGACCACAGGCCGTGCCGCGTTTGGTGTTGATCAACAGCCTCGCGACTTATCGGGTCGATCATTGGACGAAGTGGTGCAAGGCGCGCATCGATGCGGCATTCGTGCGTCTGCTCGGCATCGAGCGCACGGCGGCGCTCATTGCCGCGCGTCTGTTCCCCGACCCCGGGCAGGCGGCGATGCGCGCGCGCGCCGCGATCGTGATCGGATCGGTCCCCGCGAGGACCTACCTGGATCAGGCTCGCGCCCTGGAGCGTTGGTCGGCCGTCTCGCGACTCGCGCAATTGCGCAGCCGCACGCTGCTGATCGCCGCCGAATACGACTACACGCCGCTCGCGGAAAAGCGCGCGCTCGCCGCGCGACTCGGCGCCGCGCTCGTCGTGGTGCGGGATTCGCGCCACGGCACACCCTTCGATGCCATCACGATCACCAATGCGGCACTGCTCGCGCATCTCGCCGATCAGCCCCTGCCGGCGGAATCGTCCTGGTGCCGCGATGATCCGACGGCGCCCTTGCCGGTCTCGCTCGAGCACAGTCTCGCCGACGAGCATGCCGCCGCGGCGCTGCGACCGGACGCGGGCCGCGACGCAGGTTCCGCGGCGGACCTCGACGACGCGGACTGGTCCGCGCCCCGCTGAGCGAGCGACCCGCCGAGACCGAATGGCGCCTCAATCGAGGTGCATCTTGTGCAGCAGAATCCGGTAGTGCGGGTCCGTGCGCAGATCCTTCAGGAAGGGTTCGCACTTGATCCAGAGCATGCCGGTGTCGTGCTGGGCGTAGGCGCGGTCCAGCCAGGCAAAGGCCTTGCCGCCATCCTTGCGGGCGGCGTAGATCAGCGCGATTTGATAGGCCGCGCCTTGGGCCGCGACTTGCTCGGCGTTCGTGAGCGCACGATCCGCTTCGGCCTTGCGACCGAGCGCATCGTAGGCCATGGGCAGGCCGACGGCGTGAAACTCCTGATCCGGCTCCTGTTCGAACTCGGCGAGAGCGCCGTTCGGGTCGCCGGCGAGCAGCGCGACGAGTCCGAGACGATAGTGCACGGAGCCGGTTTGTGCGGAGATGGCGAGTGAGTCTCGATAACCCGCCCGCGCCTCCTCGAGCCTGCCGCGTCGATAATTGACGTTGCCGATCTGCAGGGGCAGGTCGGTGTCCAAGGGGTTGCGCAGCCGCTCGGTCCGATAGGCGTCGAGCGCATCGTCGAAGCGGCATTCCACGGAGGCGATGTAACCCCCGAGCCAACTCCCTTCGGTTCCGCTCGGATCCAGCGCCCGCGCTTTGTGCATTTCGATCTGCGCCGCGGCCGGGTCGAAATCCATCTGGTAGATCAATGCGGCAAGCATCGCATGCGGTGCCGCTGAGTTCGGCTCCAGCGCGAGCGCGCGCTCAAACGCCGCGAACGCCCGCGCTCGGGCGGTTTGATAATCGGCCTGCCCGCCGTAGCCCGCAAACTGCACCTCGATCGAACCGCCCAAACCGAGCCAGGCCGGCGCGAAGTTGGGATCGAGATCGACCGCTTGCTGGCAGGCGGCGATGGCCGCGGCGATGCCCTCGCGACTCTCACGCGTGAGGAAGGATTCCTCGCACCGCAAGAACGCCGTATAGGCGGCCGTATTCGCCGTCGGCGTGGCATGGGGGATGGCTTTGCCCATCAGCGATACTTTCAGCGCGCCCACGACCGAACCGGCGATGTCGTCCTGGATCTTGAAGATGTCGTCGAGCTTGCGGTCGTAGGTCTCGGACCAGACGGGCGCGCCGCTCGCGACGCTGACGAGGTCGGTCGTGATGCGCAGATTCTGGCCGGAACTGCGCACCGTGCCCTCGAGCACGTGCGTGACGTTGAGCGCATGGGCGATGTCCTGGAGCGTCGCCTGCCGGCCCTTGAAATAGAACGATGAGACGCGCGCCGTCACCCGCAGCCCGGGTATTTTGGCGAGCAGATCGATCAGTTCGGTGGACAGGCCATCGGAGAAATAAGCCTCGTCTTTTTTCTCGCTGAGATCCTCGAAGGGCAGTACCGCGACGGATCGCTCGGCTGCGGCCGGCGTCGCGAGCGCGGGTTGGCTCCCGCCTGCATTCGCTGCGCGCTCGGCGGCCCGCCAATTCTGCCGCAGATATGATCCCGCACCGATGAGTACGAGCGCGGCCAGTGCCGCGGCCACGAGCCAGCGACGACGGTTCACCGGCGGCAGCGGCGACGCGGCCGGTCGCGGTGTGGGCGTCGCATCGCCGCCGGCGCCCGCAACCGCGTGTGTCTCGGTGCCCGGCGCCGCCCGGGTTCCCGCCGGAACGCCGACACCGGCGTCGAGCAAGGACTTGACCGCCGTCGCCGTCTGGACGAGCGCCGCCTGCAAGCCGGCCGTGGTCGCGTCGACCCACTGTGACTCGCTCAAGAAATACTCGAGCGCGTGCGTCAAGGGGGCCGCATCGAGACGCAGGGCGATGATCGGGCGGCGCTTCGAGGATGCGCGTTCGATTTCCTTGCCGACGTGCGGCGAGGCGACGGAATGCTCTGACAGGAGCAGCACGAGGACCCGCGCGCCGTTGAGCGCGCGCACGATCGCGTCCGCGTACAGCGTGCCGGGCATGACGTCGCGCGGGGCGATCCAGCAGCGCAACCCGCGATTCTCGAGGGTCGCGCACAGGGCATCGGCCGCCGCCTTGTCCTGATTCGCGTAGCTGATGAAGGCGTCGCGCGCAAAAGGGTCGGTGATCTCGGTCGTCATGCGCGCGCTCTGGGGTCTTCGGTGAACAGTGGGAACCGGACAGTCTGACACTCCATGGTGGCGAAAATCGCGTCGTTTGACAAACCTCCGGGGATTCCCCGCCTAGCTTGCAATCACTTGAATCATCAGGCCCAGGGTACGACGGGCTGATTGCGCACGAAGGCCTGCGCCGCCATTTGAATCGCGGAGGACTGCGCGGGGTAGGTGTGCAGGATCTCGGCGAGGCGGCGCATGCCGACTTTCGCATTCATGATCACGGCCAGCTCGTTGATCATGTCGCTGGCGCGGGCCGCGACGATCGAGGCGCCGACGATCTCGTCGCTGCCTTCGCGCACATAGAGCTTGACGAAGCCCTGCTCGAGATCCTCGGTGATCGCGCGGTCCACGTCGGCCATCATGATGGTATAGCCCTTTATCGGGATGCCGCGCTCACGCGCCTGCCAGCTGTGCAGGCCGATTTGCGCGATCTCGGGGCTGCAATACGCGCAGCGCGGAATCAAGAGCTCGCTGCAGCGTTCGCGTCCGCCGGCGAAGGCGTTGCGTACCGCCATGCGCGCCGTCGCCTCGGCCACGTTCGTGAATTGATGACGCATGCAGACGTCGCCCGCGGCGTACACGTCGGGGTTCGCGGTCTGCAGGAAGTCGTCCGTGCGCACGCCCACGCTTTGGTCGCACGCAACGCCGGCGGCATCCAACTCCAGGTCTTCCACGTTGGGCACGCGACCGATGCTGAGCAGCACCTCGTCGACGGCTATCGGGAACCGCAACTCGTTGTTGGCCACGTCGAGCACGCGGGACCCGTCCGCGCTGCGCGCCGTCAGCACCGCGGTGTTGAGCCGCGTCTCCACGCCCTCGCTGGCAAGGGAGCGCGACAAGACCTCGGCGGCGTCACGCTCCAAACCCGGCAGAAATTTCGGTTGTCGCTGCAGGATCGTGACTCGTGATCCGAGCGCCGCGAAGGCCTGCGCGAGTTCGCAGCCCTGGGCGCCGCCGCCGATGACGCCGAGCCGCCGCGGCAATGCCTGCAAATCGAATATGGTCTCGCTGGTGCGAAAGCCGATGTCCGCGAGACCCGGAATGTCCGCCGGTCGCGGCCGCGCACCGGTCGCGATCAAGGCCTTGGCGAAGCACAGCGTCGCCGCGCCGGCGCGCAACGTGTGTGTGCCGATGAAGCGCGCCTGATCGAAGAATACGTCGATCCCGAGAGTTTGCAATCGCTCGATCGAATGCTGTTCGGCGATCCGGGCGCGGACGCGGTGCAGGCGCGCGAGCACGGCCTTGAAGTCGGCGCCGCTGCGCGCCGTGCTGATCAGCGCCTTCGACGGCACCGATCCCCAGTTCAAAGAATTGCCGCCCAACTGGCGCCGTTCGACGAGCGCGACCCGGAGTCCCTGGCGCGCAGCATAGGCCGCTGCGGTGAGCCCCGCCGGTCCCGCGCCGACGATGCACAGGTCGTAGCACGCGGCCGGCGCGGGATTTTGCCAGTCGACGGGGCGCGTACGGCGCAGCCATGCGGCCATGGCCGCCGCGTCGTCCTGCTCGGGTGTTGCCTTCATGTCCCGAGCCAGCCGCCCTGAAAGCCGGCCGCGAGCAGGCCGGCGCGCAGATAAGGAGACCCGCGCATCAGCGTCCACGGCAGGCCGCTGCGCAAGTTCTCGATCATCATCACCATGAGCCCCTGATCGAGGCCATACCAGCCGTCCGACAGCCAAAGTCCCGAGGCCTCGGGGCAGCTCGGGTTGCAGCCGCTGACGAAGCGGTCCTGCGGGCAGACTTGCGGATAGCTTTGCAGCAGGCGACGCGTGCCCCGCAGCGCCTCCGCGGCGCCGAACGGCGCGGTCGCGAGCATCGCCCAGGGGGCGAGCGTGCCGTCGTCGGGTCCATAGGGTGCGCCTCGGGCCATGTAGCCGGAGACCCGGAAGTCACTCGCGTCGCCTCCCATTTGCTGTCGGGTCGGCCCGTCGCCGGCCGTGATGCCCCAGAGGTCGCGATCGTAGGCGACGAAGCCATGTGGATTGCGGGCACCGTATTCCCGGTGTACGGCGACCGCGCGCCGCGTATTCTCGAAGTAGTCGCAGTGCTTCTCGCGCATGAACGCATCGCGGATGCCGCGATAATCGATCCAGGCGTGTGCGAACAGATGCGTGAACAGCGGCCCCGAGTAAAGCACGTCGACGTCGAGCAGATTCTCCCACTGGTAGGTCGAGGTCCAGGCCGCAAAACTCGTCGTCGGCAGCGGCAACGAGGGCGACCCCAACCCGAGGAGGTAGACGATCGTGCCCTCGTTGTAACCCTCCCAGCCATAGTTCAGAAAGCCGCATTCCGGCTTCCACCCTTGGGCGATCGCGCCCGCGCCGTCTTGCGCCCAAGCCCAATCGATGCGCCGATACAAGACCTCGGACAGTTCGCGAATTTCCCGCTCCACGCCGTCGCCGGCGAAATACTGGCCGGCGAGCAGGATGCCGGCGGCGAGCAGCGCCGTGTCGACGATCGACAGCTCACAATCCCAGACGCGCCGGCCGCTGTGCATCTCGAGAAAATGGTAGTAGAAGCCGTGGTGGCCGCTGGCATCGGGCGCGGCGCTCTGCTCGCTGCGTGAGAAGAAGCGCAACACCCGCAGCGTCCGTGCCGCCGCTTCCGCGCGCGCCATCCAGCCGCGTTCCACCCCGATCGGATAGCATGAAAGAGCGAAGCCGACGACGGCGATGCTTGCCGGCGAGCCGGCGCGCGACGTGTCCGCGACCAAGCCGGTCTCCGGATCGGCATAAGTTTCGACATAGGCGAACGCGCCGCGTTGCAGTCGGTCGAGCAGGTGTTCGTCGGAGAGTCGCGTCAGTGCCGCCGCGGAATCATTTTGCACTGCGCGAGCTTAGAAGCTGGAGAGCCCCGCCTCCGTACGCTGGCGCACGCGCGGGGGCGACTCTCGGCGCCGTGCTCGGCGCCGCCGCGGCCCGCTGAGGCGATGCTCAGCGCCTCACGAATGATCGCAGAGCCGGATCTGCCCGCTCAGGGTGCTGACGCGCACCCGGCCGGCGCCGTCACCGGAGCGAAACACCAGATGCGAGCCCGGGCCGTATTGCGGTTTCTGCGGCGCCGGGCCGAAACAATTCGCGATCTCGCCGGTGTGCGACTCGATGTCGAAGTCGGCCGCCGGCGTCGCCGCGAAACGCATCCCGATCTCGCCGCTGACGGACTCGGCTTCGAAGCGTCCGCCCGCACCGAGCGATCCGCCAAACTGCACTTCGCCCGAGATGGTCTTGAGGCGCACTGCCGTGAACGTCTCCAGTTGAATCTTCAGCTCACCGCTCACCGTCTGCACGCGCAAGTTGGTGCTCGCGCCGTCCACGCTCACGTCGCCGCTGATGGTCTCGATCTCCAGGCCTTCGGTCCCGCCGACGGTCAAGTGCAGATCGCCGCTGACGCTGTTGACGCTGCCGCCGCGCAATAGACGGGCTTTGATATCGCCGCTCACCGTGCGCAGCCGCTGCTCGCCGACCAGATCGCGCGTTTCCAAATTGGCGCTGACCAGAGAGCCGCGCACCAGGCTCTTCTGCGGCACGTGCACGACCAAGTTCACTGCACCGCTGCCGCCCGACAGCGACAGCGCGGGCAGTACGACACGCACGGTCGCGTGGTCGCCGTCGGCACTGAGATCGACGCGTTCGACACGGTCGCCGATCGTGCCCGAGACGGCGATCTCAGGCTGGTCCCAACCGACGATTTCGATGTGGCCGGATACGTCGATGATTTCGACCTGACCCTCCGGGTCGGCGGCCTTGTGCAGATCCACGCTGCGTTCGGCGGCGTGCGCCGCGACGGCGAGGAATTGGCCTGCGCAGACGATGACGAGCATGGCGGCGCGGGCGAGGGGGCGATCAGCATTACGGTTTGTCATGGTGCCTTCATCTATAGAGGCCAGCGCATGCCGGCCGCATCGGGGGTGGAGGAAACGTTGGCGTAGAATTCCATTTCCTGCTGCCAGGTATCGGCGAGCAGGGCTTGCAACAAGGGACTGTCCGGGTTCGCGGTCAGCGCGGCGTGGATATCGGTGCGCGCCTTGCGGATCACGTCCAGATCCGCCAGCAGGCGTGTCTGCGTGCCTTTGGGAAGGCGCGCGAGTTCGCTCTGGAAAGAGCGTTCGAGCGTCTCCTGTGTGCGCTCATAGCTCGCCGCACGGGCGGCATCGGACGGCCGCTCGGCGGGCGGCTGCGGGGCTGCAGCGCTCGCGCTCACGGGTCGGCTCGCTGTCGTCCCCGGCATCGACGCGCGCGGTTTCAGACTCACGATCAGGCTGAGCACGAGAATTGCCACTCCCGCGGCGACGCCCAGCCCGACATGCCAAGCCGGCCGGCGATCGCCGAGGCGCGCATCGATCGCGGCCCACAGATCGCGTTCCGGCGGGATCTCGCGCGACAGGCGGGCGAGTCGAGTTTGCAGGCTATCGGGTTCTTGGCTCATCGTGATTCCTCGTCGCGACCGATCTGCGCCCCGAGCAGGCGGCGTGCCCGATGCAAATGCGCGCGGCAGGTGCCGGCCGCAATCCCCAACAGTTCGCCGGCTTCCTCGTGGCTGTGGCCGTAGATGCCGACGAGGACGAGCACATGGCGGGCGCCGTCGGGCAGCGCTTCGATCGCGCGCTCGAGGTCGAGCGCGGGCATCGCGTCGGCGGGTCCCGCATGCGCGCGGTCGTCGTCGGGCAGGTCTGCGGCGAGTTGTTCGAGCTTTGCAGCGAGCCCTGCCTGGCGCGTCAACACCTTGTTGACGGCGATCCGGTGCAGCCAGGTCGCAAAACTGCTGCGCGCCTCGAATTCGCGCAAACCCCGCCAGGCTGCGATGAAGGTCTCTTGCGTGCAGTCCTCGGCGGTCTCACGCTGGCCGGTGAGTCGCAGGCACACGCCGTAGACGCCGCCGACGTGCTCGCGGTAGAGGGCTTCGAAGGCGCGACGATTGCCGCGCATCGCCTCCTGCAGTTGTCCCTGCGCTCCCCAAGCGCCCGTTACCACGACCGCCGCAGGATCGGGCCGCGCCACCGTCGTCATTCGCAAGGAATTCGCCATCATGTAGCTTAGACGCGAGTTCCGGCGGGAACGTTTAGCGCGAGGAAAAAATCTTGGCGCGAGCGGGGCCGCCGCCGCCCGGACCCTAGGGTGTCGCGCGGCGCGAATACCCGGCGCAGTGACTGCGCGCGCTGAGATATCGGTCGTGCAGGCCGCACAGCCCGTCGTCCGCGCGGATTGCGGCGTAGGCCGAGCTCAAGGTCCGAACGCCCGGCAGCAGCGTTTCGATATCGGGCGCCTCGTCACGAAAGTGCCGGCAATCGGCACAGCGCTGTGTCGTGGCCGGGCCGCCGGCCGCCATCAGTGACCCAGGCTCTGCCAGAATCCGGCGAACACTTGCGTCGACAGAATGTAGCCCAGCACGACGTTGACGAGCACGCCGGCGGCAAACGCGTAGAAGGGTCGGGTGCCGACCGCGACGAAATCGCGCAAGCGCGTCGTCAGTCCGATACTGAGGAAGGCGAACGTGAAGGCCCAGGTGCGCAAAGCCTGCAGGGGCGCGACTACCGTGGGCACGATCAGCTTCTTGTAATCGCCGTAGGCATGGCCGCTCGCGAGCAAGGTCACGAGCGCGGACGCCAGCAAGAAGCCGAGCACGAACTTCGGGAAGCGCCGCCAGATTTCACCGGCGTCGGCGCGGCCCTCGATGCCGGTGCGCTCCCAGTATGTCGTGGCGATCACCGACAGGACGAAAGCCCAGACCCCGATCCACATGTCCCGCCCGATCACCTTCATGAGCGTGAACGCATTGACCGCATCATCGGCGGTGCCGGCTACCCCTGCGACCGTGCCGGCGTAAGCCCCGTAGGTCTGTGCCGCGGCGAGGCCGGCGGCATCGGCGAATTCCGAGGTGCCGATCCAGGCACCCGCGACCCCCGTGGACAGCCCGAGGGAGCGTGCGGCCAGCGGCAGCACGAAGATCATGACGATGGCCCAGACGACCACGAGCGAAATCGCAATCGAGACCTGTTCCCGCTTCGCGCCCACGGCGCCACCGATCGCAATCGCGCCGGAAACGCCGCAGACCGCACCGCCGGTCCCCAGCGTCGCCGCCAGGCGTCGATCGAGACCGAGCCGTATGGCGACGAAGTAGATCGTGCCGAAGGTCGCCAGCGAGACCACGCCCGCCTGCAAGATCGCGACGGGGCCGGCCCAACTGATCAGGGTCAGGGGCAGGCCGGCCCCGAGCAAGACGATGCCGGTCTTGATATAGAACTCGACGCGCAGGCCCGCGTCCGCCCAACGCGGCACGCCCACGGTGTTCGCAAGCAACAAGCCCAACCCCAAGGCGACGAGCGGCGGCTCGAGGTTGTAATGCGCCGACTGGTCCCAGAGCCCGAGGAAATACAGGCCCGTGCTGACGACATAAATACCGGCGAACGCGGGCAGAAAGCGCCGGACTGGTATGCCGAGCGCGGCGCCGCCTGCGCCGAACGACACGGCGAACAGCGCGAACAAGCCAAGGTATTGCGGGGCGTGCTCGCGCAGTTGGCTGGCGACTTCGCTCCCGTGGCTCCATTTTTGCGGCGCGACGGCCAACCAGCGCAGGCTGCCGCCCGACGTAAACAGCACGATCGCGACGAACACCAGCCCGAGGCCGATCCAGATCGCCCACCAGTCTTCCTTGAGCCACAGTTCGCGCCAACCGCTACTCGGCAGCGGGGCGTCATTCGTCGTCAGCGAGGCGGTATTGGGCATCTCGAAATCCCACGAGTTCGAAAGTTTGGCGGCGAGCTTAAGGGATAGCCCGCGCAGGGTCGACGACTCGGCGGGCATAAGCTCAGTGCTGCGGGTTATAACATGCCCATGGAACCGCGTCGCCGCCGCCGCCCCGATGACCGGTTAATGTAATATATTCATGGTTTGAACCCTCCGGCACTCCCGCTTTGGCGTGAGCCCGCCCCAGCCGTTCGCGAACATACGTGGAGTCAATGATGCATAGGCGCGATTTCTTGAAGTCCGGGGCCGGCTTGACCGGTTTCGGTTTGGCGGGCGTCGGCCTGCAGACTCTGTTGCTGCCGCGCTACGGACACGCCGTACCGGTGGACGCCTTGAGCACCAAGATCGACGTCGCGCTCAAGAAGCGGCTCGCCACGACCGCGCTCGACGCGGCGACCAAGGCCGGGGCGACCTATTGCGACGTGCGGATCGGCCGCTATCTGCGCCAGTTCGTGATCACGCGCGAAAACAAGGTGCAGAACGTCGTCAACACCGAGTCCACGGGTGCCGGTATCCGGGTGATCGCGAACGGCGCCTGGGGTTTTGCCGCGTCCAGCGATCTGTCCGTCGACGGCATCGCCGCCGCGACCGCACAGGCGGTCGCGATCGCGCGCGCCAATGCCAAGATCCAGACAGAACCCGTGCAGTTGGCGCCGAACAAGGGTGTCGGCGAGGTCAGCTGGGCGACACCGATCAAGAAATCGGCGATGGCAGTGCCGATCAAGGAAAAGGTCGATCTCCTGATGAGCGTCAACGGGGCGGCGCTCAAAGCCGGGGCCGACTACATTCGTTCCATTATTTTCGCGGTCAACGAGCAGAAATATTTTGCGTCCACCGACGGCTCCTACATCGATCAGGACGTGCACCGGCTCTGGGCGCCGTTCGAAGTCACCGCGATCGACAAGGCCAGCGGCAAGTTCCGCGATCGGCGCGGGCTGTCGGTGCCCGTCGGGCGCGGCTACGAGTATCTCGAGCCGACCCCCGCGGGGCGTATCGCGCTGCCCGGCGGTGCGGTCGTCTACGGCAGCTCCTACGACATGCACGCGGACGCAATCGCCGCGGCTGGCCAGGCGCGGGCGAAGCTCACGGCGCGCTCGGTCAAGCCCGGCAAGTACGATCTCGTACTCGATCCCTCGCATCTTTGGCTCACCATCCACGAATCGGTCGGGCACGCGACCGAACTCGACCGCGTGCTCGGCTACGAGGCGAACTACGCGGGCACGAGCTTTGCGACGCTCGACAAATGGCGCTCCAAGGACTTCAAGTACGGCAGTCCCAACGTCACGATCTTCGCCGACAAGGTTCAGCCGGGCACGCTCGGCGCCGTGGGCTACGACGACGAGGGTGTGAAGACCGGCCGCTGGGATTTGATCAAGGACGGCATACTCGTGAATTACCAGGTCATCCGCGATCAAGCGCACATCATCGGCGCCCCGGCCTCGCAGGGCTGCTGTTATGCGGATTCCTGGGCGAGTGTCCAGTTCCAGCGCATGGCCAATGTCTCGCTCGCTCCCGGTGACAAACCCTTGGGTGTGGCCGAGATGATCAAAGGTGTGGAGAACGGGATCTACATCGTCGGCGATGGTTCGTTTTCGATCGATCAACAACGCTACAACGCGCAATTCGGCGGCCAGCTGTTCTACGAAATCAAGAACGGCAAGGTCACCGAGATGATCGAGGACGTCGCCTACCAGATGCGCACGCCGGACTTCTGGAACGCCTGCGCCGGCGTCTGTGATCAGCGCGATTTCCGTTTCGGCGGATCCTTCTTCGACGGCAAGGGCCAGCCGCCGCAGATCTCCGCGGTCTCGCACGGCTCGGCCACGGCCCGCTTCAACGGCATCAACGTCATCAACACAGCGCGCAGCCTGGGCTAAAGGGGCACGAGAAATGAGCATCTATTCCGAACAAGACGCGCAAGCGATACTCGGCAAGGTCGTGGCCCTCTCCAAGGCCGACGAGTGCACGGCGACCCTCGACGGCTCGATCGAGGGCAACGTCCGTTACGCGCTCAACAACGTCTCGACGAGCGGCATCGTCAGCAACGCGGAGCTCGCGGTGCAGGTCGCCTACGGCAAGCGATCCGGCGTCGCGACCATCAACCAGTTCGACGATGCCTCGCTGGCGCGCGTCGTGGCACGCGCCGAGGAACTCGCCCGGCTCGCGCCGGAGAATCCCGAGTTCATGCCCGCGATCGCCAAGCAAAGCTATCGACCGAGCGCGACGTTCGTCGGCAGGACGGCGGCCATCACGCCTGATTACCGCGCCAAGGTGGCTGCGGATTCGATCCTGCCCTGCCGCGCCAACAAGCTCGTCGCGGCCGGCTTTTTCAACGATGAGCAGAGCTTTTCGGCGCTCGCCAACAGCAACGGGAATTTCGGCTATCAGCGCGCGACGTCGCTCGCCTTCACCTGCACGGTGCGCACCGACGATGCGCAGGGTTCGGGCTGGGTGGCGCGCAGCCTCGCCGACGTCGGTGAGTTCCACGCCCCGACCGAGATTCAAGTCGCGATGGATAAGGCCAGGCGTTCCGCGAGCGCCAAAGCGCTCGAGCCCGGCAAATACACCGTGATCCTCGAGCCGGCCGCGAGCGCCGATCTCTTGACCTACATGCTGCGCGGCTTCGATGCGCGCGAGGCCGACGAAGGCCGTAGTTTCATGACCAAGAAGGGCGGCGGCAACAAGCTCGGCGAGAAGATTTTCGACGAACGCGTGACACTCTATTCCGATCCCTGGGATCCGGCGGCGGCGGTGCTGCCCTGGGACGACGAGGGGCTGCCGCGCGAGCACACGCCGCTGGTCACGAAGGGAGTCGTCGACAACCTGCAATACTCGCGTTATTGGGCCAAGCTCAAGGGCAAGACCGCCGTGGGCGCGCCCGGCAATCTCATCATGGCGGGCGGCGACAAATCGACGCTGGATCTGGTCAAGACGACGCAAAAGGGCGTGCTCGTCACGCGGACCTGGTACATCCGCATGGTCGATCCGCAGACCGTGCTGCTCACCGGTCTCACCCGCGACGGCACGTTCTACATCGAGAACGGCGAGATCAAGTATCCGATCAAGAATTTCCGCTTCAACGAGTCGCCGGTGATCATGCTCAACAACGTGGAGGAATTCGGCAAGCCCGTGCGCGTGCTGCCGCAGGAGTCGCCGGTGGTCATGATGCTGCCGCCGATGAAGCTGCGCGAATTCACGTTCACGTCCCTCTCGGATGCGGTGTAGGGTCGTTGGCCGAACTCCCGGGCGCCGCGCCCAAGACACGCGACGGCGGCGCCCCCTTCGACTTTTGGTTCACGCGCCTGATGTACGAGTCGGGCGACTGGGACGTGGACCAGCGCATGCCCTCGAATATCGCCGATACGCTGCTGCAATACACGACCTTGGCGGTGGACACCCAGGAACACGTGATCCCCCTGGCCGATCCGCGCATGCTGACCGCCCCGTTCTGCTATCTCGCCGGCCACAAACTCGTCGAGTTCAATCCGGACGAACGCCGTAACTTCGAGTCCTACCTCAGGAACGGCGGCTTCATCTTCGCGGACGACTGCAATCACGACATCGACGGCTTGTTCGCCAAGTCGTTCGAGCGCGAGCTCGAGGCGGTCTTCGGTGCAGGCCGCCTCGAGAAACTGCCCAAGGATCATCCGCTGTACACGAGTTTCTTCACCTTCGACGGACCGCCCGCGACCGCGATGGAGTTGAACGGTTGGGGCGACGATCTCGTCCATGATTATCTGCGCGGCATCAGTTTCGGCGGGCGCTTGGGACTTCTCTACAGCAACAAGGACTACGGATGTGAATGGGATTTCGACTGGCGCAACAAGCGTTTCAATGCCGAGGACATCACCAAGTTCGCCGTCAACATCGTCACCTATGCGCTCTCGGCCTGACGCCCCGAGCGAAGCCGAGGTCGCGCGCCACGTGGACAAGCTCGCGCGCGTGCGCGCTGAAATCGCGCACGTGATCGTCGGTCAGGACGCCGTCGTGGAGCAGCTGCTGATCGGGTTGCTCGCGGGCGGCCACTGTCTGCTCGAAGGCGTGCCGGGCCTCGGCAAGACTTTGCTCGTGCGTGTCCTGGGGCAGGCGCTGGAGCTCGATTTCCGGCGCGTTCAGTTCACGCCCGACCTGATGCCGAGCGACATCCTCGGGACCGAGATCCTGGAGGAGGATCACGGCACGGGCAAGCGCTACTTCAAGTTCCAGCAAGGGCCGGTGTTCACGCATCTGTTGCTCGCCGACGAGCTGAACCGGACGCCGCCGAAGACGCAGGCCGCGCTGCTCGAGGCCATGCAGGAGCACACGGTCTCCTACGGCGGCAAGACCTATGCGCTGCCGGAACCGTTTTTCGTGCTCGCGACGCAGAATCCGCTGGAACAAGCAGGCACTTACCCGTTGCCGGAAGCGCAACTCGACCGGTTCCTGTTGCACATTCGGGTGGACTACCCGAGCGAGTCCGAGGAGCGGGCCATTCTCGCGCAGACGACCGGACGCAGCCCGGGTCGCGTCGCCGCCTGCATGACGGGTGCCGACGTGCTCGCCCTGCAAACGCTGACCCGGGAAGTGCACGTCGGCGAGGACTTGCTTAATTGGATCACGGCGCTGATCCGCGCCACGCGTCCGGGCGATACGCCCGTGCCGCAGGTGGCCGAGTGGGTGCGCTGGGGCGCGGGTCCGCGTGCCGGCCAGGCGCTGGTGCTCGCGGCCAAGGCGCGCGCTTTGCTCCAGGGGCGCTACGCGGCGACGCGCGAGGACGTGCGGCAACTCGCGGCGCCTGCCCTCCGGCATCGGCTCCTGCTGTCGTTCGCCGCCGAGGCCGAACGACGCTCCGCCGATGATGTCGTCGCCCTGCTCTTGGATGCCGTTGCTTACCCGGCTTGAACCGGTGCCCCGCCGCGTTCGGTGCCCTGCGTGCTGATCCCCGACGATTTGCGCACGCGCTTGCGCGGTTTGCGTTTCGCGAGTCGCCATCCGGCGCTGCGCCAAGGGTTGGGTCAGCATCAGGGCCGCAGCCGGGGTGCCGGGCTCGAGTTCGAACAGTACCGCGCCTACGAGCCCGGCGACGAGCCCCGCCGCGTCGACTGGAAGTTGTACGCGCGTTCGGATCGCTTTTTCGTGCGCGAGGCCGCGCGCGACAGCCCGCTGTCCGTCTGGGTGCTGCTCGATGCATCCGCCTCGATGGCTCAGGCGGACGCCGCCCGGCCCGCCTACAGCAAATTCGCCGCGGCAAAATTGCTCGCCGCCTGTCTCGCCGAGGTGGCGACACTCCAGGGTGACAGCTGCGGGATTGCGAGCCTCTCGAGCAAGGGCGTGGCCGTCGCGCCGAGCGGCAGCGGCGCGCGCCACCGGGACCGGCTTTGGCTCGCACTCGAACCCATGCGCACACAGGGCGAGTGGCCCATCGAGGCGCAACTCGCGCCGCTCTGGGAACGCATCCTGCCTGAGACCGTGGTCGTGATCATCTCGGACGGTCTCGACGCCGCGCTCCCGGCGTTCGCCGCAAGACTGGCCGCGGCGCGGCGTCAAGTCCTGTCCCTGGGTTTGATCAGCTGTGAGGAGCGGGATTTTCCGTTCGTCGGCGGCTACGTGTTCGTCGACCCTGAAACCGGCGCGGAGTGTCGCAGCGACGGCGCGGCGGCGCGCGCCGAGTTTCTCGCGCGGTTCACGGCCGCGCGCACGGCACTCGCGCGCGAACTCGCACGCTGCGGGATCAGGCACGTCGACCACTGTCTCGACGAGGCACCGGACGTGCCGCTGCGGCGGCTGCTCGCGCGCGCATGATCGAACTGCTCGCTCCGGCAGGACTCGCCGCCGCGGCCGCGCTCGTCGTGCCGGTCATCGTGCACCTCGTGCGTCGTTCGGACCGGCGCGTCCTCAGTTTCGCGGCCATGCGCTACCTGCGCAGCCGTGCTCACCCCCGCGCGCGCTTGCGGGTCGATCGGCCGCTGCTGCTGGCACTGCGCCTGATGCTGCTCGCCGGCCTCGCCGTGTTGCTGGCGCTGCCGGCCTGGCGCGAGCATGCCTCGCCGGCGCGACCCTGGGTCGTCGTCGCGCCCGGCGTCGATGCGCTCGCGGCGCGCGCCGCCGTGCACGCGCCCCTCGCCGAGTGGCATCGGCTGGGCAACGGCTTCCCGCCGCTGCCGGATGCCACGGACGCAGCGGCCTTGGCGGCCGATGCGCGACTCGCCGCGGAGCCAGCGCCGATCAACACTCTGCTGCGTCAGCTCGACCGCGATCTCTTGCCGACCGTGGCACTCACCCTCGTCGTGCCGGAGTCGCTCGCCGATCTCGACGCTGAACGCTTGCAACTCGGGCACGCAGCGACCTGGGTGCCGGTGCTTGGGTCCAGCCCCGTGCGACCGCCTGCCGGCGGCGCCCCGGATGCCGACAGGGCGCGCGGCATCGCGCCGGCCGGTGCAGCGCTGCGGATCGCGGTTCGTTATGACGCCGTCGGTGCGAGCGAACTGCCGATCGTGCGCGCACTCGGCGCGGCCTGGGCCGCGGACGGCCGTGCGATCGCCTGGGACATCGCTGCGAGCGACGCGCCGCTGCCGCCGCCGCCGGCCTGGGTATTCTGGCTCGGCGGCGCGGTGCCGGAATCGCTGCGCGCGCGCACGCGCGCGGGCGCACAGGTGCTGGTGACGCGCCTCGCGGCGAGCTGCGGCGAGGTCGTGCTCGACTCGCCACGAGGCGCCGTCTTGCGCGCCCAAGTCCTGGGGCAGGGACGCCTGCTCTGCTGGACCGACGCACTGCGCGCCGACGCCTCGCAGGCGCTGGTCGCGCCCGACTTCCCGCAACGGCTGTGGAGCGTACTCGCCGCCCCGATGCGCGTGCCCGCGAGTGCGCCTGCGCGCAGCGTGGCACCGCTCGCCGTGACGCGCGACGACTTCGCGCCCGCGCGTTCTCTCGTGCCGCCGCTCGCCGCCGCGCTCGCGGCGTTGTTCCTAGTCGAGCGGCTGGTCGCGACACGGCGCCGCACGAGACCCGCCGCTTGAGGGCGGCGGCGCGCTTGCCGGACCGGCTGGCCCGGCTCGTACGGGCGGTGCGGCGGCGCGCCGCCGCGATTCGCGCCGCTTTCGCGCTGCCGCTGCTCGGCGTGGGCGCGCTGCTGCTGGCCGCGCAATTCGGCACGCGCCTGGCGCTAGTCGCGCTCGTCCTTGCGCTCGCGCCGTTCGCGTTGCACTTGTGGCACGCTTTGCGCCGTTTCGACGCCATCTGGTTGCTGCGGCGTTTGAACGCCGTTGCGCCGCAATTCGAGGACAGCGCGATGCTGCTGGTCGCGGGAAACGACGAGCATTCAGCAGCGGGCGGTCTGGCGGCTTTGCAGCGGGCCCGGCTCGAGCGGCGCTTGATGTCGGTCGATCTGCCGGACTTGCGGCCGCAATATCCGCTGCGGGCGCTCGGCCTCTGCTGGCTCGCGCTCGCGCTCGTGACGCTCGCGCTGTGGGTCTTGCCGCAAGTCGTGCCTGCCTGGCTGCAGGCAGGCACGACCCGCACGACGGCGGCCCCGGCGCCCGGCAAGGTGAGCGGGGGACTGCACATCGAGCCGCCTGCCTATACCGGCCTCGGGTCGCAGGAACCGGCGGGCCTCGATGCCAAGTTTCCCGAGGGCAGCGCAGTGCGTTTTGTCGTGCGGGTCGGCGGTGGGCCGCAACGCGTCGATCTCGTCTTCCTCGATGGCTCACGGCTGCCGCTGCGCCGGGACGGCGGGGTCTGGCGCGGCGAACGGGTGTTCACGCGTTCCGCGCTCTATCGGGTGCAGCTCGACGACCGCGATCCGCCGCCGTCGAATGCGGCCGCCGTGCCGCTCCATCGGCTCGAGGTGATTCCCGACCGACCGCCCGAAGTGATCGTGCGCACGCCCGACCATACCTTGAATCTGTTGCAGCAGGGTCAGCGGTCCTGGGATCTCGTCTTCGAGGCGAGCGATGATTACGGTCTCGGCGTCGCCGAACTGAGTATCGCGCATGCGCAGGGGTCCGGCGAAAACATCAAGACGACCCAACAAACCCTGCGTCTCGACGGTGACGGCGACGAGCGCCATCGCGTCTACCGCAAGACGCTCGATCTGGCGGCGCTGGGCGTGGCCGAGGGCGACGACCTGATCGTGCGCTTGCGCGTCACGGACAATCATCCGGCGCCCCCGAACAGCACGCAAACGGCAAGCTTCATCCTGCGCTGGCCGGCGCAGAGCGAGACCGCGAGCAGCGGCATGGAAGGTCTCGTGCAAAAGACGCTGCCGGCTTATTTCAGCAGCGAACGCCAGATCATCATCGACACCGAAGCCTTGCAGGGCGACCGCGAGCGGCTCGCGCCCGCACGATTCGCGGCGCGCGCCGACGAACTCGGCGTCGAGCAGCGGCAACTGCGGCTGCGCTACGGCGAGTTTCTCGGTGAGGAAGCAGAACCCAGCGCGCAGCAGGACGCAGATACCCAGCCGACGACCGCGACGTTCGGCGCCGAAGGCAATCTTACCGCCCAATACGGTCACGTGCACGACAAGCCCGAGGCGGCGACGCTGCTCGATCCGGACACGCGCCGCGTGCTCAAGGCCGCGCTCGACGAGATGTGGCAAGCCGAGCTGCATTTACGCCAGGCCGACCCCGGACTTGCGTTGCCCTATGAGTACAAAGCGCTGGCCTACATCAAGCAGGTCCAGCAGGCCGAGCGCATTTATCTTGCCCGGGCCGGCGTGCAATTGCCGCAGGTGGAATTGAGTCGTCGCTTGAGCGGCGATCGCGCCGGGCTCAGCGACCGGGACTCGCGCTCGGTTGCGCAGACCCGCGAGCCGACCCCGGTGGCGGCTTTTTATCAGGCGCTGTCCGACGATACGCCGCCGGACTGGGTCGCGCTCAACGCCTGGGTGCGGGCGCATCAGGCGGTGCTGCCCGACGCCCTCGATCTCGAGAGTGCCGCGGACCGATTGCAACGCGACCCGGCTTGTCGCGCCTGTCGCGCGCAGCTCGCCGCCATGCTCTGGACGCTGTTGCCGCCGCCGGCGCCGGCGGTGCAACCACGCTCCGCGCCCGACCGCGCGGGCCAGGCCTATCTCGATGCACTGACCGCACCGGTGGCCCCCGCTGTCCCGGGACCTGCTGCCGGGTCGCGGCCGTGAGCACGGGCGCAGCTCTCCACAGCGGCGCCGAGCTGCTGCCGTTGCTCACGGCCTTGGCTCTGGTCTGCGCCGCGGGCGCCGCCGCCTGGCGTCTCGCGCGGTTCGGTGCGCGCGAGCCGTCGCTCTGGCTGCAGCCGCTGGCCGCCGCCCTGCTGTACCTGTCGCTCTTTCCGCCGATGCTGCGCCTACGCGACGACACGCTGACCGTGCTCACGCCGGGTGCTCCAGCAGCGGCGCCACGCGGCCTGCCGGTGGTGGCGCTACCGGGAGCGCCGGTGCTCGCACGGGCGGAATCCGTGCCCGATCTCGCGACGGCCCTGCGCGAGTACCCCGGCGTCCGCCATCTGCTCGTGCGCGGTGCCGGTCTGTCCTTGCGCGATCGCGAGGCCGTGGCCGATCGCGATCTCGGCTTCGAGCCGGCCGCGGCCCGCGGCTTCGTCGCGCTCGACTGGCCGTCGCAAGTTCCGCTGGGGCGCGAGTGGCAGGTCGCCGGCCGCGCGCTGCCGCCGGCCCGACGGGCGGAACTGCGCGATCCCGCCGGTGTCCTCGTCGATGCCGTCGACCTCGATGCCGAGGGGCGCTTCGTCCTCGCGGCGCCGGCACGCGGGCCAGGTCCGGTGCGCTTTCAATTGCAGTTGCTCGGCGAGCAGCGGGCGCTCGTCGACCGCGCGTCGATTCCGCTCGTCGTCACCACTGGCAGCGCACTCGCGATCCTCGTGCGCGCCGGCGCGGTCAATCCGGAACTGAAATATTGGCGGCGTTGGGCAGCCGACGCGGGTTTGCAAACCCAGGTCACGGCGGACTTGACGAACGGCGTGAGCTTGCGCGCCGGTGATGCCCGCTGCAGCGATGCCGCACTCGCGCGAGCCGACCTCGTGATCCTCGATGCACGAGCCTGGCTCGATCTCGCCGACGACGAGAAGCTGAGCCTGCGCACGGCGGTGCACGCAGGATTGGGACTGCTGCTGCGTGTCGAAACGCCGCCGCCGCCCGCGGTCGTCGCCGATTGGCGTGAGTTTGGCTTCGTACTCACGCCGGCGGCGGCGCGCAGCGTGACGCTGGATCGTGCCACGGGTTCGCGCGAACGCACGGCGTTCACGCTGGCGCCCGTCGCGGTCGACGCGCCGACCAGCGTCGTCGCGCTGGCCGCCGACGATGCCGCTCCGGTCGTTTGGTGGCACGCCGACGGATTGGGCCGCGTCGGCTTGTCGCGGCTCGTCGATAGTTATCGGCTGGTTCTGCTCGGTGCGGACGAGCGCTATGCGGAACTCTGGGGCGGTCTGCTCGGCACGCTGTCGCGGCCGCGCCCGGTCGCTGCGGACGCTCCCAGGACGCCACGGGACGCTTGGGTTCTCGAACGCGCGGTGATCTGTGGTCTCGGTGCGGCGGCGAGCGTGCGTCCTGCCGCAGATGAGACCGCGGTGCCGCTCGACGTGGGAGCCGACGGCTGTGCCGCGTATTGGCCGGGGCTGGCGGGTTGGCAGAGCCTGGAGACCGGGGGCAACACGAGTGCCTTCTACGTGCGTGCGGCCGACGATGCCGTCACCTGGCGCGCCACGCTCGACCGGCGGGCAACGACGGAACTCATGCAAGCGAGGCCGCCCGATGTTGCACCGGCAGCGACCGGTTCGGCGGCGCTCGTGGCTGGTGGGGAGGGCGCAGAGACGATCGCGACGGCGCGCCGTGAGCGCATGTCGCGCTGGCCTTGGGCGTGCGCTTGGCTGCTCGTCATGGTGGGGCTCTGGTGGCGCGAGCGGCGGCTCGCCTGAGCGTGATGAATTTGGTGCTAGTATCAGCGGCGCCTGATACTGATTCCTGAAACATTAAAGCGGTCGATGACCAGACTCAGCAACGATGTAATCATGGTGACCGGGGGAGCGGGCTTCCTGGGCTCGCATCTGTGCGAGCAACTCATCGCCGCCGGTCGGGAAGTGCTGTGTGTCGACAATTTCTACACGAGCAAGAAGCAAAATATCCGGCACTTGATCGGCCGCGATCGCTTCGAGTTGTTGCGCCACGACGTGACCTTTCCCTTGTATGTCGAGGTTGGGCAAATTTACAACCTGGCTTGCCCGGCCTCGCCGATTCACTACCAACGTGACCCGGTTCAGACAACCAAGACGAGCGTTCACGGAGCGATCAATATGCTGGGCCTGGCCAAGCGCGTGCGCGCGAGAATCCTGCAGGCATCCACGAGCGAAGTTTATGGCGACCCCGAGGTGCACCCGCAGCCGGAGGCTTACTGGGGCCACGTCAATCCGATCGGCGCGCGTTCGTGCTACGACGAAGGCAAGCGCTGTGCTGAGACGCTGTTCTTCGATTATTTCCGTCAGCACGATCTGGACATCAAAGTCGTGCGCATTTTCAACACGTACGGCCCGCGGATGCATCCGGATGACGGTCGGGTGGTGTCGAATTTCATCGTGCAGGCGCTTCGCAACGAGGAGATTACGGTGTTCGGCGACGGCCAACAGACGCGCTCGTTCTGTTATGTGGACGATTTGGTGCAAGGCCTGATCAAGATGATGGCTACGGAGCAGGGCTTCACCGGGCCGGTCAACATGGGCAATCCAAGCGAATTCACGGTGCTCGAACTTGCCGAAACCATCTTGCGCATGACCAAGAGTCGCTCGCGCGTGGTAATGAAGCCGCTGCCGGAGGACGACCCGAGGCACCGCAAGCCGGAGATTTCACTGGCGCGCTCGCGGCTCGGCTGGGAGCCCGCGACGCCGCTCGCGGAGGGATTGAAGCCCACCATAGCCTACTTTGCAGAGCTGCTGAACGCGTGAACCCGGAGAGATCGGTGTTGTATCGCTGCCGGGCCGCGCGAAAATCACCGAATCCCAATCTCGATCGCCTCCAACATGAGCGTACTGATGATCGTCTTCAGGTCGGCGAAGTGGTCTCTGTATACTGATAGAACTCGCGCTTGACGCAGTAACATTTCCTCATCCGAAACGCTCATCAGAAATTTCATGCTCGCATCCAGCGCGTCGGCGTGGATCGTATAGGCGAAGCTGTCCCAGCGAATGATCCGGTCGAATGGCAAAATCCAGCCGTCCGACAGGATTATTGGTATGCACCCGAATGACATGACCTCCAACAGTCGATACGAGAATAATGCGTCGCCTCGCGGAACCAGGGCGAACATCGATTGCTCCAGTAATTGAAGATATTCCTGATCGGCAACGCTGCGTACCGCGTCCAGCTGCAAATCGTTGTGTCTGGACTTCGGGACCAGGTTGATGCGCACCGAGTCGCCGTTGTGAAAGCCCGCGAGCCGTGTGCGAATCGGATGGCTCTCGACACCTTGGAACGAGATGCGGATCCGGCGTAGGCCCGATTTTGGCGCACCGGACGAGCAGATCGGCAATGCCGGCATCGAAATGGTCCGCGGATTGACGCACCTGTCGAAAGCGGAGAGAGAGCCATCCGCGACGATCAGGTTCTTGATCTGTGCGAAGATCAGCGGCAAGCGGAAGAACGGGTGCATGTTGATCATCAGCAGCGTCCGATCCGGGTGGTCCGAGCACCAGGCCGCAAGCTTGTTCAGGTAGGCCACCGTCTGGCTCCCCTCAGCCAGAGAGTGCGGTACTCCCCGCGTGTAGGCCGTCGCGGCTCTCGCGTAACGCGGCCAATTTGTTTCCATGGCGACGTCTTCGGCGGGAAAATTCAATGTTTGATCGGTTCGCCCGCGAGCGGCCGTCGCGAGTTCGGACAACACGCGGAGCGCTTCGTCCCAGAATTCGGTGCGAGGCATCATCGGGTCGACGACCACGAGCTCTATTGCGACCATTGTTCCCCGCTCACAACGCCGACGATTTATAGACCACACCGCCCTTCATCACGAACGCGACCGATTGCAATCGGGTGACGTCGGCAAGCGGATCGCCGACGACGCCGATCAGGTCGCCGTAACGTCCCACCTCGATCGCACCCACGTCGCCGGCGCGGCCGAGTGCCTCGGCCGCGGTGACCGTGGCAGCTTGGATCGCCTGCAGCGGCGTCATCCCCCACTGCACCATGGTTGCGAACTGCTTCGCGTTGTCACCGTTCGGGTAGACGCCGCCGTCGGTGCCGAAGGTCATCTTGACCCCGGCCTGGAAAGCGGCGCGAAAGGTCTGACGCTGCTGCTGGCCGATCTTGCGTTCCTTGTCGAGTGACTCCTGGAACACGCCATTCTTGGCGCCTTCGGCCAAAATATAATCGTCGTTGTAAATATCCATGTCGAAGTACGTGCCGTGTTGCTTCGCCAGCGCGAAGGCCTCGGCGTCGGCGAGGCTGGCATGTTCGATCGTATCGACACCGGCGCGAATTGCATCCTTGATGCCGCTCGTGCCGTGGGCGTGGACGGCCACCTTGAGGCCGAGCATATGGGCCTGCTGCACCAGCATGGTCATCTCGGCCAGATCGTATTGCTGGCCGCCGACGGTGTCGGTCTTCGAAAACACGCCCCCGGTGCCGCAGAATTTGATCACCTCGGCGCCGTACTTGCGGAGCTTGCGCACCGTCGCGCGGATCGCCTCCGGCCCATCGGCGATTTGCGGCGAAGGCACGCTGACCGACGGTGGAAATTCGTCGGCATCGCAGTGTCCGCCCGTGGCGCCGATCGCGTACGTGGCCGGTACGATGCGCGGCCCCGGGACGAGACCGGCTTCGATGCCTTGTTTGATCGCGACATCGTCATAGTTCGCCGAGCCGACATTGCGGACCGTGGTGAATCCGGCCTCGAGCGTCTTCTTGGCGTTCGCGACACCGACGACGGTCCAGAAATTGTCCGTGAATTCCAGGCCGCGATAGCCGCCGTAACGCGGATCGCTGGTCAGGTGCACGTGCATATCAATGAGGCCCGGCAACAGGGTGACCCCCGGTAAATCCAGCTGTTTGGCCCCGGCGGGGATGGGCGCGCCGCGCGTCCCGACCGCGCTGATGCGGCCGTCGGTGATGGTGATTTCTGGATCCTGGACGACGCGGCCGGCGACGACGTCGACCATGCGCGCTGCGGTGACGACGACGGTCTCGGCGTGAGTTGCGCCAACCCAAACGCAGCCGGCAACGGCCGCCGCGAGCGGCAGCAGCCGCGTGAACGAAATCTGCACGTTAAATCCCCTTGGCGCTCGATGAGTTGCAGGGCAGTCTAGCGCAACTGCTGCGGCATGATGCGGGATGCCATAATAGGCGGCCCGGAACTTAAAGTAGGCAGGACCGGTCGATAGCGGGCCAGCAACGACTTAAGCGGGCGAGTGAGCACTTACGCTTGTGATCCTGAAGCTCGAGGGAGGATTTGATGAATGATGTGAGTTCCAGCGGCGCCGCGCGGGCGGATTTTCTGCGCCTGCGCGACTACTTGTCGAGCCAGATCATCGGCCAGGAAGGATTGGTCGAGCGGCTGCTCGTCGCGCTGCTCGCGGACGGCCATCTGCTGGTCGAAGGGCCTCCCGGTCTCGCCAAGACCCGGGCGGTCAAGGCGCTCGCGCACGCGGTGGAGGGAGATTTCCAGCGCGTGCAGTTCACCCCGGACATGCTGCCCGCCGACCTCACGGGTTCGGAAATCTACCGCCCGGAGGAGGCGAGCTTCCGCTTTCAACGCGGGCCCTTGTTCCACAACCTGATCCTCGCCGACGAGATCAATCGCGCGCCCGCCAAGGTTCAATCCGCCCTGCTCGAGGCGATGGCCGAGCGGCAGATCAGCGTCGGTCAGGCTACCTACCCGCTGCCGCAGTTGTTCTTCGTCATGGCCACGCAAAACCCGATCGAGCAGGAAGGCACCTACCCGCTGCCCGAAGCGCAGATCGACCGCTTCATGCTGCATGTCCTCGTCGACTATCCGGATCGGGCGACGACCTTGAAAATCATGCGCCTCGCGCGCAACGAGGCGATCACGCAACGGGAGTTGCCGCCACCGTCCCATCGCCTCACCCAAGCTTTGATCTTCGCCGCCCGGCGCGAGGTCCTGGGGCTCACGCTCGCCGACAATGTCGCCGAGTACATTGCCGCGCTGATCGACGCGACGCGCCGCCCCGAACCGTACAGCGCGCAACTGCGCGAGTGGTTGCGCTGGGGCGTCAGTCCGCGGGCGGCGATCGCGATCGAACGCGGCGCACGCGCGCTCGCGTGGTTGAATGGGCGGGACTTCGTGAGTCCCGAGGATGTGCAAACGATCGCGCCCGATGCGTTTCGCCACCGCTTGCTGCTCGATTACGGTGCGCAGGCGCGCGGCATCACGGCACAAACGTGCATCGACGAGTTGTTGCGACGCGTTCCGGCGCCATGATTCTGCCCGATCTCAGCGAATTGCTGGCAATGCGCGGCGAGGCGCGCGGCATCGTGCTGCGTCCGAAAGGTCCGGCCCGCGCTCACTATCTCGGTGCCCACCGCACCGTGCAGCGCGGTCGCGGACTCGAGTTCGAGGAGGTGCGGCCCTATGTCCCCGGGGACGATGCCCGAAGCATCGACTGGCGCGTCTCCGCGCGGCGCGGCCGCTTACATACGAAGTTGTTCCGCGAAGAGCGGGAGCGTCCCGTCTGGCTGATCGTCGACTTGCAGCCAGGCATGTTCTTCGCGAGCCGCGCGCAGCTCAAGTCCGCACTCGCGGTGCGGGCTGCCGCGTTGCTTGCCTGGAACGCGGCTTTGAGTGGCGATCGTGTCGGCGCCGTGATCGTCAACGGCAGCAAGACCGTCTGCTTGCCGCCGCGCGCGCGCGAGGCAGGCGTCTTGCCCATCCTCGAGGCGTTGCTTGCGCTGCAGCCGCGCGGCCCCGCGGAGCCTCGGCCCGACGCACTGTCCGGCGCGCTGCGCACGCTTTTGTCCGTGGCGCATCCGGGCTGCCTGGTGCTGACCTTCAGCGACTTCGCCGACGCCACGGCCACCAGCGAGACGGCCTGGTCCGGAGTCGCCGCGCATGCGCAGTGCCGTCTCTATTGGGTCATGGACACGCTCGAGCGCAGCGGCCTGCCCGAGGGCCGTTTTCGCGCCGGGTTGCCAGGTCGCTTGTTCGCGCTCGACGGGGCGAAGACCCGCGCGCGTTGGCTCGCCGCTTGGGCTGAGCGCGAGGCGCGTCTGCGCAAGCTCACGCAGCGCTTGCGTCTCAGCGTGCAGGAACTCGACACCGGCAGCACGCCCGCACTGCAGATCGCGGCATGAATGCGAATTGGCTCGATCAGCTCGCACCCGAGCATGCACCTGCGCCACCGGGTTGGTGGCCGCCCGCACCGGGTTGGTGGGTGCTCGCGGCGCTCCTGCTCGGGATCGCGATCGGCGCGTGGGCTTGGTGGCGCAGTCCGCGTCGCCGGCTGCGCCAGGCTACGCTACGGGAATTGCGCAAGCTGCGTGCCGCGGACACTACGATCGGCGAATCGGCGCAGGCGGTGCAGAATTTGCTGCGCCGCTATGCTCTCGCGCTGTTCGGCCAGGAAACCGTGGCACGCCTGAACGGCGCCGCCTGGCTCGAGTTTCTCGCGCAGCACGGTGCGCCGACGCTCGGCGGCGACCTCGGGCGCTCGCTGCTCGCCGCGAGCTACGGTGGCGATGCCGCAGATGCCGATCGAGCCGGCTGGTTCACTGCAGGCGAAGCTTTCGTGCGGCGGGCCGTCGTTCCGTCGCGGCGCAGAGCGGCGCCGCACGCGGCGCGCCCGCGAGGACGGCCGGCATGATGCAGATTGCCTGGCCGTGGATGGCTGCGCTCCTGCCGCTGCCCTGGCTGCATTATCTCTGGCGTCGTCGCGCGCAGCCCTCGGGGGTGGCGATTTTCCTGCCGTTCGCCGCGGGTCTCGACTGGGCCTCGGGCGGCGTCGTCGCCGGCCGTCCCTGGCGTATCGGCTTGTTCGCCCTATTATGGCTGCTGTTGGTGGCCGCGGCGGTGCGTCCGCAATGGTTGGGCGAACCCCTGCCGGCGCCGACGAGCGGCCGGCGCATCATTCTCGCCGTCGACATTTCCGGTTCGATGAATACGCGCGACATGGCGAACAATGCCAGCCGCCTGCAGGTGGTGCAACAGGTTGCCGGCGATTTCATCGACAGCCGCCAAGGCGATCAGGTCGGTTTGATCCTGTTCGGCACCCAGCCCTATGTGCAAGCGCCGTTGACGCCGGACCTCGCGACCGTGCACCGTTTCCTCGACGAAGCCTTGGTCGGTTTTGCCGGCACCGAGACGGCGATCGGCGATGCGATCGGCCTCGCGCTGAAACGGCTGCGCGCCGAGAACGGCGCGAACGCGGCGCCTGCCGACCGCACCGTGCTGATCCTGCTGACCGACGGCGAGAGCAATGCCGGCACGCTGCAGCCGGTCCAGGCGGCGCACTTTGCGGCGCAGGCGGGCTTGCGGATCTACACGATCGGCGTGGGCGCTGCGGTCCGCGGCGGCTTCTTCGGACCGGTCGGTAATAATGATCTGGACGAAGACACGCTCAAGCAAATTGCCAAGCTGACGGGCGGCGAATACTTCCGCGCCACGGACGCGAGCGCGCTGCAGTCGGTTTACGCGCAGATCGAAAAATTGGAACCGGTCGCGGGTCGCGACCAGTGGCTGCGGCCCACGGACGAATGGTTCCCCTATCCGCTCGCGCTTGCACTGCTGCTGAGCATTCCTGCCGCTTCATGGGGTTCGCGCGCGTGGACCTGACGGACCTCAGCAGCTTTCACTTTCTGCATCCGCTCTGGCTGCTCGGCTTGCCGGCGCTCTGGGCGCTCGCCGCCGGCTTTGCCTGGCGTGGCCGGCGTGGCGGCGCGTGGGCGCAACTCGTCGATGCCGAACTGCTGGGCGCGCTGCGCTTGAGCGAAGCCGCGCGGACGAGTTCGCCGTGGCCGCCAATCGTTGCCGTCTGGACGCTCGCCGCGCTGGCGCTCGCGGGTCCTGCCTGGGAGCGTGCACCGAGCCGCGCCTATCGGGCCCCGGAGGATTGGATCGTGGTGCTCGATCTCTCGCCATCGATGAACGTGGCGGACGTCGCGCCGGACCGGGCGACGCGTGCGCGCTATGCGATCGACGACATTCTCTCGGCCGCTCGCGACGCGCGCGTCGGCCTGGTCGCGTTCGCCGGTGAGGCGCATGTCGTCGTGCCGTTGACCACGGACGCGGCGACCGTGCGCGCCCTGCTGCAGCCGCTGGCACCGAGCATCATGCCCGAGACCGGCGATAATCTCGCGCCTGCTCTCGACGCAGCCGCCCGTCTGTTACACGAGGCGGGCAGCCGCAATGGCAAGGTGATCGTTTTGACGGACGGGTTCGCGGACCCTGAGGCTGCGGAGGCGGTTGCGGAGACGCTCGCGAAGCAAGGCGTGCGTCTCGAGGTCGTCGGCATCGGCACGCCGCAGGGCGCTCCGGCCGTCAATCCGGGCGGTGGTTTCGTGCAGAATGCGCAAGGCGTGAGCGTGCTGGCAAAACTCCCGGTCGAACAATTGCGCCACCTGGCGCAGGTCGGCGACGGCCGCTATTGGTCGCTCGCGGATCTGTCCGCGCTGCTCGGTTCGCTGCACGGCGGGGCGGAGAATCCGTTCGAGGAGAACGCGACCGCGACCAAGATCGAGGTCGGCGAATGGCGCAACGAGGGCGTGTGGCTGCTGCCGCCCTTGTTGCTGCTCGCGGCGCTGGTCGCGCGACGGGGTTGGCTGTGAGGCGCCCGCTCCTGGTTGCCGGTGCCCTCCTGCTCGGCACGGTGGCGCGCGCCGGCGAATGGTTGGACTGGTGGCAGCGACCCGATCAGCGGGCCGAGCAGTTACTCGAGTCCGGACAAGCGGCCGCGGCCGTCCCCTTGTTCCAAGACCCGCGTCAGCGCGCCAACGCCGAGATGCAGGCCAAGGATTACGCCGCCGCGGCAAAGCAGTTGCAGGGGCTTGCGGATCCCGAGTCCGCCTACAACCGCGGCAACGCGCTGGCCCGCGCGGGGGACTTGAAGGCCGGACTCGAAGCCTACGAGTCGGCCCTGCAAAAAGCTCCGCGCGACTCCAGCCTGTACCGAGACGCATTGCATAACCGCGATCTGGTCGCCGCACAACTGCGCGCGCAGCAGAACAAGGATCAGGGCAAGCAGGGGCAACCGGGCCAGCAGGGCCAGCAAGGACAACAAGGACAACAAGGCCAGCAAGGACAACAAGGCCAGCAGGGCCAACAAGGCCAGCAAGGACAACAGAATCAACCGGGTCAGCAGGGTCAGCAATCGGGGCAGTCTGGCCAGGGACAGCAGTCCGCACCGCAGGGCCAGTCGGGGCAAGCGGGTGCTCAGGATGCAAAACCGCAGTCTGCGGGCCAACAGGGTCAGCAACCGCAGCAGCCGGGCCAGCAGGCAGGCCAGCAGGCCGCAGATTCCGGCGCCGCGCCGGGACGGGACCACGATCAAACAGCGAATGCCGCAGATGCCCGAGCCGCCGCCGAGACGCAGCAGCAAAATTCGCAGCAGCCGAATGCGGCACGAGCGGCACAGGCCGGGAAGCCGGGACCCGATGCCGATCAGGCACAGAAAACCCAGCAGGCCCAGGCCGTGCAAGGAGCGCCTGGTGGCAAGGACCATGCCGCGACTCCGGCCGCCGGCGCGAGTGACGGCAAGAAGGAGTCCGAGCAACAGCTGGCGCTCGATCAATGGCTGCGCTGGATCCCTGACGATCCGGCGGGCTTGCTGCGACGAAAGTTCATGATCGAGCACATGCTCAAGCAGCAACAAGAGGCGCAGCCATGAGGCGCGCGTCGGTGCTCGCCGCGCTGTCTGCCTGCCTCGCTGCGGCGACGGCCTCTGCGGCCGTGCGGGCGACGCTGGATACGAACACCGTGGCGCTCGGCGAGACCGTGCAGTTGCGCCTGGATCGCGACGATCAGGCAAACGGCGACCCGGATCTGACACCGCTACGCGCGGATTTCGACATCGTCTCGACGAGCAGCAGTCGGACGATCCAGATCACGAACGGCAGCGTCGCCACTCACGTCCAGGCGAACATCATGCTCGCGCCGAAACATGCCGGCCAGCTGACGATCCCGGCAATCGACTGGTCCGGCGAGTCGAGCTCTGCGTTGACCGTGACGGTCGCTGCCGGCACGCCGGGAGCCGCCGGCGCGGCCGGCGCCGCGGCGGCCGCCGGCCAATCCAAAAAGGTCTTTCTCGAGACCAGCGTCGACCCGCCGGATCCATACCTCCAGGAAGCCGTGCACGTCACGGTCCGTCTCTACATGGCGGAGCCGCTCTATAAAGCTGGTATGGATTTTCCGCCCAGCAACGACGCCTTGATCGAACAGATCCAGGCCGATACCCATCATAACGTGCAGAAAAATGGCCAGGACTACGAAGTCGTCGAGCGGCACTACCTCGTGTTCCCGCAGCGTAGCGGCGACTTGCACTTGCCCGGCCCGGTCGTCGCCGGCCAGATCGCGGTGCGCGTACGCAACGACCAATTCTCGAGCGATCCGTTTGCCGATCTGTTCGGCGCCGGCGCCGGCATGATGGCTGGCACGAAGCCGATTCGCGTCGCAGGGGAACCCATCGTCTTGAACGTGCGGCCTCGACCCGCTGCCGCCGGGGATGGGCCCTGGGTGCCCGCTCGCGACGTCACGCTGACCGCTGACTGGCGCCCGGATTCGAACCAACTGCACGTCGGCGACCCCGTAACCCTGGCGCTGCACCTGCAAGCGGAGGGCTTGATCGCGACCCAACTACCGGATCTGTCGAAATTGCTCGCGGTACCAGCGGGCATCAAAGTCTATCCCGATGCGCCCAAGCTCAAGAGCGAACAACATGCGGACACGGTCAGCGCCAGCCGCGACCAGACCATCGCGCTGATCGCCGATCTGCCGGGCGATTACACGGTGCCCGAGCTGCGCTTGTCCTGGTGGGACACGCGGACCAACGAGTTGCGCACAGCGACGATTCCGGGACGCAGTTTCAAAGTGCTGCCCGCGTCCGCTGCGGCGAACACGCCGACGACCGTCGCGGCCCGTCAGACCGCGACTGCATCGACCGAGCCGCCTGCCGCGAGCACTGCTTTGTCAGCAGCTGCGCCGGTATCGCGCACGCTGCTGCTGTGGATCGGCGTCAGCGCGGCGCTCGCGCTGGCCTGGCTCGCAACGATGCTCGCGTGGTGGCGCGCGCGCCGGCGGCGCGGCATGCCGCAGGCGCCAGTCGCAGCTCGGAACAAGCAGACGGACAATGCGGCGCCGGCGACGGGCGCGACGCCTGCAGCGGCAGTCAGCGCGCCGCGGTCGCCGGCCCCGGTGGCGCCGTTGCCGCGACATGCGGCGCAGGCACGCGCACAGTTCCATCAGGCCTGCTCGCGCGACGATGCCCATGCTGCGCGTCGCGCCTTGCTCGCCTGGGTCGCGGCCGCATGGCCGGACGAATCCATCGCCGGCCTGGATGCGCTCGCGCGGCGGCTGCACGACGAGGCCATCACCGCACGGCTGCAAGAACTCGATCGGGCTTGTTATGCGGCTGCGCCCTGGCAGGGCGCAGCCTTGCTCGCCGTCTTGAAGGACCTGCCGCGCGGCGCCGATCGTTCGAGCGGTGGCGGTGGCGGACTCGCGCCGCTTTATCCCTGAGCCGCGGCGGTTCCGTGAGCGGCGGCGATTGTCAGGCGGCGCTCTCCGCGCTGTAGCGCGCCAACAGACCCGTGCGCACGGCGTGCCGGTAGACGCCGGCGTAAACGAAGCCTGCGAGCAGCAACTCGGCCAGCGCGAGCGCGCTGCCCTCGGCCAACATCGCCACGGGCAGGCGGCGTCCCGCCAAAAGTGCGCGCATCCCCTCGAAGACATAGCTCGGCGGCAGGAACCGGGCGATGCCGCGCATCCAGGCCGGCAGCGTTGCGAGTGGGTAAAAGACCGCGGCGAAGGGAGCGAGCACCGCCGGCAGCGGCCACAGCAGCCACTCCGAGGCGGGTCCCAGGCGCAGCACCATGGCGCTGCCGACGATGCCTAGGGTGATGCCGAACAAGAACAGCACCGACAGAAACAAAACCAGGCTCAGCCCCAGCGAAAAAAAGTCCAGGCCGAAGACTGCGGTGGCCAGGACCAGCATCGTGGCGAGTCCGATGCTGCTGGTCAGGACGCTGGTGAGCACGAGGCCGGAGACGTACTCGGCGATCGAGAGCGGCGATGCGAACAGGTTGAGAAAATTGCGCGCCCAGACGTCCTCGAGAAAGGCGGTCGAAACACCCTGCATGATCCGCGTGCAGAAATCCCAAAGCAGGACCGCCCCGAGCAAGGTCGGGATGAAGTTCATGCCGGCGCCGCTGACGGTGTTCAAATAGCGCGTGATGAAACCCCACAGCACGATGTCGATGGCAACCCAGGTGACCATCGGAAACAGACGCACGGGGCTGCCGCGCAACAGATACAACTGGCGCAGCACGATGCCCGCGATCGGACGCAGCTTCATGCGGCCGGTTCCGACGCGGCGGCGAGCGGCTCGCGCGCGACGCGGATGAACAGGTCCTCGAGCGTGCCCGAGCCATGTTCCGCGGGCAGGGTGTGCGGATCGCCCTCGAGCAGGATCTTGCCGCGCGACAGGAACAAGACGCGATCGCAGACCGCCTCGACCTCGTTCATGTTGTGCGAGGTCCAGAGGATTCCGCAGCGGCCCTCCGTTGCCAGGTTCTTGATCTTGCCGCGGATGATCTGCGCCGTCGATGGATCGAGCGACGCCGTCGGCTCGTCGAGCAGCAGCAGTTGCGGGCGGTTCAGCAAAGCCTTGGCGAGAGCCGCGCGAGTCTGCTCGCCCGAGGACAATAAGCCGCACTTGGTGTTGCGCAAGCGTTCCAGGTCGAACTCGGCGATGAGTTCATCGATGCGTCGCGAGAGCCGCTCCACGTTGTAGAGCAGGCCGAAAAAACGGAGGTTCTCGGCGACCGTCAGATTGCCCGGCAGAGCGGCATAGACGGCCGCGAAGTTCGTCCGCGCGAGCGCGAGCGCCCGGCGTTTGCCAAGATCGACGGCGCCGATCTGGATCTCGCCGGTGCTTGCCTCGAGCACCCCGAGGATCATATTGATGGTCGTCGTCTTACCGGCACCGTTCGGTCCCAAGAGGCCGACGATCTCGCCACGCCGGACCGAGAAGGAAACACCGGCGACGGCCGTCATACCGGCATAGCGCTTGGTCAGGTTCGATACCCGCAGCGCGATCGAGGCATCTTCGGGAATTGCAGCGGTCATCGCATTGACTTAAGTGGTTGATTCCCCAGTTTATCGAAAAATTGGGCCGCGATGCTGCGGTAATGCGACGCCGCGGTGGTAACTTAGCGCGCGTGGGTTCAAGATCCGAGGGAGTTGCGATGACGAACATTCATTTGTTGGGCGGAGAAAAGGGTGGTGTCGGCAAGTCCCTCGTGGCGCGCCTGCTCGCTCAATATTTGATCGATCATTCCCTGCCGTTTCTCGGCTTCGATTCGGACCGCTCGCATGGCGCTCTGCTGCGCTTCTACGCCGGGTTTGCCTCGCCCGTGCTCGTCGACAATTATGCGAGCCTCGACGCCATCGTCGAAGCGGCGACCGAACATCCAGACCGCCGCATACTCGTCGACCTCGCCGCGCAGACACAGGAGCGGCTGACGCAGTGGATGGATGATTCGCAGTTGCTCGAAGTGGCCCCGGAACTCGGCCTGGAAATCCGCTACTGGCACGTCATGGATGCCGGCAAGGACTCGGTCGATCTTCTCAAGCGCCTGCTCGACCGGCACGAATCGCGTCTCCGGTATGTGCTCGTGCTCAATGAAGTCCGCGGCGACGATTTTCGCATTCTGAACGCGTCCGGCGAGAAGGAACGCGCCTTGGGGCTGGGCGCGCAAGTGATCGCGATCAAACGGCTGCAGGAGGCGTCGATGATCAAGATCGATGCGAGCAGTTCGAGTTTCTGGGCCGCCGCCAACAAGGCGGACGGCGACACGACGGGCTTGGGCCTGCTCGAGCGGCAACGCGTCAAGGTGTGGCTGAAGAACTGTTTCGCGGAACTCGACCGGGTCGGCGTCTGAGCGAGGTTCGATCGGGCGCAGCGCGGCGGCCGCCACACGTCAGCGTGTTTCTGTTCATACGCGCCAATTAAGTTCGTTTTTCTCCGGGCTTGGATCTTGCAGACTCTCCCGTGCGCCAAGGCGTACGTCTCGAGTCTCTTTTCACCCATTCAGGAGAAATTCATGAACAGTTTCACACTCACCGCGGTCGGAAATCTCGCCAAGAACCCGGAACTCACCGTCAAGGGAGATACGAGTTACACCCGCCTCTGCCTCGTCGGCAACGACTATGCCGGCAAGGACGAACACGGAAATCCGCGTGAGGTCGCGACCAGTCTTTGGTTCGTCGCCTTCGAGTCGCTCGGCGAAGTGCTCGCCAAGAATGCGCGCAAGGGCGATCAACTGATCCTGCAGGCGCAGGTCCGCGCCAACAACTGGACCGATGCCGAGGGCGAAAAAAAATACGACCACTCGTTCGTCGTCCAGAGTTTTCGGTTCGGCGCGCCCGGCAAGGCCAAGCGCGAAGAATTTGCCGCGCAGCGCGAGGAGGAGAGCCGCCTGGAAGCGGAGGTTTGAGCCTGGGTCTGCGCAAACCCAAGTCTTCTCCTTACAGCCGCCCACTCGATCCACTGGAAAAGGACTTCCACCATGCGTCAATCGCCGTGTAACCGATCGTCAGCCGCTTGCGGCATCATCATGCCGAGTCTCGGCTTACTGCTCTGCGGCTGCCTGCCCGGGCTCGCCCGCGCACAAGCCTCGCCGTTCTTGACGGGCGCTTCGGCGCTGCAGACGAACATCCTCGCCTGGCTCACGCCGGTGGCGATCATCCTCGTCATGGCGCTGGGCGGAATGGCGATGGCAAACCGAATGTCCTGGGGCTGGTGTCTCGGCGCGATACTGGGAATCGCAATAGCGTTCGGCGCGCCGCAGATCGTGACCTGGGTTCGCGGCATGTTCGGCGTCTGAGGCGCATCCCGTGAGCCAGCGCAATCCCGGACTGACCATGGATACCTTGTTCGTCGGCGCGACCCGTCCGCCGATGCGCTGGGGAGTCACTTACTCCGCTCTGTTGTTCAACATGGTGATCACGATGGAAGGTTTCTTGGTGACCAAGAATCTGCTCGGACTCCTGGTCTGCGCGCCCATCCATGGTCTGTCCTTATTGCTCTGCTCACGGGATGCCCGTTACTTCGATCTGGTCTTGCTGGCGGCGCGCACGCGCCTGCCGGCCTATTTTGCCAATTGGCGCTACTGGAAATCGAGTAGTTACAGCCCGCTCGTCCTCGATCTGCCCGCACCGTCGGGACGACGCCCCGGGCGTCGCGCCGTCCTCAGGCGTGGCCCTGTCGGAGATGCTCCATGGTGAGGCCACGCCGTGCTCTGGCGCTGCGCCGCGAGTCCGTGGCGGCCGAGCGGATTCCGTATGTCGCGCATGTCTCGGAGTCGGTCGTGCGCACCCGGGACGGCGCGTACTTGCAGGCTCTGCGCCTCGGCGGGGCGAGTTTCGAATGCGCCGACGATGTCGAGCTCAATACCTGGCATGAACGGCTCAACGTGCTGTGGCGCAACCTGGCCAGCCCGAACGTCGCGATCTGGACGCACGTGATCCGGCGCCGTGACCGGACGCTGGCGGCGGGTGCCGGTGCAGGCACGCAGCAGCCCTCGTTCGCGAGCGCGCTCGCCGACAAGTATCGCTCGCGTCTCGCCAACGCCCGGCTCATGCAGAACGAACTCTACGTCGCGACGCTCTATCGTCCGGCCGCGGGTCTGACGAGCGGTCTTGCCGCGCGCTTGATGGAGCGAACGGCGCGCGCGGGCGTGCGCGCGGAATTGGCCGACGCGCTCGACGCCTGTGCCAAGTTGGCAGACACCGTGCGCGCGTCGCTCGCACGCTACGAGCCGGAATTGCTCGGCACCTACCGATTCGAGAACCGCTTTTATTCGTCGCTGCTCGAGTATCTCGGACTGCTCGTCAACGGTGAATGGCAGCGCATGCCCGTGCTGCGTCGCTCGATTGCCACGGCCTTGGCGAGTTCGCGTCTGTTCTTCGGCAATGAGACCGTCGAATACCGCGGACCAACGGCCGCTGGTGTCGGCGCCATGCTGGGCATCAAGGAGTACCCGACGCCCACACAGGTGGGCATGTTCGGTGCTTTGCTCGCTTCCCAGTTTCCATTCGTACTGACGCAGTCGTTTTCGTTCCTGACCAAGGCCGCGGGCCAGTCCTTGCTGCAGCGACAATACCATCGCATGGTCAATGCCGGAGATTTCGCCGTCTCGCAGGCCGAAGAATTGCACGACGCGCTCGATGCACTCACGAGCAACGAATTCGTCATGGGCGATCACCATTTCTCCCTGCAGGTCATGGCGGAACTGCCCGACGTTCAAGTCCCCGGTGCGCAGCGCCTGAAATCCTTGAACGATTCGGTGGCGCTCGCCCGCAGCCTCCTCGCCGATACGGGCATGCTCGTGGCGCGTGAGGACCTCGCGCTCGAAGCGGCTTTCTGGTCCCAGCTGCCTGGTAACTTCGCGATGCGCCCGCGCAAGGCCCCGATCACGTCGCGTAATTTCGCCGCGATGGCTCCTTTGCACAACTATGCAGCGGGCCGCGCCACGGGTAACCATTGGGGCGAGGCGCTGACCACGCTGATGACCAGCGCGGGTTCCGCCTATCACTTCTCGCTGCATGCCAGCGATCCCGCCGATCCCGAGGGTGGCAGTCGCAAGGACGCCGGCCATACGCTCATCTGCGGTCCGACCGGCTCGGGCAAGACGGTCTTCATCGGCTTCCTGGTCGCGATGCTTCGCCGCCAAGGAGCGACGCAGGTGCTGTTCGACAAGGATCGCGGACTCGAGATTCTCGTCCGCGCACTGGGGGGCGAATACCTGCCCCTCGTGAGCGGCGTACCGACCGGCTTCAATCCCTTGCAACTGCCGGCAAGCGCCGAAAACGTCGAATTTCTCAAGACCTGGTTGCGCGCGCTCGCCGGCGCGCGTGCGGCCGCTGCCGGCGCCGCGCAACCGTCCGTGCGCGAGCAAGCGGACCTCGATCAGGCCTTGCGCGGTACCTTGGCGCTGCCGCCGGCTGCGCGGCGCCTCTCCCGCCTCGTGGAATTCCTCGACCCCACCGATCCGGAGGGCCTGCATGCGCGGCTGTCGCGCTGGTGTGCGAGTCGCCGCGGCGAGTACGCATGGGTATTCGACAACGCCGGCGACAGCCTCATCCCGCGCCTCGGGACCGCGGACGTCTTGGGTTTCGACGTCACGGAATTTCTCGACAATGCGCTTACCCGCACCCCGGTAACGCTCTATCTCTTCCATCTCGTGCGCCAAATGCTCGACGGCCGCCGATTCGTCTGTTGGCTGGACGAATTCTGGCGCTTGCTCGCCGACCCTGGGTTCGAGAGCTTTGCGAAGGACGGCCCGAAGACCTGGCGCAAGCTCAATGCGGTGATGTGTCTTGCGACGCAAAGCGCGAGCGACGTGCTGGACAGCCCGATCAGCCGAACCCTGGTCGAACAGACGCCGACCAAGATTTTCTTCCCAAACGGTGACGCCGATGGCGCCGAATACACACGCGGTCTTGGGTTGACGGAGCGCGAGTTCAAACTCATCAAGGAGCAAATCGAGCCCGGCTCGCGACGCTTTCTCGTCAAACAAGGCCATTACAGCGTCGTTTGTCAACTCGACCTCAAGGGCTTCGACGCGGAACTGGCCGTGATCTCCGGTCGTCGCAGCGAAGTGGCGCGCATGCATCGGCTCATTGCTCAGGCCGGCTCCAAACCCGGCGACTGGTTGCCTGCGTTCATGACGGGTAGCGATTCCACGCAGGCCGCCTCGCCGGGCCCGCAAACGTTTCTCAACCGCTGATCGAAAAAGGAGAAGCTCATGAGTGCGAAATCATGGTTGGTCTTGCTGACGCTTACTGTCTGCGCCGTCTCGCCCGTCCATGCCCAATGGGCCGTCGTCGATGTGCCGGCGACGCTCCAGCTCGTCCAAGAGGTGCAAACCGCCGCGCAGCAATTGGCGACACTGAAATCGCAACTGACACAGGCCGAGCAGACCTTGCAATCGATGACCGGCCTGCGCGGGATGCAGCAGCTCCTCGCCGGCACGAACCGCAACTATCTGCCGACCAACTGGGGCCAGCTCAATGCCGCGGGCCTGAGCGCCGGCGGCTCCTATGCGGGCCTCGCCGGCGCCATTCAGACCTTGATCGCCGGCAACGCCAGGCTCTCGAACGCCCAGCTGGCGGCGCTCTCGCCGGCCAATCAACAGCAAATCGGGGCGACCCGGCAATGGACCGCGACTCAGCAGGCAGTCTCGCAAACGGCTTTGGCGAGCGCGAGCGATCGCTTCAGCACGCTGCAGACGCTGATCAACGCGATTCCCGCGGCCGTCGATCAGAAGGGCATTCTCGAGCTCCAAGCGCGCATCGCGGCGGAACTTGCCATGGTGCAAAACGAGCAGATCAAGCTGCAGTCCTTGGCGCAAGTGATCGAGTCGCAACGAGCGGCCGCCGACCAGCAACAGCGCGAACTCGCGATTGCCGCGCACGGCCAGTTCTCGACGCGCTTTCAAGCGGTTCCGTGAGCGGCGCCGCAGCCGTCCGTTCGTCAGATCCCCGAGGGCTCGAACATGGGATTCTTTGCGACCTTCTCCGCCTGGCTCGATACGCAGCTCGCCAGCTACATCGGCGCCAATACGGCGCGGCTCGCGAACCTGCTCCAGCCTGCGATCGTGAGCCTGGCAACTATTTATTGCATGGGCTGGGGCTATCTGCATCTCACGGGCAGGATCAGCGAACCCTTCGTCGAGGGTCTGCGACGGATCATCGTGCTCGCGGTCGTGCTCGGCATGAGTCTCGACCTCTGGCTCTACAACAGCGTGATCGTGGATACGTTTTACACCGCCCCGGCTCAGCTCGCCGCCGCCGTGGTCGGCGCCACGGACCCGGTCACGACTGTCGACGCGATCTGGAACAGCGCCGGCACCGTGGCAGACAGTCTCTTTCATGCGATCAGCCAATGGGACATTCTCGGTTACGTGACGATCGCGCTGATCTGGGTGCTCATGGGCATGCTGTGCGTGTACACCATGTTCTTGATCGCACTCGCCAAGATCGCCTTGTCCGTCTTGCTGGCCCTCGGTCCGCTGTTCATCGCCTTGCTGTTCTTCGACAGTACGAAGCGTTATTTCACGGCCTGGCTCGCTCAGCTCTCGAACTATGCCCTGATCACGATCCTGACCGTGATGTTCGGTGCGCTGCTCTTGAGCGTCGTCGGTTCCTTCGTGAGCCAGACCGCCGCGCTCGGCTCCGGCGTGCATTTCGTCGATACCCTGGACATGTTGCTGGTCGCCATGATCGTGTTCTTGGTGCTGCGCCAGGTCTTGCCCATCGCCGCGACTCTCGGCGGGGGCGCCGCCCTGAGCACGCTGGGAGTCATCAGCCGCTCGGCGGGCGGAGCCTTGCAAGCAGGCCGCCGCGAACTCTGGGAGCTCGGCAAGAAGTCCTTCGCGGAAAGGCGCGAGCGACGGCTGGCGGGGGTCGGGCCGCAAGCCCAGGTGCCAAGACCGGAATCCGTGCGGCAGTTGACTCGTTCATCGCGTGAACACAAGGAGAGTGTATGAAAACTGCGTCGATCATCTGGCTCGTGCTGAGCCTCTGTGCCTGTGCGCAGCCGGGCGTCC